>FZPU01000056.1_pt1 | contig 15679 bp, 15 predicted proteins | sample 1534781 | NCBI WGS metagenome assembly FZPU01 (sample SAMEA104161949, study PRJEB21768) | metagenome | isolation source: underground water
TTTTTTTTAATGATACGGCGACCACCGAGATCTACACTCTTTCCCTACACGACGCTCTTCCGATCTTGCAATTCCTGATATTCCTGGAACAAACGCAGGGCGGCATTTGGCGCACCTGCGGCGAGCGCATCCAGATAATGGGTCATGCCGAACAGGGCGCGGTGCACGGCATCCTGACGCATGGTGGAAGTATCCTGCGGATGCGCAGAAAGATCTTGCAGCATGGTTTCCAGCTCTGCACAAAACACCACCAAGCCATGCATCAAAAGCATTTGCAACACGCCTTTAACGCGATGCAATTCCTCTTTAGCCTTGTTTAGCGATTGCAGATTGCTGCTGTCGGAAAAGAAGTCTTCCAGGTTTCGGCTGATGGTAGCTAACGAGCTATCCAGTTCAGCTTTAACCGACAGCAGCGGCAATGGATTGGACGGAGCGGACACGATTGTCCTTTACAGCTTGAAGCCGGAAACGGAGCCATCCAGTTCTGATGCCAAACTTTCCAGCTGGGCAACCGATGCGCTCGTAAGCTGAGTACCTTTCGATGTTTGCTCGGTAATCTTCAAAATATCAGCCATGATTGACGACACTTCGCGCGCCATATCGTTCTGCACTTGAGTGGACACCGAGATACTGTTAACCAAGTCGGTCAGTTCGCGCGTGGAACGCTCAATTTCCTGTAGTGATTTACCGGCTTCGTCGGAAAGCTTCGCACCTTCCACCACACCCTGCGTGCTTTTCTCCATCGCCACCACCGCATCTTGTGTGTCGCCCTGAATCGTTTTCACCAACAGGCCGATCTGTTTGGTCGCCTCGCCGGATCGTTCCGCGAGGCGCTGCACTTCTTCCGCCACCACCGCAAATCCGCGCCCGGCCTCACCAGCTGAAGCGGCCTGAATTGCCGCATTCAGCGCCAGCACGTTGGTCTGCTCGGTAATGTCCGAAATCAAGTCAACAATCTCGCCGATCTCCTGCGAACTTTCACCCAGTCGCTTAATGCGCTTGGAGGTTTCCTGGATCTGTTCGCGGATGCCGTCCATACCTGCAACCGAGTTACGCACGGCTTGCGCACCTTGTTCGGTCACTTCCAGTGTGCGTCGCGCCACTTTGGAAGATTGCGCCGCGCTGCTATCGACTTCCTGAATTGATCGGGCCATCAAATCGACCGCTCCGCCGGCATCGCGAATTTCGGCCGCCTGTTTTTGCGTGGCCGCCAACAGCCCCTTGGTTACCGTACCGGCATCGCTGGTGGCTTTGGTCACCTGTTGCGAGGCGGTGTTTACACGATCAACCAGTTTTCGCAGTTCATCCGTGGTGTAGTTGATCGAGTCGGCAATGGCACCGGTAATGTCTTCCGACACCGTGGCGCGCGCGGTCAAGTCACCGTCCGCCAAGTCGGACAACTCGTTCATCAATCGCAAAATCGCATTCTGGTTCTCGCGGTTGATACGCTCTGCTTCCCGGCTGCGGCGAACTGAATCGTCGATGAATTCCTTGACCAGCAACAACAAGTCCCACAACAACAGCAAGGCCAGTATCGGAGCCGCGATGGAAGTGATGCGGACCATAAACGGGTTGCGGTAAGCGGCAACCAGTACTTCCACCTTGTCCAGAGCGGTTTCAATATCGCGCTGAATCAGAATTGCCAAAGCGTTGGTTTCCACCAGATTGTTGGCGCGGCCAACCAGCGTTTCAACACTGGTTTGATATGGAACAAATAATTTTGCCGCTTCGCGCACCAGCGGATCTTCCGGCGGCAGCATAGCCAGCGCTTCTTCGGCGGAATACGTGCTTATGCCCAATTGCGCCAACTGTTCCAGCGTGATTTTGCCGTTAAGCATCTTGTCGCTGTCTTTGGCAATCTGCTCCACTGCCAACGTAAGCTTGACGGCAACCATTTTTTTCTCGCCGCTATAGCTGTCTATCATTTTCTGCAACGGACCGCGAAATTCAACGTTGAGTTTGCCGACAGCAATAATGGCGTTGGCCATGGCCAGCAAATCGTCGCGACCCTGCTGCATTTTGTCCACGTTCGTCAGCAAATCGTCAGTCACATTCATCAGCGAATTCAGAGGCTCGCGCGCCGCACCGGTGGTTGCGGGCAGGTTTGCGTCGCCTTTGTTCAGCGCGTCAATAATGCTGCGGATTTCCTCTTTACTCTGTTGCAGGTCATCAAAACCCTTAGCGCTGCCTGACAATCCGAGTTTGATGTCGCGCGTCATCTTGTGCAGCGACACTTGCAGATTGCCCGATTCGGCCGCATAGCGCGAACCGCGAGCCACCTCAAGGTTGTTGATTGAAACGACCACGGCAACGGCCAGGAAATAAAGCACGGCGGCCGCACCCAGAATCTTCAAACGCTGCACCACAGGCAAATGCCTGATCAGCGGCATCGCAAATTCCAAAACCGGCATGATGACGCGGATTACCGGCCAATCGGTATTAACCCCTCCGGATTTGCCGAGATTTTTCTTGGAAATGGGTGATTTCAGTTGTAGTGCCATGTTATTTCTCCTCCCCAAACGGGGTTGCTATACGGAAATGCTATGTGCCAATTTGCAAAAACTCCGGCTGCTCCAGAAGTTCGGGTACGTCCAGCTTGCGCCACATCTGCCCGTTTTCATCGCGCAACAGCGTTGTCCCGTCCTGCTCGACAGGTTTCCAATCCTTGGAGTTGCGCAGGCCGAGCACACGCGATACCAGCAGCCCGGCGTTGAAGGCGAATTTCTGTCCCACCAGCAAAACTCTGCTTTGCCCCTCATGCAGGATAGGCGCGCCGCCCGAGTACAAGCCGAAATCGATGATGCTGTAAAGATTGCCGCGCACATTGGCAATGCCGCAATACCAGGGCTTGGTCAGGGGAACCGGGGTCAGCATGGGTAAAGACATGACTTCGCTGATATCCGGCATATCCACCAGCCAATACTGCTCGCCAACCTGCACGCCAAGCGTGGAAACCTGAGCGGTTTTGGACTTCTGCTCCTGAAGTCGATTCAGCAGTTGCTGCTGGAATTCACGCAGGTCGAAGCGCTTGGACATGGTACGGTCGAATTATCCGAGAGCCGCGATCTTACCGAGCAACTCGTCGGCATTGATCGGCTTGGTGATGTAATCCTTGGCACCCTGGCGCATGCCCCAAATCTTGTCGGTCTCCTGTCCCTTGGAGGTACAAATAATGACAGGAATATGCTTTGTCGCTTCGTCCTGGGTAATGGCGCGGGTCGCCTGAAAACCGTTGAGGCCGGGCATCACCACGTCCATCAACACCAGATCCGGCATTTCGGATTTGGCACTTGCCACGCCTTGCTCACCGCTCTCGGCATACACAATCTGAAAGCCTTTCTTTCCCAGCAAGTCGCCCAAAACGAGACGCTCAGTTGCGGAGTCATCTACGACCAGTATTTTATTAATTGCCATAATTCATATCCTCATATCGTTTGGTATGTTCAATAACCGCCTCGATCAGACTTTTTTTGCTGAACGGCTTGGTCAGATATTGATCGGAGCCAACCAGCTTGCCGCGTGCGCGGTCGAACAGAGTGTCCTTGCTGGTCAGCATCACAACGGGCGTGCTTTTAAAATCGCGGTGATTCTTGATGAGCGCGCAGGTCTGATAGCCATCCAGACGCGGCATCATCACATCCACGAAGATGATGTCGGGCTTGTTATCGACCACCTTGGACAAGCCGTCAAAACCATCCTCCGCCAGCACTACCTTGGCCCCCGCTTGTGAAAGAAAAATTTCACCGCTGCGGCGTATGGTATTGCTATCGTCTATGAGCACAACTTTGATGCCGGACAGACTTTCGCTCACGTTGACCACCTTAAACTATTGTTAAGAACCTTCGCCAGACAGCGAGTGCCACTCTCCTAGAAGCGGATGCTACCTCAATTATCTGTATCTGCTCAATGTGTTTATCGCCGCCAGAATTGCGGGGTGAACAGAATCAGCACCGTGAAAATCTCCAGTCGTCCGATCAGCATCGCCAGCGTGCATACCCAAGTTTGAAAATCCGTCAGCACCCCGAAATTGCTGGCCGGGCCAACCACGCCGAGTCCGGGTCCGGCATTATTGATGCAGGCGATAATAGCCGAGAAGGAAGAAATAAAATCAAGACCGCTGATGAGCAGGGTGAAAGTCAGGCTGGCGATGCTAATAAAATACAGGAAAATAAAGCCCAGCACAGCGAACACGATGTTGTTGGCGACCACTTGGCCGCCGATTTTCATCGGATTGATCGCTGCCGGATGCAGCAGCTTTACAAATTCTCGCCCCGCCTGTTTTACCAGCACCAGCGTGCGGATCATCTTGATGCCGCCACCGGTCGAGCCTGAGCTCACAGCGATACAGCTCAGGAACAACATCCACATCGGCGCGAAAGTCGGCCACAAATTAAAATCCTGACTGGCAAAACCGCAGTCGGTTGCCATCGACACCAGGTTGAAGCTGGCATGTCTTAGCGCCGTCCAGAAACTCGGGTACGTGCCTTGCCACCAAAGAAACAGCCCTATCATCAGGCAACTGCCAAGAATCAATGACACCGTCGCCACTGCTTCGGCATCCTGCAAATATATTCTGAGACTCCTGCCGCGCAACGCGAGGAAGTGAGTGGCAAAATTCATTGCAGCCAGCAGCATGAACACGATCAGCACGAACTCGATAGCGGGCGAATTGTAATAACCCACACTGGCATCGTGCGTGGAAAAACCGCCCAATCCCATCGCGGCAAAGGAATGGCAGATTGCATCCAGCCAATTCATCCCAACCAACTTGAGCGACACAATGCAGGCCAGCGTAATTCCCGCATACACCAGCCACAAATTGCGCGCGGTCTCGGTGATGCGCGGCGTAAGCGCGGAATCCTTCATTGGCCCCGGCGTTTCGGCCTTGAACAATTGCCGTCCGCCGATGCCGAGCAAAGGCAACACCGCCACCGCCAACACGATGATACCCATACCGCCCAGCCAATTTAATTCATGCCGCCACAGATTGATGGCGGGCGGCAGATTGTCCAGCCCGGTGAGTACAGTTGCGCCGGTGGTGGTGATGCCGGACATGGTTTCGAAATACGCATCGGTAAACGACAAGCCGTTGATGACCAGCAACAGCGGCAGCGTAGCCACGGCGGGCATCGCTGTCCACATCGCCACCACCAGCAGATAGCCGTGGCGGATAGACAATTCGCCTTTTAAGCGGCGGGTCAGAACCCACAACAACAGGCCTATGCCGGAAGTCCAAAGCATGGCCAGCAGAAAATCGTACAGCGTGTTGTCGTGATAGATGATGGCAGTCAGGATAGGCAGGATATAACTGATGCTGAATACCACCAACATCAGCCCCAGCGCATTGAGAACCGTTAGTGTGCGCCCCATCAGAAGAACCCGAGGCTGACTTGAAACAGTTTCTCGATCTTCTTCACCATCTTTTTATCGACAACGAAAACGATCACATGGTCTTCCGATTCGATCACCGTATCGTGATGCCCCATGATGACTTTGTCGCCGCGCACCAGCGCGCCTATGGTCGCGCCTTTGGGCAGATCAATTTCGTCGATGCGCCGCCCCACCACGCGCGAAGATTCGCGGTCGCCGTGCGCCACCAGTTCCAGCGACTCCGCCGCACCGCGCCGCAGCGAATGCACCGCCACTACATCGCCATGCCGTACATAAGCCAGCAATGAGCCGATGGTGACCTGCGCCGGGGACAGGGCGATGTCGATCTTGCCGCCTTGCACCAGATCGACATAGGCGCTGCGATTGATGAGCGCCAGCACCTTGCGCGCGCCGTTGTGTTTGGCCAACAGCGCCGACATGATGTTGTTCTCGTCGTCGTTGGTGAGCGCGCAGAACACGTCGATATCTTCCACGTGTTCCTGCTGCATCAGCTTCTCGTCCGTGCCGTCGCCGTTCAGCACCAGCGTGTTGGTCAACTCGCCGGCCAACACCTGGCATGACTTCTTGTTGAACTCGATCAGCTTGACCTGATAGTCGCGTTCCAGCGCTTTCGCCAGCCGCCGCCCGATGTTGCCGCCGCCGACAATCATCACGCGCTTTGCGGGCTTGTCCAGCCGCCGCATCTCCTTCAACACGCGGCGGATATGATCGGAAGCCGCGATAAAAAATATTTCGTCCCCGGCATGCACCACCGTGCCGCCTTCGGGAATGATCGCTCTATCCTGGCGGAAAATTGCCGCCACGCGCGCCTCGACCTGCGGCATGTGCGAGCGCAAAAAACTCAGCGGCTTGCCCACCAGTGGCCCGCCTTCAAACGCGCGCACCGCCACTAGCGACACCTTGCCGTCGCCGAACTCCAGCACTTGCAACGCCTCGGGGAACTCGATCAGCTTGGTGATGTACTCGGTCAGAATCTGCTCGGGGCAGATGGAGAAATCGACGCAAAAATTATCCGCGTTGAACAGCTCATCGCGCTTGAGATAATCCACAGTGCGGATGCGCGCGATGCGAGTCGGCGTGTTGTACAGGCTGGCCGCCAGCTTGCACGCCACCAGATTCACCTCATCGCTTTGCGTCACCGCCAGCAACATATCGGCATCGGCGATGCCTGCCTGCTCCAGTGTTGACGGATGCGCGGCATTGCCCACCACCGTGCGCAAATCCAGCCTGTCCTGCAACTGCACCAGCTTCGCCGCATCCGAATCTACCACCGTAATATCGTTCGCTTCGCCGACCAGATTCTCCGCCACCGTCGAGCCGACTTGCCCCGCACCCAAAATTAATATCTTCACGCTTCAACCTTCCATTTGATCGAACAGCCCATGCTGGCGAATTGCTCGCGCGGCCCCTGTCCGGTTTCTGCCACTAGCTTCATGGCCTCGAATAAATCGCGCGGCGCATCCGCCACCGCTTCCTTGCGCGACGCATCCAGCCGCCCGCGATATTGCAATTCCAGATCGGCATTGAAACCGAAAAAATCCGGCGTACACACCGCGCCGTAATCTTTGGCCACTTGCTGTGTTTCGTCCCACACGTAAGGGAACGGATAATCAAATTGCTGCGACACCAGCTGCATATTATCGAACGAGTCTTCCGCGTAGTCGGCGGGATCGTTGGACATGATGGCGATACTGTTGATGCCGAACTGTTGCAACTCGCGCGTGTCGCGGATGATGCGTTCGCGGATGGATTTCACGTAAGGGCAATGGTTGCAGATGAACATCACTAGCAGCCCGTTTTTGCCGCGCGCACTTTGCAGCGTGTGGCGACGGCCATCCACGCCCAACAAATCGAACGGGCGCGCCTTCCAACCGAAATCACATAGAGGGGGGTGCAGACTGACCAAGAATCTCTACTCCAAATATTTAAAATCAAAAACTATTTAGCCACAGAGATCACTGAGCACACAGAGAAATTCGGCTGAATGTTGTTGAACCGCATATCTCGCTTTGAGCTTGGCTGAATAGTTGGGGAACGCAGTTTCATCTCTGTGACCTCTGTGTTCTCTGTGGCAAATTGGTTTTTCTAGGGTTATTGTTCTGGTCATTATATTATCACGCCCGTCCACCAGCCCTTTGCCCACCATGTCCGCGCCCAGATTCTATTGCCCACCGCCGTTGCCCCTCGCCACCAACTACGAACTGCCGCCCGAAGCCGCCCATCACGCCAGCCGCGTGTTGCGCCTGCGCGCGGGCGATGCGGTACAAATTTTCGACGGACTCGGCAACGCGCTGGATGCCACCATCAATGCCATTCAGGGCAAACATGTTGCGCTCGGCAACTTGCAAACCTTCATGGGACAAGCGGAATCCGCATTGCAAATTGTGCTGGCGCAAGCCATGTGCAGCAGCGAGAAAATGGACTGGGTGGTGCAGAAAGCCACCGAACTGGGCGCAGCCGAAATCGTCCCGGTGCAAACCCAGCGCAGCGTGGCCAAACTCAGCGGCGACCGCGCCGAAAAACGCACCGAACACTGGCGTAACGTCACCGTCTCCGCCTGCGAACAAAGCGGGCGCAACACTCTGCCGCAACTGCATGCGCCGCAAGAACTCGGCACATGGTTGAATGAAATGCGCCACGCCCCCGGCAGCAAATTCATCCTGCTGCCCGGCGGCGCGAGCAACCTGCAAGCCCAAGCCAAACCGCAAGGCCGCGCCACCCTGCTGATCGGCCCCGAAGGCGGCTTCACCGCCGACGAAGCCAACCTCGCGCAACAAGCCGGATTCATCCCCGTCCTGCTCGGCCCGCGCGTATTACGCACCGAAACCGCCGCCATTGCCGGAATTGCCGCGCTACAGACGTTGTGGGGGGATTTTCAATGACTCAACATCGCGCCAAGCCAGTAAATACGGGCATCTACATCAAATGCAATGTGCGGATCGCCTATTGACGGGCATCTTCAGGCAGTTGGATTTTATAATTTAGCGTTTTGTAAAATTTAGCGCTTGCCCAATAATCGCAGTCGGCTGGATTCGGCCAGGAGCAGACGATCACAAGTGTCCTCCAATAGAAAGAACTTAAGGAAATGAACTGAAAGCTAATGAGAATATGTTTAAAAGTGTATATGGAGTTATCGGAAAGCCTCATTCGCAATTTTCCACTCAACTTGTTCACAAGGCAGTGAATTTTGAAGAGTCTATTGAGGTGTTTCGTATGGGCGGCATGTTTGGGGAGGATGTGAGATTTGATGCAGACATCTATCTTGTTAGGTGGCATGGAAAGGCAATTCCATTTCTTTCAAAAAAAGAATCAACGTTAAGTTTTGCCAGAATCGCTCAATTTAATAAGAGTAGATGGAATAAAGATAGAAGCGGACAAATTCCAATTACTGAATTTGAAATATCTCATGTCGGTTTTAATCTTAAAGAGTTTACACATGGTCCAAGAGGGCAAATTCTATATGACAACTATTTTGACAATGATGAATATCATGGTTATTCATTCAATGATGAAAATGAATACAACATGGTTATTGAATTTATTAAAGAAGCAATTCCAGTTCTTCGATTTGACGATTACAGATTACCTAACCCGCAACCCTCAATATGCGTAAATGTGCATCTTGAAGATGATGATTCGAGTAACGTAACTAATCTATTTAAGAAGATTGAATCCGTTGTAAATCACCTTACATCCGAAGTAAAGCAAAGCGATGATTTTTTCGATTTTTTGGCGGAAGCAAACGCTTTAGATCCACTACCCTTAGAGAAGATTACAAAATGGCTAATGGATATTGAAAGAGTCATTTTCCAATTCTCAAGAGATTCATACCCGGTGCCTTTATGGAGCAATCAAAACTTGATTGAGGTATTGCGGAAATCATATGCAGCTTATTATTCTGCCGACTACCCTAGCTTCGAAGTATTCCTTATTTCTATCATTAGCCTAATTAGGGATAGATATTTCGCAAGAGTTATTTTTGAAAAATACTCATAAAATTACTGCGGTGATTCTTGAATAGCCAGTTTCAGGAAGCCGCCATGTCTCTTATGGGTTAATACCAGTCAAAAGCGTCACCCTATGGCTCTGCCAGAATAACTTTTCTTTCCTTACTGCTTCTCAAAAAAGCTAATCGCGTTCAGCAACTCCGGAAAGTTATAAATGATGTAGTCGGGCTTTACGCCTTCCTTTTCCTGCGCGCCCTGATTGGACTTGAAGAAGACGGTTTTCATTTTGAGTTTTTGCGCGCCGTGAACGTCGCGGTACATGTCGTTGCCCACAAAGACCACCTCTGATGCATCCAGTTTCATGGCGTTCAACGCTGAGCTGAACAAGCGCGGGTCCGGTTTGCGGTAGCCCAAATCGCCCGAGATGATGATGGGGTCGAAATAGCCGGAGAGTCCGACGGCGTGCAGTTCTGCCAACGCGTAAGCGGACTGCGCATCGGAAATGATGGCAAGGTGATATTTCTGATGCAATTGGCGAATGGTGTCGGCCACGCCGTGATAGAGATGCAAATGGAAGCGCGATGCGGCGCGGTGTGTTTCGGCAAGAATGAGCGGGAGTTGTTGCAGTTTTTCTTTTGGCAAAGCGCGGGTGAAGTCGGTGGCATGTTGCGCGATGATGTCGCGGAAGATGGCGACAGCATCGAATTCTCGATGTTTATCACCGCTTGCCGCGTGCTGCTTTTTCATGATCTCGAAATAGAGAGTCTTGACGGCATCAGCATCAAGCATGATGCCTTGGTATGACAGAAGATTGCTCAAAACCCGATAAATGTCGTCGTGCCATTCGTTGGTATGAATATCCGATAGCGTGCCGTTGATGTCGAAAATAATGCCTTTGATGTTCATCCTAGAAACCTCAGTTGACCGCTCCATATAGAACGCATTATGTTGAACACGAAGTAATTTTAATCATCAGTCACGCCCACCATTTGGGTGGGTCGCTACGCCATGTATTGCGCGTCCCTCGCGGCGCATGGCTGCGTTGCTCCTCCTCGCAATGGAGCGACCATTCCTCGTCGTCGCGCCGCCCTGCACCGCGATGAACGCGCACTACACGCCGTCCAACTGAGGTTTCTAGGATCATTCAAAATCTCCTCAGGCATTCTTTCGCTTCGTCGATAAGGCGACGGCGATAGGGTGCGTCAATCCAGCTGTTGCGAGCAATGCGTAGCAGCGTGATGCCGATATAGAACGGCGCTCTGCCGGTGATTGCGCGGAAGGCGTTTTCCCGGTCGGGAAAGTGGCAGGCATATTCCCACAGAAAATGGCCGATGAAAGGATCGGCGGCATTTCTGTCTCCGGTGGCGCGCATGAAGAAGTGCTTCAGCTCTCCGGCGATGCGTCCGGTGTCGAACATGCGGTCGGCGCGTTTGGTTCGTTCCAGATCGAATGCGATGACTTCCAGGCCATTGCCGAACATGAAGTTCTCTGGTGTCGCGTCGCCATGCACCATCACCTGCTGGTCTTGCCACATGCGCGGCTGACTGCGCCACTGGTCGCGCAGCCAATACAGCTCCTGCGCCTCGCCGCCGCCGGTCGCCCATTGCTCGCGCAGTTTGTCTATCAGGCTGTCCATGTAGTCACAGTCTTCGTGGAATGCGACACCTTCGCCGTTGGCGGTGCGGTTGTGAAAGGAGGAAAGGAAGTACGCGAGCGCGGTGAGCTTGTGATACAGCGTGCCGTGGTCGCCTCTGTGAATCGCGTTTGTGATGACCTCGCTGAGCAATTGCCCGTCGCTGTATTCGGTGACCAGCAGCGCGTTCATCGAATAGTGGCGACCCAGCGGCCTGACCACATGGTGATGCCCGGTCATCCCGTAATTCCGCATCATGCACAGATTGTCGAATTCGCGCGTCAGACGCGTTGCCGCCTTGTCCGCGTTGCGCTTGCGGGATGAAAGGAAGAATTTGCCGATGACTTTGCTGCCGGTATTGCGGTCTTCGTACATATACACATCGTTCGAGCCATTCAGCCCGAATACGCGATACGTCGAATCGCGGGAATCACCGCTGATCTGCGGCTGAATATTGTGTTGCAAATAGTTGTGCATGGGGTCGCTCTGCGGCAGGCGACCCAGATAGATTTTGCTCATGGAATTTTCCCGGACTGAAATTGCTCCAGTTCATCCTAGGAAGATGTCATAGATAGTTCTGTGCGCTGTCGAACGCTGAGGGGAAAGCCGTGGCATGTTCTCGTTCCGTTCATACTCATGATTTGAAATATAATGCCGCGAACAATTGCCAACCTGTTAAAGGAGTAAATCCGCCACCATGCCTGCCGCCCCCATCACTTCTGCACCCGATTTCGTTGCGTGGTTCCGTTCCGTTGCGCCTTACATCAATGCCTTTCGCGGCAAGACGTTTGTGGTCGCGTTCGGCGGCGAGGTGGTGGCGGACGGCAAGTTTGTCGAGCTGACGCACGATTTCAATCTGCTCGCCGCGCTGGGCATCCGGCTGGTGCTGGTGCACGGCGCGCGGCCGCAGATCGAGCAACATCTGGCGCGCAATGATTTGGCGGGCACGTTTCATCAGGGCATACGTCTGACCGATGCCGAAACGTTGCAATGCGTGAAAGAAGCGGTGGGGCGCGTGCGGCTGGAGATCGAGGCGCTGCTGTCGATGGGGCTGGCGAATTCGCCGATGGCGAATGCCGACATCCGCGTGGCAGGCGGCAATTTCATCACGGCGCAGCCCATCGGCATTATCAACGGAGTCGATTTGCAGCACACCGGCAGGGTGCGCAAGATGGATGTCGCGGCGTTGCGCGACCGCATGGAATTCGGAGAAGTGGTGCTGCTGTCGCCGCTGGGCTACTCGCCCACGGGCGAGGTGTTCAACCTCACCCTGGAAGACATCGCGACCGCCACCGCCATCGCGCTGGATGCCGACAAACTGGTGTTCATGATGGACACCGACGGCGTGTACGAAAAACGCGGCAAGCTGGCAAAAGAGCTGACCATCGCACAGGCGCAGGCCGTGCTCGACAACAAGAAACGCGCGCTGCCGGACGATGTGGCGCTGTTCCTGCCGTGCGCCGTGCGCGCCTGCGAAGCGGGCGTGGCGCGCACCCATCTGATCAGCCGCCACACCGACGGCGCGCTGTTGCAGGAGCTGTTCAGCGACGAAGGCATAGGCACCATGGTGGTGGAATCCACGCTCAACACATTGCGCGCCGCGACCATCGAAGACGTGGGCGGCATCCTGCAATTGCTGCGTCCGCTGGAAGAAGAGGGCATTCTGGTGCGGCGTTCGCGCGAATTGCTGGAGCGCGAGATCGCGCGCTTCGAGGTGTTGGAACATGACCATCGCATCGTCGGCTGCGCCGCGCTGTATCCGTTTCCGAACGAAGCGTCGGCTGAACTCGCTTGTCTGGCGGTGGATGCGCAATGCCGCGATCACGGCTACGGCGAGGCGATCCTCACGCACATGAGCAACCTGGCGAAAGCGCAAGGCATGCAGAAATTATTTGTGCTGACCACGCGCACCGCGCACTGGTTCATCGAACGCGGCTTCGGCGAAGCGGGCGTGAATCAACTGCCGAAAGAAAAGAAGGAGCTGTATAACTATCAGCGGCGGTCGAAAGTGTTTGTAAAAAGTTTGAAGTAATTGGCAGTTTCATCTGCGTGTAATATTGCGCATCTATCATTAACGAGTTGTGGAGAAACAAAATGGCAAGAATGGTGCAGTGTGTGAAATTGGGGCGCGAGGCGGAAGGGCTGGAGCGTCAAACTTATCCCGGCGCGTTGGGTCAGCGCATATTTGAAAACGTATCGAAAGAAGCCTGGCAGGGCTGGATCAAATTCCAGACCATGCTGGTGAACGAGAACCGTCTGAATCTGGCGGACATCAAAGCACGCCAATATCTGGCGCAGCAGATGGAAGAATATTTCTTCGGCGCGGGAACACAAATGCCCAACGGCTACGTTCCGCCGAAACATTAATTCAAAGTAAATATCCTTGGCTAAAAACTATCCCGCACAAAATTTTCTCAACCGCGAACTCGGATTGCTAGAGTTCAACCGTCGCGTTTTGGCACAAGCCGAGGATGCTTCCGTTCCCCTGCTGGAGCGCCTGAAATACTTGTGCATCGTCAGCAGCAATCTGGATGAATTCTTCGAGATTCGCGTCGCCGGGTTGAAGGAACAAGCCAAGCTGGGCGGACTCGCCGCCGGCCCGGACGGGCTGGAAGCCACGCAAATCCTCAAGCGCCTGCACACGCCGACACACCAGCTCATCGCGCGCCAGTACCAGTTGTTCAACGATGAACTGGTTCCCGCGCTCGCCGCGCAGGGCATCAAGTTTCTGCGCCGCACGCACTGGAACGAGGCGCAGCAAATCTGGGTGAAAGATTTCTTCCTGCGCGAAGTGATGCCGGTGTTGACTCCTATCGGTCTCGACCCCGCGCATCCGTTTCCGCGTGTGCTTAACAAGAGCCTGAATTTCGCCGTCGAACTGCATGGCAAAGACGCATTCGGGCGCAACTCCGCCAAAGCCATCGTGCAAGCGCCGCGCGTGTTGCCGCGCGCCATATTGCTGCCGCCCGAAGTTTCCGGTTGTCCTTACGGTTTCGTGTTTCTTTCTTCCATCCTGCACGCGCATGTGGGCGAACTGTTCTCGGGCATGGACGTGCTGGGCTGCTACCAGTTCCGCGTCACGCGCAACAGCGACTTGTTCGTGGATGAAGAAGAAGTCAAAAACCTGCGCATCAGCCTGCAAGGCGAATTGCCGCAACGCCATTTCGGCGACGCGGTGCGGCTGGAAGTGGCGGACAACTGCCCGCAGGAACTGGCGGATTTTCTGCTGCAACAATTCGAGCTGAAAGCGGATGATTTATTTCGCGTGCACGGCCCGGTGAATCTGGTGCGCCTGATGCGTATCCCCGACCAGGTGGCGCGCGACGACCTCAAATTCCCGCTCTTCGTGCCCGGCATGCCGCCGCTGTTGCAGAAAAAAGGCGCGGACATGTTCAAGGTGCTGCGCAAAAACGACGTGTTGCTGCACCATCCCTACCAGTCGTTCAAGCCGGTGATCGACTTCATCCAGCAAGCCGTGGCCGACACCAGCGTGGTCGCCATCAAACAAACGGTTTACCGCACCGGAGTCGATTCGGAACTGATGGAAGCGCTGATCGCCGCCGCGCGGGCGGGCAAGGAAGTCACCGTGGTGGTGGAGCTGCTGGCGCGTTTCGACGAAGAGGCCAACATCAACTGGGCCAGCCGTCTGGAAGAAGTCGGCGCGCATGTGGTGTACGGCGTGGTCGGCCACAAGACCCACGCCAAGATGCTGATGGTGGTGCGGCGCGAAGACAACAAGCTGCGCCGCTACGTGCATTTGGGTACCGGCAACTACCATCCGCGCACCGCGCGGCTCTACACCGACTTCGGCATGTTCACCAGCAACGAGGAAGTGTGCGCCGACGTGAACGAAGTGTTCATGCAGCTCACCGGGCTGGGCAAAGCCAGCAAGCTGCGCCACTTGTGGCAATCGCCGTTCACGCTGCACACCAGAATTCTGGAAGCCATCGCCAACGAAACCAAGCTCGCCAAAGAAGGCAAGCGCGGCCACATCATCGCCAAGATGAATTCGCTGCTGGAGCCGGAGACCATCAACGCGCTGTACGAAGCCTCGCAAGCGGGCGTGAAGATTGACCTCATCGTGCGCGGCGTGTGCGCCTTGCGTCCCGGCGTGGCCGGTCTTTCGGAAAACATCCGCGTGCTTTCCATCATCGGTCGCTTCCTCGAACACACGCGCATTTTCTACTTCCGCAACGATCTGGCGAACGATGTGTATCTGGCCAGCGCGGACTGGATGGACAGAAATTTCTTCCGCCGCATCGAAGTGTGTTTTCCCGTGCTCGACGAGAAACTCAAAAAGCGCGTGCTGGACGAAGGCCTGAAGAGTTATCTGAAAGACAATTGCCAAGCCTGGGAAATGGACTGCAACGGTTTCTGGCACCGCAAGACCGCTGGACGCGCTGTAGCCACTTGTGCGCAAAGCGCGCTGCTACAGGAATTGGGACAGCCGCAGGTTGCGGCTGAGGCAGACTAGCGTAGGTCGGGCTTTAGCCCGACTGTAGGTGCGAATTTATTCGCACATCGCACCTCAAACGTGCGAATAAATTCGCACCTACAATTCTGGTCAATCTTTCTTCGGGCGACCCGTCTTGATCTTTTCCAGTCCCGAGATCGCTTTCTTCAGTTGCGCTTCGCTCAGTTAGATCGGAAGAGCGTCGTGTAGGGAAAGAGTGTAGATCTCGGTGGTCGCCGTATCATTAAAAAAAAA
>FZPU01000011.1_pt1 | contig 15544 bp, 15 predicted proteins | sample 1534781 | NCBI WGS metagenome assembly FZPU01 (sample SAMEA104161949, study PRJEB21768) | metagenome | isolation source: underground water
TTTTTTTTTAATGATACGGCGACCACCGAGATCTACACTCTTTCCCTACACGACGCTCTTCCGATCTGTTGGCTTGGCCGTTGCGCTGGCGGGTGCCTGGTTGCTGCCGACGGGCAATCTCTGGCGCGGCATATTGATCGTGCTGGCCTTGCTGGCGGGTATCAGCCTGCTGGTCGGGCGCGGGCTGCCCGGTCTTTCCACCGCACACTGCGGCGCGAGAGAAAGCAAACCGGTGCAGTGGAAAGGCACGCTGGGTGCCTTCATCATCGGCGCACTCTCGGGTTTCGTGTTCGCGCCCTGCGCCACGCCGGTCATGGTGGGCATTCTGGCGCTGATCGGCAACCAGCAGGATGTGCTGTTCGGCACGCTGCTGATGTTCCTGTATTCGCTGGGTCATGGCGCGCTGTTACTGGCCGCAGGCAGTTCGATCGGACTCGCGCAGTGGGTGGCCAGTTCGCGCTGGACACAGCGCATCAACTGGGGCTTCACCCGGCTGGCCGGTGCGTTACTGGTGGGCTATGCGGCCTATCTTGCCGCTGAGATGACGGGATGGTTAGCTTGAATTTTTTGTAACACTTTATCGAAAGGGAACTGAAATGAAAAACATCAAAGTCCTCGGCACGGGTTGTGCCAACTGCAAAACCACGCTGAAACTGATCGAAGATGCGGCCAAAGAAAAAGGCATCGAAGTCCAGTTGGAAAAAGTGGAAGACATCCAGGCCATCATGTCCTACGGCGTGATGTCCACACCCGGCGTGGTGGTGGACGGCCAGGTGGTGCATGCGGGCGGCGTGCCGTCGCGCGACAAGATCGCGGGTTGGCTGTAACGCTGCCGTATCCGATTGGTAATTGCATTTCCAGACGGTGTCGCGCAGACTGGTCTTGTCCGGAAGTCGGGACATTGCAAAAAGGCTGCATCGCGCTGCAACACCCGATTGTGAAAAATTGTTCCGGCGTTCATGACTATGGCAGCGGGAATGTTCATGGTTATTTTCATTGGTCGAAGGAGGAATCATGGATCGCACGCAAGAATGGAAAATCGCAGGCTGGCTCATGGGTGTCTTTCTGGCGATCTATTTTCTGCCCGTCGGTACGCCGCGTTTCGATAATGCGGTCACGGAAGCGCTGGAATTGACCAAATGGTATGCGCGGGAGCATGTCGTCCTTTGCCTGTTGCCCGCATTCTGGATTGCGGGGGCGATTGCGGCCTTTGTCTCCAAGGCATCGGTCATGCAGTATCTTGGCCCCAAGGCACCGAAGCCGCTTGCTTATGGGGTGGGATCGGTTTCGGGCTCGATCCTGGCGGTTTGCTCCTGTACCGTGCTCCCGCTCTTTGCCGGCATCTATCGCATGGGCGCAGGCTTGGGGCCGGCGGTCGCATTCCTCTATTCCGGCCCCGCAATCAATGCGCTCGCGATCATCCTCACCGCCAAGGTATTGGGCGTACAGCTCGGCGTGGCACGGGCAGTGGGCGCAGTTCTATTCAGCGTCGTGATCGGGCTGCTGATGGCCTTCATTTTTCGCAAGGAAGAGATCGGGACAACGCCGAAAGCTGCCCTGCTGCCCGAACCGGAAAACAGCAGACCGTTGTGGCAGACATCGGCGTTCTTCGGTGTAATGGTGGGCATCCTCGTTTTCGCGAATTGGGGCAAGTCGGATCAGACAGACGGATTCTTTGCGGCGGTCTTCGCGCTTAAGTGGTGGATCACCTCGGGCTTGGCAATCGCGTTTGCCGTTCTTCTGTGGCGCTGGTACCAACTGTCCGCACGCAGGCTCATGATTGTCGCGGCAGCCGTGGTTGCCGCCGCGTTCCTCTCCGGCGGTCACGCCGTCTGGCCCGTTTTTACCGGCACTCTGGGATTGGTCTGGCTCACGGCGGGGCGTGACGGCGAAGCGGGCGAATGGTTTGACCAGACTTGGGTGTATACCAAGCAGATCATGCCGTTGCTGCTTGGCGGAGTACTGGTCTCGGGTCTTTTGTTGGGTCGACCCGGTCACGAAGGGTTGGTCCCGGCAGAATGGATCAGCGAAGTGGTGGGAGGCAATTCGCTGGGGGCAAACCTGTTTGCGGCGGTCGCCGGCGCGCTGATGTATTTTGCCACGCTGACGGAGATCCCTATTCTGCAGGGGCTCATAGGCAATGGTATGGGGAGTGGTCCTTCGCTTGCGCTGTTGCTGGCCGGGCCTGCCCTGAGCTTGCCCAGCATGCTGGTGATCAACTCAATCATCGGACCCAAGAAAACGTTCACCTATGTGGGGCTGGTGATTGTCATGTCGACATTTACGGGCTGGGTATATGGCATGTTTGTTTGAATCTCATTATCGGGAGGCATCATGAAGACGATACAAATTTTGGGTTCCGGGTGTACCAAGTGTCACAAGCTGGAGGAAGCGACCAAGCAGGCAGCCGATGCCATCGGACTTGAATATCGGGTGGAGAAAATCACGGACATGATGCGATTCGCAGACTTCGGCGTGATGATCACACCTGCAATGGCTGTGGATGGCGAAGTGAAAGTTTCCGGTCGCGTACCTTCGGTCGAAGAATTGAAACAAATGTTGCAATAGCTGCGGGCACAGGAAGGGAGCAATAACCGTTGCCCTGCACGGGGCAGGATAGCCCCAGTTCAACTGGATAGCATGCACAATGAATCACGATCACAATCATAATCACACTGCCGCCGGAACCACGCTGATGCTGGCCATGCTGCTCACGCTGGGCTTCGCTGGCATCGAGGCGGGTGTCGGCTTGTGGGCGGGATCGTTGGCACTGGTGGCGGATGCCGGGCACATGGTCAACGATGCCGCCGCGCTCGCCTTGGCTGCGGGCGCGGCCTGGCTGGCGCGGCGACCGTCTTCGCTGCGCCACAGTTACGGCCTCGGGCGCGCCGAATTCATCGCCGCGCTCATCAACAGTCTGGGGCTGCTGGCACTGGTGGCATGGCTGACAGTGTCCGCCGTCGAGCGCCTGCAAGCGCCACAGGCGGTGATGGGCGGAGCGGTTTCGATCACCGCCGCCATCGGTCTGGCGATCAACCTGCTGGTTGCTTGGCTGCTTTCGCGCGGCGAGCAGAACCTCAACACGCGCGCGGCCATGCTGCACGTCATGGGCGATTTGTTGGGTTCGGTGGCGGCGCTGTTCTCCGGTCTGGTGATTTTCTTCACTGGCTGGACACCCATCGACCCCATCCTGTCGCTGCTCATCGGCGCGCTGATCTTGGTCTCCAGCCTGCGCCTGCTGCGCGAAACCCTGCACGGGCTGATGGAAGGCGCACCGTTCAGCGTCGATCCGCAAGAAGTGGGGCAAGCGCTGGCCGCCGTGCCCGGCGTGGCCTCGGTGCATGATCTGCATATCTGGGCGGTCAAGGCAGATGAAACTTTGCTGACCGCGCATTTGGTGGTGGAAGACATCGCCCGCTGGGAGCAAGTACTGCAAGCCAGCCATGCCATGCTCGCCGAACGTTTCCATATCGAACACGCCACTTTGCAACCCGAACCGATGACGCGCACCGTGCAATGGCGAGACAGGCGGGTTTAAGGCTGCGGCGGGCTACGAGAATTGATCCGTTGCTGCTGTGGGAGCGCAACTCGCCTGCGAGAGGTTCTTGCCCACTGTGGTGTCGCGCGAATACTTTTTCAACCTAAATAATCCATTAGCCACTACATCCCCTCCCCCTTGCAGGGTGCAAGTTTGGCTCAAATGGATTTTTCGGGTTCAAGGCCTTCGCGCAATAAATTGCGCTCCCACAAAACAGATCATCTCGGGAAGGCGCATAGATAGGGCATCTGCGCCATCTGCATCGCGCAGATGCCCTATCCATGCGCCTCTACGCGATATGATGTATAAATAATGCGCTTTATCGGGCTTGGATTGAATTGCGGGGAAGGTAAAAGCGGAGGAACAAAACGGCCATATTTTCGGGGGGGCGCGATCTGTGGGAACGCAAGACCCGATACCCCCCGCTCCCACCGCCGCGCGCACGATCTATTCTTCTTCCGCGTGCGCGTTTTTGTCGGCGTGGATGTCCAGCTTCTTCATTTTTTCCCACAGATTTTTGCGGCTGATGCCGAGCGCGGCGGCGGTGTTGCCGAAATGCCAGCGGTTCTGTTCCAGCGATTGCAGGATAAATTTGCGTTCGCAGTCGCGCAGGTATTCGTTGAGCGTACCGTCGGCAGCAATTTCGTGTTCGTCGTGCGCTGTCGGAGCGGGCTTGCTACCGTCGTCGAAAAAGGCTTCCGCATCCAGCATCGGGCCGGTGGAAAGAATGCAGGCGCGCTCCACGCTGTGTTTGAGTTCGCGCAGGTTGCCCGGCCAGTCGTAGCCCAGCAGCGCGCGTTCTCCCTGCGGCGAAAGGACGTGGCTTTCGTGGCTGAGCTGCGCGCACATTTTCAGGAACAGTTGCGCGAACCACAGCACGTCTTCCTTGCGTTCGCGCAGCGGCGGGATGCGCAGGCGGATAACGTGGATGCGGTAATACAAATCTTCGCGGAAGGATTTTTCCTCCACCATTTTTTTCAAGTCACGGTTGGTGGCACAGATCAAACGCACATCAACCGGAATGATGGTTTCGCCGCCGACGCGAACGATGACCCGCTCCTGAATCGCGCGCAATAATTTGACTTGCATGTTGAGCGACATCTCGCCGATCTCATCCAGAAACAGCGTGCCGCCGTGTGCTTGTTCGAACACGCCTTTGCGCGCTTTTGCCGCGCCGGTGAATGAGCCTTTTTCGTGGCCGAACAGTTCGGATTCGAGCAGGCTTTCGGTAACAGCGCCGCAGTTGATCGCCACGAACGGCGCGTTTTTTTCATGGCGCGCGTGGCGGTGTATGAGTTGCGCCACATGCTCTTTGCCTACGCCGGATTCGCCGGTAATCAGGATGGTGCTGGCCAATTTGGCCAGACGCGGGATGGATTGTTCGATGCCGCGCATCACGGGGGAAATCCCCAAAGCGTCCGTGCTTTGGGCAACCGCTGATGCGTCATAGTGCTGCTCCGGGCACAGCAGATGCGCTTTTTCAACCAACAGATCGAGGTCGAAGGGTTTGCTGATGTAATCGGCTGCGCCCAGCTTGAGCAGGCGCACGGCGCGGTCGATGGAGCCGTAGCCAGTAATGAAAATAAAGGGGGGCAGCAAGCGTTTCTCGGCGGATAGACGCGTGAAGATTTCTTCGCCGTTGATGTCGGGCAGGTGAATGTCGCTGATAATCAGATCGTATTTTTTGTTGCTGACTGCGCGAAAACCTTCAAGTCCGGTGTGGTGCCATTCAACGTTGAAGCCTTCCAGGCCAAAGCGGTCACATAACGACTCGCCCATGATTTCGTCGTCCTCGATCAGGCAAATGCTGGGTTGTATTGGTTTACTCACTCAATTTTTCCAAGGGTAATTGCACGGTGAACTGGGTATGGTCAATTTCACTTTGCACAGTGATAAGGCCTCCCAATTGTTGCACGATCTGGTAGATCACCCAAAGACCCAAACCACTGCCACCCTCGCTCATCGAGGTAAACGGTTCGAATAAATAGGACACTTTTTCCTGCGGGATGTGCGAGCCGTCGTTGATCACGTCGATGAACAAGTGCGCGCTGTCGCGGTAGATGTGCAGATGAACATTACCCTGCGCTTGCGTGGCTTTGAACGCGTTCAACAACAGGTTGATGATGACCTGGCGCACCAGCGTGGATGAGATGGGCTGCGCTTCGAGGATGTCGATCTCGCGCGTGAAACGGACGTGATTTCTCTCGACATCGGGTTGCACCAGCGTGCAAATATCTGACACATCGTTCAAGTCGAAAGGGCGGGTTTGCGCCTTGGCCTCTACCAGCAAGGCGGCAACCGTCTCCTTGATTTGCAACAGCCCTCGCTCCAGTATGGAAAGTGTTCTCAGTGTGATCGGGTCTTGTTCGCCATGGCGTTTGAAGGTGCTGATCGCATTGAGCATGCCGCCCAATGGATTGTTAATTTCGTGCGCAACACCCGCCGCCAGACGACCCAGTGCCGCCAGCCGATCCGAGGTGATGACTTGCTGTTGCAGTTGTTCTTTTTCTTTGAGCTCGACTAGCATGGTCTTGAACGATTTAGCCAACTGACCGATCTCATCTTTGGATTCTTCCAGTTGGATCTGTTCCGGCTCGGGCAACTCGTGCGTGATTTTGCTCATGGTGTCGGACAGTTGCAGCAGCGGCGCGGCCATACGCTTGCCCCAGTACACGCCGAACGGCAACAGGAAGGCGAGAACCAGCAGGGTAATCAGAATGGCGGCTTTGGTCAGCGTGTAAAAACGTTCCTCGAACGGCTTTTTGGAGTAGCTCATGATAAGCGTGCCCAAGCGCACGCCGTCAGACTGAATTGCGGTAGCCAGATAAAACGAATTCGACTTGTGCGACTCCATGACCGAGGGATTCAGCTTATCCAACGCCGGTGTGAGGCTTAACAACTGCGCGAAATTCGGCTCGATGGTGATCGGGTCGCTCAACATCGGAAATTTCTCCGGCTGAGTCGAGACGAATACTTTATTTGCCGCATCGAGCACCAGAATGTATTCCGCTCCCTGCGCCTTAACTTGTTCCTGCGGAATGCGGAACGGGGTGTTGATGACCTCGAACGCGCGCCACACATCGTCATGCAATATCGGCTCGACCAGCGTGTCGGCAATCACGCGCGACATACTGTCGGCGTTGGCCACCATGTTATCGCGCAAATCGCCGATGCTGCGATAGACCAGCACCGGTGCCAGCACGCTGGCCGTGACGATGACCAGCACGGCTACGCGCAGCGGAATCTTGTAATTGAGGCTAATGTCTTTGAGGTGCATTGATGCGTTGCTCTTCCACGAAACGCGACATATCCGCGATGCTATCAAAAAGGTGATCGTCGCCTTTTACAAAGCCGTTGATATTGAGCCTGTCCAGCAGAACGATCCCCTCCTCGTCACGCCCCATGCCGAACAGAATTTTTTGGAAATTACCGATGTCGCGCATTGAAACTGAACTGGATGCCACGATGGGCGGGAAACCGAATTGCGGCGACTCGGTGACAATGCGTGTGCGCGAAGTGAGTTCCGGGTGGGTTCTGGACAATGTGTCCCAAACGTAGCCATCCACCGCTCCGCCCTGCGCCAGACCAGATGCGACAGCCTCCACCACTTTGCGATGACTCCACGTATAAAAATTTTTGGCAAAAAATGAGGATGGCTGCAAGCCTTGTTTGGCGAGCAGATATTCTGGATAAAGATGGCCCGAGTTGGAATCGGGGTCGGAGAAAGCGAAAATCTTGCCTGACAGATCGGTCAGCATGCGCGTTTTTGTGTCTGAAGCGGGCACGATCAGGTAGGAATGATAAAGCGGTTCACCATGAAAGAGCGGCACGGCAACCAAGCGAAAATGATCGCGGTTGCGGATGTAGGGATAGCCGCATAGCCAGGCAAAATCCAGCTTGCCATCGCGCAGCAAATCCATAATCTCACGGTAGCTGCCGCGTTGCGTGAAAACAACGGGGCGTTTCAGATGAAGCTCAAGATAACTGCGCCAGGTGTTCAGGAAAGCAGATTGGTCGTCCAGAAAAACCGGTGTCAGGCCAATACGAATCGGAGGCTTGGCGGGCTGTGCAGCCGCATACAAAGTGGTTGCGAAAGTAAGCGCCAACAGCAGCGACAGTACGCGCAATATTTTGTTCATGCTAAATCAAGTCGTGAAAGAAGCTGGCAATGGGTCACTGCATTTTCACCGCACACCTTGCAACCGGGATCCTTGCTCAGATTGCTACGCATGATGTTCATGTCCAGCGCGTTGATGGAAAGCAATTTGCCGCTCAGTCCGCGTTCTATACCCATTAACAGCTTGAGCGCTTCCGCAGCTTGCAACGTGCCGATGATGCCCACCAGCGGCGCGAACACGCCGGTCGTGGCGCAACGCAATTCCGCCGCTTCGCTGTCTTCGGGAAACAGGCAGTTGTAGCAGGGCGCATCCTCGCGGCGGAAGTCGAATACCGCAACTTGGCCGTGAAACTGCACGGCAGCACCCGACACCAGCGGTTTGTGCTGGCTCATACACGCATGATTGACGGCATAGCGCGTGGAGAAATTGTCGCTGCAATCCAGCACCACATCGGCGAGTGCTACCAGATCATTCAACTTCGTCTCATCGGCGCGAATCGGCATGGCGATACATTCGACATCGGGATTGATGTCATGTATCGCAGTTTGCGCCGAAACGACTTTTGACTGCCCCACGGTGGAAGTGCGATGGATGATCTGGCGCTGCAAATTGCTGAACTCTACCGTGTCGTGATCGCACAACGTCAACCGCCCCACACCGCTGGAAGCGAGATACAACGCGGCGGGCGAACCCAAGCCGCCCAAGCCAATCACCAGCACCTTTGCATCGAGAAGTCGTTGCTGCCCTTCGATACCGATTTCCTCCAGCAGGATGTGTCGGCTATAACGTAACAGTTGCTGATCGTTCATTGTGTGTTTTGAAAACTCCGAATAGCATTGTTGTTTACGGTGGCTGGCTGCGCACCTGAATCACTTCGCAATAACTATACCACCCCAGCAAAGATGGACTATGTGGCATGACGGTGGCGTAACGGTAATGTGAAACCCGAAAAAACATTACCAAATGGTAATCGTGCTTTTGCAGAAAGCAGAGTCCCACCCTGCCTGCCGCCTGCCAACCGGCGCTTATTTCCAATAAAACAATTCGCTAACCTTCGTGGCATGAGATGTGCTGAATTGTCTGCGCGACATGCCTGCATGTTGGAAGTGCTTGTTCCAGCATTGCGCGGTTTAGCAGAGAAATATTCGGGGGAAATTACACTTTCAGGGAGAGTTCAAGATGAGTGAGTTACGCATTTCATCAATAGAGACGAGGGGGGTGCCGGGCTTGAAACGTTATGCCATGGTGATCGACCTGCGTCGTTGTATAGGCTGCGATGCCTGCATGGTGGCCTGCAAGGCGGAATATGACGTGCCTTTGGGCGTTTTCAGGACTTGGGTTCCATATAAAGTCATCGGCAAATATCCGACTGTGCGCAAGATGTTCATGCCGCGTTTGTGCAACCACTGCGACGATCCTCCTTGCGTGCGTTCCTGCCCGGTGGGTGCCACCTACAAGGTGGAAGACGGCGGCTTCGTGCTGCAACATTACGACCGCTGCATCGGATGTAAAGCGTGCATGGCTTCCTGCCCGTACAACGCGCGCTTCATGCTACCCAAACACCGCACATATACCGACATCACCCGCGTGGTGGACAAGTGCACGTTCTGTCATCACCGCGTGACCCAAGGCCTGGTTCCGGCCTGCGTGCAGACTTGCGTTGGCCGTGCCCGTATTTTCGGCGATGTGAATGATCCTGCCAGCGAAGTATCGTATCTGGTGAACACCATGCCTACCCAGGTATTGCGTCCCGAAGAAGGTACCAAGCCGCACGTCTTCTATATCGGCGCAGACCGCAATCACACCGAGATCGGTCGCAAGATCTACGATCCGCAGGATGTGATGGATGCGGAACGGGCTGTGTTCAACAAGAACCATAGTTAAGGGAGTCAAAAAATCATGGGTGACTTTAACGTCTTTCATATCATGCCGTGGTCCGGCGCGTACTCGATCTACTTCTTTCTGATCGGTATTTCCGCGTGCATGTTTTTCTTTTCCGCGTTGTCGTGGTATCTGCCCGAGTTCAAAGAAATCCGGCTGGCTTCCGACAATATTTCGTTCGGCCTGTTGGCAGTGAGCGGCATTTTGCTGATCGACGACCTGACGCAGCCGATGCGTTTCTTGAACATGATGAATCCGGCCTACTTGAACTTTACTTCGCCATTGGCGTGGGGAAGTCTGGATCTGATCTCGTTCGGCGCGGTCTCGGTGGCGTATTTCTATTCGATCCACAAATCCGGCGGCGACGAAACATTGAGCCGCAAGCTGGCGGTGCTGGGCGCTTTGTTGGGACTGGGTTTGCCGATCTACACCGGCTTCGACCTGACCGTGCATCAAAACCGCCCGGTATGGAACACGCCATTGATGCCGGTACTGTTCGTTGCCCTTTCATTCCTCTCCGGCGCGGCCTTGGCAGCCTTTATCGCCAAAGGTGAAAAGCTGCTGGCGGTGCTGCGCACATTCATGTTGTGGTCTGGCGGCGCGGTTGTGGCGATGCTGGTTTCATTGCTCGGTACGACAGCGTATGGCGGTTCGGCTTCGGAATTGACCTTCATGTTCATGACCAGCGGCGGCTTGGGTGCAATTTTCATCGGTTTGGGAATTCTGCTGGGGACGGTTGTGCCTATCGGTGTGCTGCTGACCAATGCCGGCAAGCAGCAAGGCGGAATGATGCTCGCCGGGGGATTATTGCTGATTGGTGGCTTGGCACTGCGCTACTCCATTCTGATCGGCGGCCAGATCGTCCAAACCTACTTCTAATTCAGGGAGAATAAAAATGTTTGAAATGAATCGCAGAACATTCCTGAAAGTCAGCGCCGGAGCGACTGCAGCAGCGGCCGCAGCACCAACGGTGTTGAGCGCGATGGAAAACGATCTGGGCGGAAAAGATTTCTCCCCGGTCTCCAACAATGAGCGTCAAGCCATCCCCATCAACTGCCACTTCTGCAACATTCAGGATGGCGCAATCGCGTTTGTGGAAAACGGTCGCATCGTCAAGCTTGAAGGCAACCCCGAACACGTTTCCACGCGCGGCAGGCTGTGCGCAAAAGGCAACTCGGGCATGTGGTACACCTACGACCCGGATCGCATTTTGTATCCGTTGAAGCGCGTCGGTGCGCGCGGCGAAGGCAAATGGAAACGCATTACCTGGGACGAGGCTTTGGCCGAAGTGGCAGAGAAATTGAATGCCGCGCTGAAAAAAGATCCGAATTCCGTTTCTCTGAAATATGGCCGTAACCGCTCCGGCGGTGTGATCGACCGCTTCATGAACACGCTGGGTTCGGCCACGGTCATCAACCACACCTCGGTGTGCGAGTCATCGAAAAAAATCGGCATGCAACCGACCTGGGGACCGGACATCGAAACCCCGGATTTCGCCAACACCAAGTACATTCTGAACTTCGGTTCCAACATCATGGAAGCGGCGTATTTCCACAACCCCTACGCGCAACGCGTAGTGGAAGGGACAGCGGAAAACAAGGCCAAGCTGGTAACGTTCGACGTGCGCATGTCCAACACGGCAGGACGTTCCGATGAATGGATTCCGGTGTTTCCCGGAACGGACGGCGCGGTTGCGCTGGCGATCGGTCATGTGATTCTGCGTGACGATTTGCAAGACAGCGACTTTATCGACACCTGGACCAATGTGACGACCGCCCAACTCAAAGCGCACTACAAGCAGTACACACCCGAGTGGGCATCCGCGCTGTCCGGCGTGCCGGTGGAAACCATCGAGCGCATCGCACGCGAATACGCGCTCACCAAACCGGCGACGACTTACACCTATCGCGGTCCGGCCAAGCACTTGTACGGTTCGTACAACGAGAAGGCCACCATGATGCTGAACATCATCACCGGCAACGTCGAGAAACGCGGCGGCTACTGTATGCCGCGCGGCATGGGATGGCCGCAGCCGCAACCCGAGCCGCCCAAACCGGCAAAGGGTTCGGATATGGCGCACCCGCACGAGTATCCGCTGGCCGAGCACAAGGTGAGCCACTTGCTGCCGCTGTTCATCGCCGAGGGTCGTCAGAAAATCAACGTGCACATTTCCTATCAGGACAACCCGGTCTATACCAATCCGGGGGCGCAAGCGTACTGGGGCAAGCTGTACAAAGATGAGAAGCTGATTCCGTATTACATTTCCATGAGCCCGTTCATGGGCGAGGAAACCGCACTGGCCGATTTGATTTTGCCGGATGCGCCTTACCTGGAACGCTGGGAACCGGAGTCGATGCCCAATTCGTTGTGGCCTTGGCTTGGCATTCGCCAGCCAGTCATCAAGTCGCTGGGCGAGTCGCGCGAGAACCGCATCATGATGCGCGACATCATCTGGAAGCTGGACCCGGACGGCAAACGCGGCATGAAGAAATACTGGAATTTCAAGGATGGCGAGGATTACATGCGCCAGCACTTCGACAATATTCCGGGTCTGAAAGAAGCGGGCGGGCTGGACTTCCTCAAGAAGCACGGTGTATGGCCGATCTACGGCAAGCTCAATCCGCGTACCGGCAAAATTTCCGACAAGACCGGGCGTGAGATCATCCCCGAATACGGCTTGCACATGAAAGAGTTGTCGGCTGCCGATATGGCCGGAGCCACGGTCGATGGCAAAGGCACTATCCACAAAAACGGCAAGGCCATCGGGGTGAAACGCAAGGGCAAAAACTGTAGCGGCTTCGGCACGGGCGACCGGCTGATTAACGTGCGCGTGGATGAATGGGCGAAGTATGGTTTCAACCCGATGCCAACCTTCAAACAAATCCCGTGGCACAAGGATATGAAGGCCGACGAAATGGTGTTGACCACGTACAAGGTCAATATCCACAAGCAATCGCGTTCGGCTGCGGTGAAGTGGCTGGCGGAAATCATGCACAGCAATCCGGTGTGGATGAATACCGAAAAAGGCGCGGAGCTGGGTATCAAGACCGGCGATCTGGTGCGCATCGAAAGCTCGGTCGGCCACATGGTGACCAAGGCTTACGTGTTCGAAGGTATCCATCCAAAAGTGGTGGCGATCCCGACCGCGTTCGGTCACTGGGAATACGGTCGTCTGGCCACATTGAAGCTGAAAGAAAAAGCTGCCGGAGAATTTGGCGGACAGGACGATGCCGACTTGAACAACGTGTGGTGGGAAGACAAGGGTGTGCATCCGAACGCCATCATCCCGACGGTGGTTGATCCTATCGGCGGCTCGCAAGGCTGGTTCGACACGGTGGTGAAAGTTACCAAGGCCGGTCCTACCGACAAGTACGGTGACGTGGAAGGCAGCTGGGAGAAGCATCTCGCTGCCGCCAAGGAAACCATGCGTTACGCCTACAACGGTGACCTGCATCGCAAGATGCACCCGGAAATGGCGGCATGGGGCGGCCCTGCCAGCGTCAAGAAAGACTAAGGTGGTATTCACCACCCAGTGTTACCACCCATGCGGCGGGTCATTCCTCCCCGCCGCATGGGTGGGTGTGTAGCAAGCAGTAGTGTTTCCTGAGCGAAGAAGTGCTTTACAGCCCGGCACGATATACTTGCCGGGCTGCTTTTTTTGAAAGGTTAGGCAATGACAACAACCATGCTGGATGAAATTGAAAACACCGAAACTGAATTATCGAGTGAAGAGCTGGTTGCGGAATGCAAGGCCAGAGCCAATATCTATCGCCTGTTGTCAGGCACGTTTCTGGAAGAACCCACGGCTGACTATTTGAATGCGATCAGGTCGCCGACGGTGATGGCTTCGTTAAAGGAAATGGGAGTCGCCTTCGGCGAAGATTTCACCGCTGCACCGATTGAAAAATTGCAGGACGAATTGGCCTGCGAGTTTGCCGTGTTGTTCGTGGTGGCGGGCGGTTGTCCGGCGGTCGAGTCGGTCAGATTATTGGGGCGCTATCAACAACAGCCCTGTTTTGAAATACGCGACATTTATCAAAAAGCCGGATTCAAAGTTTCTGCCGCGCGCTTTGCGGTTTTCGAAGATCAATTGGGCGTGCAACTGGCTTACTTGGCCGAGATGCTGGAGCGTGCGGCGGTTGCGCTCTCAACCGGCGATCAGCACGGCTATGCCCTCATCACCAAGGAGATCAAACGCTTCTGGGCGCTGCATCCGGGCAAGTGGGTGCGCGGATATTCCACATTGCTGGCGCGCGCGACCGACTATTCCTTCTACCGTGAAATGGCCAAACTGCTGGGCAGTTTCGCGCAATGGGAACTCGATTTGCTCGGCGTGAAGGTGGATGATCTGGACGGCGGCAAACTGAAAGTGCCCAAGGCCGAAATCGAATATGAGTACGACCCGAAAGAGCCGGTGTGCAATAGCTGCGAAAAAACCGGAGAAGATTCGGACGAAGCAGAAGTGCAGAAAATTGATATTTCGCTGATTCAAGCCAGATTGGAAGGCAGGAAATAAATGGTTTATCTGTGGGACTGGAACGAGCTGGATCATCACTGGAACAACAATGATTTCGGCGCGGTGCATGACTGGCTGAATGAGCGCTGGGCACAGATCGTCAAGAGCAGTCCGATAGGCGATAAAGACCCGGATGCGCGCTTCATGCAAGGCTTGGCTTATGCCGCGCTGGCGCTGTTTTTCACACAGGATCACAACCAGGAAAGCGCGCGCCTGTTTCTGGACGATGCGCTGATGGTGTTGCCGCAATATGCCCCCAGCCACATGGGAGTCAGGGTGGAGCCAATTCTCGAAACGCTGCACACTTTGCGCCCCGCCATTGCTTTGTTGGCCGCAGATGCCGAGTGTCCGTTCCAGCCCTTCGTTTACAACAAATTGATATTTGACCGGGGTTGATCCAATGCAAATGAAATCAAGTTTGAAACTTTCCCGCTGGCTTGCTGACGGCGAAGTCGCGGCGGACGGTTTGTGCTTCATGCGCGACGGCGAAGATTTGCCCGCATCGCTGGCGAAGATATGCGTGGTCATGGAGGACGGCACGGAAGCGCGCGCATCCGAGTTGCTCGATTGTGGCGCTGCCATGGTGTTGCTGGGCGATCTGGCTCTGCTGGATAGCACTGCGGTGGAACGCTTGGTCAAGCAATACGGTGGTGAGCGCATCGGCGTGTGGCTGCGCGCTGTAAAGAAGCATGTCACCTGGTCAATCGACTACATCTCGAATGAAGATTTCAATTGCCTGACCCCTTCGGTCGGCGCTCCCGGTTGGGAGCTGGTGAAGAGCGACGATTCGTTGACCGGAGCCGACGCGCAATGGTGGCTCAAACAAATGCTGGCGCTGGGCGCATCAGTGGCGCTCATCAGCATGGATATGCAGGATGACGATTTGAATATTTGCGCCGGTTTGATCGAGGATCACGGCGATAAACTTTGGTTCTCACCGTGGCAGCAAGCCGATGCCGACCTCGAACCGTGGGTGCGTTACGGCCAAGTGCGGCAACTGGTGTTGCCCGCGACAAACATGCGCGATGAGGCGGAAATGGCGCGCATCGGCGTTGCGGCGATGGTTGCGGTTGAGGTGGAAGAAGTTGAAATTGAATAATCCGCCCTCACAATGACTACCCCAAAATAATTTATACCGACATGAAACTTTCATTACTTCGATTTTGTTTGACCCTGTTGCTGCTGCCCACGATGGCTTTCGCGGCTGAAGATTTGTTATTGAATGAAGATGTGCTTGCTTCCTACCTCGCGAAGCAGCCGGAATGCCAATTGCTGGATGCGCGCAGTGCCGAAGCGCAACGCAACGCACCGCTGGCCTTTTCGACCAAGTACCAGAAATCAATGGCCATCAAAAAAGGGCTGGTGTTGATCGTGGCGGATAGCGATGCCGCCGCGTTGGCAATCGCGCAATCCATGCCGGCCTCAGATCGGAAGAGCGTCGTGTAGGGAAAGAGTGTAGATCTCGGTGGTCGCCGTATCATTAAAAAAAAA
>FZPU01000091.1_pt1 | contig 15116 bp, 16 predicted proteins | sample 1534781 | NCBI WGS metagenome assembly FZPU01 (sample SAMEA104161949, study PRJEB21768) | metagenome | isolation source: underground water
TTTTTTTTTAATGATACGGCGACCACCGAGATCTACACTCTTTCCCTACACGACGCTCTTCCGATCTAACCCGATGTGCTTATCCAAAATGGGATGCCCGTTTCAGTTGCGGGAAGTCCGGTTATCAACGGCTCACACATCGGGATTAACGTGGTGATGAACCTTGAACCCGCATTCAGCTCTTCTGGCTCATCTTCCACATCAAACAACATCCGGGAGCAATTGCAACAACCGACTTATCAGACTGTTTCGCCTTACGTCGCTCCTGAGTATGAATATGAGCATCACATCGAAAAAATCAAAAGAGTAGTTGTACTCATCGTCAATAATCCTGATGGCAAGCCTCCTGCAAAATCGGGCGACGACAAGATCAAGGAATATTAGATCTCTGGGAATTCAGTCCGCATTTTCTTCCCCGCAACGCTCGTCCATAGGCGATCTGCTTACATCGCTGCATGAAGATGCCCGTATCTATTGCCTTGAGGGGAAGTCGGAATATTGAAATCGACAGCAAATCGCAACAGTGCCGCAACGAGCAAAGCGGCGGGTCTATATATTCTTGAGCGTGGAAAGTCGCTGGGTTTGTTTCGATGGTATGGAGAATGCGGGGCGAGTTAATCATCAATCCCAATCTCGGACAGGTTGTTATCGAGCCTTGCCAAATTTTGCCAAGCAAATTAGACTGCCCCGCATGTCAACGATGAATATTTCACTGCCCGATGTGCTCAAGGAATTCGTGGATCAGCAGGTCAATACTGCGGGTTACGGAACTTCAAGCGAGTATGTGCGCGAACTGATTCGCCGCGATCAGCAACGCACGCAACTGCGCGGTTTGTTGCTCGAAGGCGCGCAATCGAAAGTGACGGGGCAGGCGGATGCCGGTTACTTTGCATCGTTGCGTTCCCGCGTCAAAAAATCTCTCGCCAAAGCCGGATGAAGCCGCTCGTTCGGCATGAACGGGCAGATCTCGATGTGGAAGAAGCACTCGCTTATTATCTGCAACACGCGCCGGAAATGACTTTGGATTTCATCTCGGCACTGGAGCAGGCCTACCGCCAGATACAGCAACGCCCCGCATCGGGTTCTCCGCGTTACGCGCAAGAATTGAATCTTCCCGGTTTGCGTTTCAGACAATGCAAACGTTTTCCTTATCTGGTTTTTTATGTGGAGACTGCCGAACGGATTGATGTCTGGCGCGTCCTGCATGCAAGCCGCGACATTCCTGCCTGGTTACACGACGAAACATGACTGAACAAATTCAACGCACCCAACGCAAAGTCGTTCTCGCCGCCTGCTTCGGCACATTCCTCGAATGGTACGACTTCCTCACGTTCGCTTCGCTGGCGACGTATTTCAGCGTGCTGTTTTTCCCGCCGGACAATCCGACCGCTGCGCTGCTGATGAGTCTCGCCACGTTCGGCGTGGGCATGATCGTGCGTCCGCTGGGTTCGGCGTTGTTCGGTTCACTGGCGGATAAATATGGTCGCCGTCCCATTTTCATCGCGACCATTTCGCTGATGGGCGCGACCACGTTTTTGGTGGGCTTGCTGCCGACTTACGCGCAGATCGGCATCGCTGCGCCGCTGCTACTTTTGTTGTTGCGCTTGCTGCAAGGCTTTGCGGTGGGCGGCGAGATTGGTGGTGTGGCGGTGTATCTCACCGAGCATGCGCCGCACGGTAAACGCGGCGTTTATACCAGCGTGCTGCAACTGATGGGGCCGTTGGGCATTCTGGTTTCCACGATGCAGATCGTGTTGCTGCAAGCGTTTCTCAGCGATGCCGATTTCCACACCTGGGGCTGGCGCGTGCCGTTCCTGTTCTCCGCCTTGCTGTTGTTCATCTCGATCAAGACGCGCATGAACCTGGAAGAGTCGCCGGTGTTCCGCCAGTTGCAGCAAGAGGGCAATGTCTCCAAAGCGCCATTGCGCGAATGCCTGCGCGACCGCCGCACCTTGGGGCGCATGGCGTTGTTGTTCTTTAGCATTTCGGCGGGCGGTTCGCTGCTGTTTTTTTCGTCGCAGGTGTATGCCAACGTGTTCCTGAAAAGCGTGGTGCGCCTCGATGCGCAACTCGCCAGCACACTGGTGATGAGCAGCACCTTGCTGCTGTTTCCGCTCACCATTTTCTGCGGCTGGCTGTCGGATAAAGTGGGGCGCAGGCCGATACTGCTGGCGGGATTGCTGCTCGGTGCAATCGCCATCCTGCCCGTGTTCAAAGGCTTGCAGCATTACGGCAACCCGCAGCTGGAGCGTTTCAACAACGAAGTCACGGTGATCGTTTACGGCGATGATTGCGCCTACAGCCCGTTCAGCAAACCGTCCAACGACTGCGCGCGCAATCAGGAATACCTGGTCAAAATGGGTGTGTCCTATACGCTCTCTCCCTTGGGCGAAAGAGTGCAGAGCGCGGTGGGCATAGGCGACGACAGCGAAGTGTCGGGCTTTGATCCGGTCGAGCTGAACGCCAACCTGAAGGCCAAAGGTTGGTCAGAAAAAGCCGATCCGGCGCAGGTCAACCGCTTCATGCTGTTCCTGCTGCTGATTGTTCCCGTGATCGCCGTCGCCCTCATCACCGGCCCGCAAACCGCCGTGCTGGCCGAACTGTTCAGCGCCCGCACGCGCTACACCGCCGCCGCCGTGCCGCACAACCTGAGCGCGGGCTGGATTGGCGGATTGTCGCCGTTCATGGTCACGCTGATCTCGGTGCAAGCGGGCGACGCGCTGGCGGGGCTGTGGTATCCGGTGGGCATGCTGATTCTGGCTTCAATAATCGGGATGCTGTTTTTGCCGGAAACAAAAGAAGTCGATTTGGATAAATAATACGTGCCCGACCTGTTCGCTTCGCCATTACTGAAAGGATTTATCTTGAAACCAATATTGAACGGCCTTCTCGCTTTGGGATTGGGTTTGCTTTCCGTTGCGGCGAACGCCTTTTCGGATTTACCCTCGGAGTCGAAATACACGCCCAGGCCGGGATTTCACGTTGTGTTTAACGGCGGCATGACTCGCGGCGGCGATACGGTATTCACGGCCAAGTACAACGACGGGTCAACGGTGGATGTGTCGGCGGGCGGGGTGATGCAATTTGGGATGGGCGGGCTATATCAGTTCAAGGCGATGCCGCTTGCGCTGCGAGTCACGGCCAATGTCCAAAACGACTGGGCGCTGAGCGCCGGTGGAGAAGAAGCCATTTTCAGCCGGATTCCCATGGAAGCGATGGTTTATTACACGGGCATTAAACGTTGCAGATTCGGAGGCGGTATGCGTTATGTCAATGCGCCAAAAATGGCGTTAACGGTTGGCGGAACGACCACTCAAATCCGCTTTAGCAATACCACCGGCGCTGTCGTCGAAGCCGGGTATCAGTTGAGTCAGGCATTCTGGGTGAACCTGCGCTACGTTTCGGAAAAATATCAGGCTCCCAAATATTTTCTCTGGGACAGCACAGGTATCTGGTTGGTGTCCACCCCGAAACAATATAACGGTTCGCATGTCGGTTTGAATTTCAGTTACGAATTCTGAGTGCGCGCAAAGCATCTTGGAGCAAATCATGTCAATCAAAAGCAAATTTCTGTTAGCGCCTGAAAAATCCCTGCTGCTGGTCATCGACGTGCAGGAAAAACTCTGCGCGGCCATGGAGCAACAGGTGCTGCGCCAGCTGGCGAAGAATGCCGGGATACTGCTGGAGAGCGCGCTGGAGCTGGCGATTCCGGTGATGTTCACCGAGCAGTATGTCAAGGGCTTGGGCGCAACGTTGGGCGAGCTGAGAAGCAAAGCGCCCGCCGCTTCCTGTTTTGAAAAAATGACGTTCAGTTGCTGTGGCAATGAAGCATTTCTCAATCAATTAAAAGCGAGCGGCAGGACGCAGATCATTGTTTGCGGCATGGAGACGCACGTCTGCGTATTACAAACCGTGATCGAATTGCTGGATGCCGGATTTGATGTGCATCTGGTCAAGGATGCGGTGATGAGCCGCAGCAATGACAACCGGCAGACTGCCATCGAAGCCATGGTGTTGGCGGGAGCGGTTCAGACCAGCACGGAGTCGGTGCTGTTCCAGTGGTTGAAAATTGCCGGAACAGACCCTTTTAAAAAACTGGTGAAACTGGTTAAATGAATTTCTGATCTGCGTGAAGTACCCGCAAGGGGTAGGCCGTGGTTGTAAAGCCGACAAGTCGGCAACAACCACGCACATGCCCGTCAATAGGCGATCCGCGTTAAGCGCTTGATGGAGATCGGCGTATCTATTGGCTTCCCGCATAGTAGGTGCGAATTCAAGTTCGATTTCGCCGCGACCATAAGCATCCCTTAAGCCAATGCCCCCCGCGCGTAAGTTACAATGCGCGCCCTGATTAACCCCGTTTCACCATGACAACTTTTGCCTGGATCATTCTTGCCAGCCTGCTGGGCGGCATCTTGAGCGTAATAGCCGCCGCGCTGTTCGCGCTGAATGCGCGCGGGCAATATCTCGGTGCGCTGGTGAGCTACGCCATCGGCGCGCTGCTGGGTGCGGTGTTCCTCGATATTCTGCCGGAGGCAATTCGCCTGACTCCGAATGTGACCGCCGTGAGCGGCACAGTGCTGCTGGGCATTCTGCTGTTTTTCACGCTGGAGAAGGTGCTGATCTGGCGGCACTGCCACCACGAGCATTGCGAGGTGCATGAGCCGCACGAGGCGACCGCCCACGATCATGGGCGCAGCGGGACGATGGTCATCGTCGGCGACACGTTTCACAACTTCGTCGATGGCATCATCATCGCGGCCGCTTTCCTCGCCGATATGCATCTGGGCATCGTCACCGCGCTGGCCATCATCGCGCACGAGATTCCGCAGGAGGTGGGCGACTTCGCTGTGCTGCTGAATTCCGGCTACACAAAATTGCGCGCCTTCCAGATGAATCTAATTTCCAGTTTCGCCACGCTGGTGGGCGGCACGCTCGGTTACTTCGCGTTGCAGGGCATGCAGTCGCTGGTGCCGTTCCTGCTGGCGTTGGCTTCGTCCAGCATGATCTACATCGCTGTGGCCGACCTCATCCCCGGCCTGCACAAACGCACGCGGATGAGCGACACCGTGCAACAGGTTTTACTCATCTCGGCTGGCGTGGCCACGGTCGCGCTGCTGGGTTTACTGATTCAGGAATAGAAAATGTTAAAAGCCGATCTGAGACGTTTTGCCTGGCTGTCCATCGCCGCCGCCATCGCCACCATTTTGCTCAAAGGTATCGCCTGGTGGCTCACCGGATCGGTCGGTCTGCTGTCCGATGCGCTGGAATCTTTCGTCAATCTGGCGGGCGCGTTGATGGCGCTGGCCATGCTGTCGCTGGCCGCCGAACCCGCCGACGAAAAACACGCTTACGGTCACGGTAAGGCGGAATATTTCTCCAGCGCGTTTGAAGGATTTCTGATTCTGCTGGCCGCAGCCAGCATCGCCTATACCGCCATTGATCGCTTCCTGCATCCGCAACCCTTGTCCGATGTCGGCATCGGCTTGCTGGTGTCGGTGGTCGCATCGCTCATCAACCTGTTCGCCGCGCGCGAACTGCTCAAAGCGGGACGCGCGCACAACTCGATCACGCTGGAAGCCGATGCCAAACATTTGATGACCGACGTGTGGACCTCGGTCGGGGTCATCATCGGCGTGGGGCTGGTGTGGCTGACGGGCTGGCTGTGGCTGGACCCGCTGATCGCCTTGCTGGTGGCGGCCAACATCGTGTGGACGGGCTGGGAACTGATGCACCGCTCCGCCTCCGGTTTGATGGACGAGGCGCTGCCGCTAGAACAGCTCGCTGCCATCGAAACCGTGCTGGAAAGCCACCGCCAGAATGGGCTTGAATTCCACGCGCTGCGCACGCGCCAAGCGGGCAGACAGGCGTTCATTTCCCTGCACGTGTTAGTGCCCGGCGAATGGACAGTGCAGCGAGGCCACGATCTGGTGGAACAAATTGAATGCGACATCCGTGCCGCCGTCCCGTTCAGCCACCTGACCACCCACCTCGAACCCATAGAAGACCCGCTGTCGCATGCGGATCAGGCGCTGGAGTAAAAATTATTGGCCACGGATGGACACGGATGAAACACGGATAACTTCCAAGGTATTTGAATTTCATCCGTGTTTCATCCGTGTCCATCCGTGGCTCAATTTTGTTTAGGAACATTGCATGAGTAAATCCTCCCCCAAAATCGGTTTCGTCTCCCTCGGTTGCCCCAAGGCCACGTCCGATTCTGAGCTTATCCTCACGCGCATGCAGGCCGAGGGTTACCAAATCACGCCGAGTTACAGTGAGGCGGATTTGGTGGTGGTCAACACCTGCGGTTTTATCGACAGCGCGGTGGCGGAATCACTGGAGGCCATCGGCGAAGCGTTGCAGGAAAACGGCAAGGTGATCGTCACCGGCTGCCTAGGCGCGAAGGGTGACATCGTGCAGAAGACGCACCCCAAAGTGCTGGCCGTCACCGGCCCGCATGCGCTGGAAGAAGTGATGAACGCGGTGCATCAACACCTGCCGCGACTGCACGATCCCTACACCGATCTCGTGCCGCCACAAGGCGTGCGCCTCACACCGCAACATTTTGCCTACCTGAAAATTTCCGAAGGCTGCAACCACAGTTGCACCTTCTGCATCATCCCCGCGCTGCGCGGTCCGCTGGTGAGCCGTCCGGTGCATGAAGTGATGCAGGAAGCGGAGAAACTGGTGTTGTCCGGCGTGAAAGAATTGCTGGTGATTTCGCAAGACACCTCGGCCTACGGCGTGGATGTGAAATACCGCACCGGCTTCTGGCAGGGCAAACCGCTGAAGACACGCATGACCGAACTGGCGGGCGCGCTGGGCGATCTCGGCGTGTGGACGCGCCTGCATTACGTCTATCCTTATCCCAGCGTGGATGAAGTGATTCCGTTGATGGCCGAAGGCAAAATCCTGCCCTATCTCGACATCCCATTCCAGCACGCCAACGAGCGGATTTTGAAATTGATGAAACGTCCGGCCAGCAGCGAGAACGTGCTCAAGCGCATCCAACAATGGCGCAGCGTGTGCCCCGACATCGTGCTGCGCAGCACCTTCATCGTCGGCTTCCCCGGCGAAACGGAAGAGGAGTTCGAAGAGTTGCTCGACTTCGTCGAAGCAGCGCAACTGGATAGAGTCGGCGCATTCAAATATTCGCCGGTGGAAGGCGCGACCTCGAACGCGCTGCCGGATCATGTTGACCCCTACGAGCAGGAAGACCGCCTCGCGCGCCTGATGTATTTGCAGGAAGAAATCAGCGCCGCCAAGCTGGCGAAAAAAGTCGGCACCACCATGCAAGTGCTGGTGGACGACGTGGACGAAGAAGGCTCAGTCGCCCGCAGCGCCGCCGACGCGCCGGAGATCGACGGGCTGGTGTATATCGACGGTGCGGAGCTGGAAGTCGGCGAATTTGTCACCGTGCGCATCGTCGATTCGGACGAGCATGATTTGTGGGGCGAGGTGGTTTCTTAAAAACGTTTGCCCGCAGATTACACAGATTAACGCAGATTATTTAGGTCAATAGGCTTAGCGTTGTTGCGAAAATTCGGTTTGGTTTTAATCTGCGTAAATCTGTGTAATCTGCGGGAAAAAAAGATTTTTCAATGAACACTTCTCCCAATCCCTGTCTCTCATGCGGCGCGTGTTGCGCCTACTACCGCATTTCGTTTTACTGGGGTGAATCCAGCGAAGCGCCCGGCGGTTTTGTTCCGATTGAATTTACCGAAAAAGTGCATCAACACATGGTGTGCATGAAAGGCACCAATAGCTATCCGCCGCGCTGTGCCGCGTTGCGCGGCGAAGTCGGCAAGCAAGTGTCTTGCGCCATCTACGAACAGCGTCCGTCGCCCTGCCGCGAATTCAACGAGTATGAACTGGACGGCACGCCAAACACGCGCTGCTTCAAACTGCGCGGGATTGTGCCGCCGTTTTGAACGCCCCACCTCGTGGAGAGGCGCATGAATAGGCGATCTGCATCATCTTGTGCGTGGAGATGCCCGTATTTGCTGCCTCGCGGGCAAGAGGTGTTTTCAAAATTGAATTTTTGCCCAAGCAAATTGCGACTTCTGCCTGCTACAATCCGCCCATGACTTTTTACGCTTTCATTGCAATCGGACTCGGCGCTGCTGTCGGCGCATGGCTGCGCTGGGGCTTGGGCTTGTGGTTGAATCCGGCGCTGCCCGAGCTGCCGCTGGGCACGTTGTCCGCCAATCTGGTTGGCGGATATCTGATCGGTCTCGCGGTCGCATTTTTCATGCAGCATCCCGGTGTTTCGCCGGAATGGCGTTTGCTCATCATCACTGGATTCCTCGGCGGACTCACCACTTTTTCCACGTTTTCGGCGGAGACCGTCACGCTGTTGTTGCGCGGGCAATATGCCTGGGGCACGGCGATTATCGCGGCGCATCTGGGCGGTTCGTTGCTGATGACGGTGCTGGGGATGCAGACGTTCAAATGGATGCAATAGAAAACGTGAAACTCGCGTAGCGATTCGTTTGCCTCCTCGCCCGAAGATTGAAGATTGCCTTTCACGTTTGTCCTTTCTCCCGCATGCGGGAGAGAGTTAGAGAGAGGGGATTTTTTCGGGAGAGGATTGCACCCGCAAGGGGTAGGCCGTGGTTGTAAGCCGACAAGTCGGCAACAACCACGCTCAGGTGAGGGAAACGGGCATGGCAAGTTTCATCATCAGGGGTATCGCACTTGCGATGCCCGTTAGTAGGAGGTTCAACATGCAAACCGTCGTGCTCAAATTTTACGTGACCGAGAAGCAGCACCACCAAGGCGAACTGTTGTACGAATGGTTGCTGCGACTGGCGCAAGGCCTGAAACTGCCCGGCGGCTCGGCTTTCCGCGCTGTCGCGGGATTCGGCAAGCACGGCAAAATGCACGAAGAGACTTTCTTCGAACTGGCTGGCGAGCTATCGGTGGCAGTGGAATTTTTGTTGAGCGCGAGCGATGCCGACAAGCTCATCGCCGCGATCCGTGACGAAAAACTAGACCTGCAATTTGTGCGTTACTCGGTGGAATCGGGTACGACAAGAAGCTTACTTATGTAGGTGCGAATTCATTCGCACTGGCATCTTGCGATGTGCGAATAAATTCGCACCTACAAACCCTCGACAGAGTTTATTTCCCCGCCAAAAACTCGCTGATCTCGGCCTCTGCCGCGATCCAGTAATCCAGCGCGCCGCCCTTGAAACTGTTTCTCTCGGCCAGAAAATACGCGGCATCCTGCACCATGCGGTAACGCTCTTCCGGCGTTGGCGGCGGAGATGATTTTTTCGGAACTGCTTTAGGGGCGGCAGCTTTTTTTGGTGCCGCCGGTTTTGCGGCTGGCTTCGCTGCGGGTTTGGCAGCGGCGGTTTTTTTCGCCGGAGTCGCCTTGGCGGCAGGTGCGGCTTTTTTCACTGTTGCAGCTTTGGTGCTTGTCTTGGTGGTCGTTGCTGCGGGTTTTTTTGTTGTTGCAGTAGAAGTCTTGGAAGTTGCCATGGTTATTCCCTTTCAAGAAAAACGCGTCAGTGTTAGCGCGGTTTTTTGATTTTACACACAACGCGCGTTGCGTTGCTGTAACTTTTTGTTACAGCGAAAATATCCCGCCGGGACACGACTGCGCTTGTTCCAGGCGCGACAGCGTGGGAAGCAAGTTGAGGCCGGTGCGCTCTTTCATCGCCAGCGCCTGTTCTTTCAACTCGTCCAAACTGATTTCTATTTTGTCGCCGGTCGCGGCGAGCGCGATCACGTTGCCGCTGTCGCATGAAGGAAAAGCCAGCGCGCGCTCGTCGAACGAGGAACGGATACGCTCGAAACTGGTCTTGTAACCGCGACTGCGCCCCAGCAGATTCACCGCCATGATGCCGTTGTTGTTTAGCCGCGCGCGGCACATCTGGTAGAACGGCAGCGTGTCCAGCGCACCGGGGTGCGCGTCTTCATCGAAGCCGTCCACCAAAATCAGATCGTAATTCTTGTTGTTCTCGGCGATGAATTGCGCGCCGTCGGCGATCACGATTTGCAAACGCAACGGGTCGTCCGGCAACTTGAAAAATTGTCGCGCCGCCGCCACCACGCGTTCCTCGATTTCCACCACCGTCAGCTTCGCCTGCGGACAATTGCGATACAGAAATTTGGTGAGCGAAGCCGCGCCCAGTCCGATCAGCAGCACCTTGCGCGGATAGCGAGAATCATTGCGCAAAAGCAGGCTCGCCATCATTTCCTTGGTGTATTCCAGCTCCAAATTCCAGGGCCGCGCAATGCGCATCGCGCCTTGAATCCAGTCGGAACCAAAATGCAAAGAGCGCACGCCGGCCTCTTCGCGGATGTCGATAGAAAAACTCATAGTTTTAGGAAAGGGGAGTTGAAGAAAGTTTTTTAGCGCGGAAGTATTTTGTGTAAGTGAAGCGAAGTAACGCGAACAGCAGTTCCAGCAGCAACAGCATAACCAGCGCCGCCGATGCGCCGAATACCAGCGCATCCTGATTCAGCGGCACGGCATAACTGTATTGCTGCCGCGCTTCATCCAATATCTCGCGGTCGCCGTGCAGCAGCACATGCAGCGCCTGCATGGGCAGGCTGACCTGCATCGCGGTCATGTCGGTTTCAAAGCGCAATTTGCGTTCGACCATCTTTTTGATCGCCGCACCTTCTTCCTGAAACGGCTTGGTATCGCTGTTGAGATGCAGTTCGATCAATTTACCGAGGTCGCCACCGAAATATTTGTCGGCGATTTCCTGAAACGGCTGAAGGTTGACCGTCACCTCGCGCAAATGCGCATCCAGACGCTTCTGGTATTGATCGACGAAATTGGGAACCTGTAGTCCGATCAACAGCGCGACGCAGGCGACGATGACGATCAGGTAGCGGTAGAGGATGGCGGTCATTGGGGAATCCACTGGTTCAACAGCCATCTCGCCCATGCCGTCACCTCGCTCGCGCTCATGCCCAGCGTGGCTTGTTGTTTGGCTAGTTCATCGCCCGCCGCGCCGTGCAGATGCACGGCCAGCAGCAGCGCTTCATCCGCGCTCAAACCTTGCGCGATAAAGGCGGCGATCATGCCTGCCAGCACATCGCCCATGCCGGCAGAGCTCATGCCGGGATTGCCGGTTGTATTGAGATACAGTTTGCACTCGCGGGTGGCGCAAATGCTGCCCGCGCCTTTCAACACCACGCTGCCATTAAGTATTTGCACCAGGCTCAACGCCGATCTGGCGCGATCTTTCTGAACGTCTGCTGTGCTGCAAGCCAACAAGCGCGCGGCTTCGCCGGGATGCGGCGTGCATACATGCGGCGCTTTGCGCGCGTGCAGCATGCCGCGCAGATCGGGGCGTTGCGCGATGATATTCAGCGCATCGGCATCCAGCACCAGCGGCACATCCAGCAGCAGCGCGTCATACAGCAGCTTTTGCGCGGCGGGGCTCTGCCCGAGGCCGCAGCCGATCAATAGCACATCTGATGTAGGTCGGGCTTCAGCCCGACATGTCGGGCTGAAGCCCGACCTACAATCAGGGTGAGGGAGTCTTTGTAGCGCATCACCTGCCACATGCAACATCAACTCCGGCTGCATCAAATCCACACTGGGGGCATTGTCCGCCAGCACCCCGACATGCACGCAACCCGCACCCATCTTTAACGCCGCCCTTCCGGCCAGCAATGCCGCTCCGGCCATGCCGTTGGCTCCGCCGATCACGGTCACCGTGCCGAACATGCCCTTGTGGCTGTCCTCGGGGCGCGGCTTGAGGAATGCGGCGACTTGCTTTTGCGTGATGGGGGTGGGATGGGGGCTAGTCATGGTCATGCTGTTTTCCCTGAGTGGGCGAGGTCGGCTGCATTATAATTGCATCCTGTTTTCAACGCCCTTTATCCATGCCATGTTCCGCACTTCAATCGGTAAACCCGCTCTCTCTTCTTTTCGTCTCGAAAAACTGCGCAGCGCGCTGAATGCCACTGTAACAGGTGTCACTCTCGAAGATACCCGCCACTGTTATTTCACCGAACTGTCAGCGCCGCTATCGGCCGCCGAAGTCACGCTGCTGAACCGTTTGCTCGGCATCGATCAGGATGCCGGTGAACCGGAGAGTGCGGATATGGCGCAGACACTGCTGGTCGTGCCGCGCCTCGGTACCATCTCGCCGTGGTCGTCCAAAGCCACCGACATCGCCAAACATTGCGCGCTGCCGCAGGTGAAACGCATCGAGCGCGGCGTGGTGTATTACCTGAAGAGCAAAAGCGGCAAACGCCTGAGCGATGCTCAAAAACAAGCCGTGCTACCGCTGTTGCACGACCGCATGACCGAATCTGTGATCGCCGATGTTGAAGGTTTGGAAGAGCGCATTTTCAAACACGGCACGCCGCAGCCGCTGTCCTCAGTGGATATTCTCAAAGGCGGCAATGCCGCGCTGGCAGCCGCCAACCGCGAACTGGGCTTGGCGCTTTCCGCCGACGAAATCGACTATCTGGTGGAGAACTTCAGCAAGCTAGCGCGCAACCCCACCGATGTTGAGCTGATGATGTTCGCGCAAGCCAACTCCGAACATTGCCGCCACAAAATATTCAACGCCGACTGGATCATCGACGACGAACAACAAGCCATCTCGCTGTTCGGCATGATCCGCAACACGCACAAGCTGCATCCGGCGGGCACGGTGGTCGCCTACTCCGACAACTCCTCCGTGATCGAAGGTGCAGAGGTCGAACGTTTCTATCCGCGCGCAGGCGGCGAATATGCGTTTAGCAATGAACTCACGCACACGCTGATGAAAGTGGAAACGCATAACCATCCGACTGCGATTGCGCCGTTCGCGGGCGCGGCCACCGGTAGCGGCGGTGAGATTCGCGACGAAGGGGCGACGGGTTCGGGTTCCAAACCCAAAGCAGGGCTGGTCGGGTTCTCGGTTTCAAACCTCAACATCCCCGGATTTGAACAACCTTGGGAAAAGTACCACCCTCACCCTCAGTCCCTCTCCCAGAGGGAGAGGGAAGCAGAACCCTCTCCCTCTGGGAGAGGGCAGGGTGAGGGTTCGACCTACGGCAAACCCACCCGCATCGCCACCCCCCTGCAAATCATGATCGACGGCCCTTTAGGCGGCGCGGCGTTCAACAACGAATTCGGTCGCCCGAATCTGACTGGCTACTTCCGCACTTTTGAAGAGCAAGTGAACGGCGAAATGCGCGGCTACCACAAGCCCATCATGCTGGCGGGCGGCGTGGGCAGCATTGCTGCGTCCCACACGCACAAACACGATTTACCCGAAGGCGCAGTGCTGATCCAACTCGGTGGGCCCGGCATGTTGATCGGCCTCGGCGGCGGTGCGGCATCCAGCATGGATACCGGCGCGAACGCGGAGAATCTGGACTTCGATTCGGTGCAACGCGGCAACCCCGAGATGCAGCGCCGCGCGCAGGAAGTGATAGACCGCTGCTGGCAACTGGGCGACAACAACCCGATCCTGTCGATTCACGACGTGGGTGCGGGCGGCATTTCCAACGCGCTGCCGGAGCTGGTACACGGTGGCGGCAAAGGCGCGCGATTTGAATTGCGCGCCGTGCCCAACGAAGAGCGCGGCATGTCGCCCATGCAAATCTGGAGCAATGAAGCGCAAGAGCGTTACGTGCTGGCGATCCCGGCGCAACGTCTGGATGAATTCGCCGCCATGTGCGAACGCGAGCGCTGCCCTTTCGCCGTGTTGGGCAAGGCGATCAACGAAGATCAACTGATTGTGCATGACGAAGAATTCAACAACAACGCGGTGGATATGCCGCTGTCCGTGTTGCTCGGCAAGCCGCCCAAGATGACGCGCAAAGTGCTGCGCGAAAAAGTATCTCTGCCGAAGTTCGATACGGGCAACATCGTGTTGAGCGAAGCCATTGAACGCGTGCTGCGCCTGCCTTCCGTGGCCGACAAGACCTTCCTGATTTCCATCGGCGACCGCACCGTGGGCGGCCTGACCGCGCGCGACCAGATGGTCGGCCCGTGGCAAGTGCCGGTGGCCGATGTGGCCGTCACGCTGATGGGTTACAACACCAATCTGGGCGAAGCCTTCGCGCTCGGCGAACGCACGCCCATCGCCGTGCTCAACGCGCCCGCATCGGGGCGCATGGCCATCGGCGAAGCGATCACCAACATCGCCGCCGCGCAGATCGACAAGATCGGCGACATCAAACTCTCCGCCAACTGGATGGCCGCCGCCGGACACCACGGCGAAGACGCTGCGCTGTTCGATACCGTCCAAGCCGTGGGCATGGAACTGTGTCCGCAACTGGGCATCAGCATTCCGGTGGGCAAGGATTCGATGTCGATGAAGACTACGTGGAAAGAGGGTGAGCAGAGCAAAGCGGTCACCGCGCCGCTGTCGCTGATCGTCACCGCCTTCGCCCCATGCAGCGACGCGCGCAACACACTCACACCGCAACTCGCCGCCGACACCGATACCGCCGTGTTGCTGTTCGATCTGGGCTGCGGCCAAAACCGCATGGGCGGCTCTGCGCTGGCGCAGGTGTACAAACAAATCGGCGATGTCGCGCCGGATGTGGACGATGCGCAGAAGCTCAAAGCCTTTTTTGATCTCATTCAGAAATTCAACCGCGAAGGCAAGCTGCTGGCCTATCACGACCGCTCCGACGGCGGCATGTTCGCCGCGCTGTGCGAGATGAGTTTCGCTTCGCATATCGGCTTGGATATTTTCCTCGACGAATGCAAGGGCGATGATTTGAGCGCGCTGTTCAACGAAGAGCTGGGCGCGCTGGTGCAAGTGCGCCGCGCCGATCTGGCCGACATTTTCGTGCAGTGCGACGACGCGGGTTTGTGCAACGTGCATGAAGTGGCGCACCTCAACACCAAGGGCACGATCAACATCACGCGCGGCAAAACCACCTTGTTCAGCGACAACGCCATCGCGCTGCGCCGCCTGTGGTCGGAGACGACTTACCAACTGCAAAAGCTGCGCGACAACCCCGCCTGCGCGCAACAGGAATTCGACCGCACGCTGGATGCGAAAGATGCCGGGTTACATGTGAATTTGACTTACGACCCGAACGAAAACCTCCCTCACCCTCAGTCAGATCGGAAGAGCGTCGTGTAGGGAAAGAGTGTAGATCTCGGTGGTCGCCGTATCATTAAAAAAAAA
>FZPU01000087.1_pt1 | contig 15085 bp, 22 predicted proteins | sample 1534781 | NCBI WGS metagenome assembly FZPU01 (sample SAMEA104161949, study PRJEB21768) | metagenome | isolation source: underground water
TTTTTTTTTTAATGATACGGCGACCACCGAGATCTACACTCTTTCCCTACACGACGCTCTTCCGATCTCAACAGGTCTGCTCTTGTATTACTATAGCCTTGTTTAAAAGCAGTTTTTGCTGCGGCAGTGGCGGCTGTTTTATTGCCTTTACCTTCGGCAATCATACATAAGGTTTCGTTTGCTTGTGCATGTGCTGCTGAAATGGTAAGTGTGGTATCTAAGTATTTTTTTGCTTTGTCTGCATCTCCTAAGGCAAACCATGCCTGGCCGAGATTGTTGAGTATGGTGCTATTCTTTTTAAACCGGTCATTAAGGTTATTAAGAATAGGAATCGCCATTTCCGGTGCTCCCATCATTGTTAACATCGCTGCATAGTTATTTAAGTTGTCGGTGTTATTGGCATCGTCTTTACATACCTGCGCCATTAAACTCAATGCAATCTGCGTACGGCCACCCACCCACAATGCAGCAGCAGCGTTGCCCATTTCATCGGTGCTTGCTCCTTTTTGTTTTAGATCTTTATAGATATCATTGGATTTATTTTTTGCAGCAGGCAATACAGCAGCAAAAGTTGTATTGCCTGTACTGCCAATAAATGCCCCCATATTTACATTGGATGGAGTGCCTGCAATAGCTGCAATTGCTTTTGTGTTTTTTGCAGGCACAATCCCATTTGCAACATTACCTCCCGGAGCAGACTGGTTGCTGTTTACCTGGTTGATGGCATTATTCATTTTTTGCCCCACGCCCATACTATTGAGTAAACTGTCATATCCCTTTTTTGCAGCAGGACTCATGGCAGATGTTTTCTCATTCAATTTTTTCATGGCTTCCGCCATTCGCTTTTTATCGGCTTCCATTTGTTCTTTAGATGGCTTTTGTGAAAAAGCAATCGTTGATAAGAGTACACCTAAAAAGAAGAGTGTTGTTTTTTTCATGGTTATAATTAGTTTATTCCGGCAGGAAGTTTTGCCGAATTGCCTGCTGTTGTTTCATTGTAATAGGAAATTTTTCCATCTCCTTCCCTTTCGGTGCGGCCGCTACGTTGCAGTATAAGTGCATTCTTTTCTCCATTCTTGCCAATGTTGAAAGTATAAGTGTATTGTTCTAATTTTCTAAGAGTGATCTTTATTTTTTTGCCCCAGGTTTCATTGATGGCACGGTTGGTTACATCACTGTTACCATTAGATGTTTTACCGACCTTGCTCCACTCTTCATTTTGTCCTTTTGTTGGATTGATGCTGAGGTTATTGCCACTACCAATATTCGTATAAACCAACACAAGAGAACAATCATGGGCGCACAGTGGAAAGCCAGACACAAAGAAGTCGCAGCGAACGCAAAAGGTAAAATTTTCGGCAAGCTCGCTAAAGAAATCATGGTCGCCGCCAAAGGCGGAGCCGACCCCAGCACCAACTCGCGCTTGCGCCTCGTGGTCGAGCAAGCCAAAAAAGTTTCCATGCCCAAAGAGACGCTGGACCGCGCCATCAAAAAAGGCGCGGGTCTGCTCGACGGCGGCGCGCATCTCGAACGCCTGGTCTATGAAGGCTTCGCCCCGCACCGCGTGCCCGTCATCGTCGAATGCCTGTCCGACAACATCAATCGCACCAAGTCCAACATCAATGTGCTGTTCCGCAAAGGCCAACTCGGCGCGGAAGGCTCTGTCGCGTGGGACTTCAGCTACGTCGGCATGATAGAAGCCACCCCCAACAGCAAAGACGCAGATGCCGAAGTCGCCGCCATCGAAGCCGGCGCACAAGACCTCGAACCCGCCGAAGAAGGCGCAACCCTGTTCATCACCGAAGTCACCGACCTCGATGCCGTATGCAAAGCGTTACCCGCACAAGGCTTCACCGTTGTCTCCGCCCAACTCGGCTACCGTCCGAAAAATCCCGTCACCATCAGCAACGAAGCTGAACTGGAAGAAGTGCAAGCGTTTCTTGAAGCGATTGATGAGGATGATGACGTGCAGAATGTTTATGTGGGGTTGGCGGGGTAACTACAATGACTTTGAACGAACTTTGGCCAGCCATTGGTCTTATGACAGAAAATCCTAATGTGAATGAGCCCCGTGCAATCACATATTTGATGACGTACCCGAGTTTATGTGCTCACGGTGCAGTTGTATCAAACGATCTGCAAAAATTTCATCAATTGGCTGTTATGGCCTACGGATGGATGCCGCGAGTCGTTCGTCTTGACCCACATTACATTCAATCTGCTCATGAAGCGCTCCAGCAAGCACAGTGTGCTACAGCAGAAAATTATTCTCTTGTTTCTATCTCAGCTCTCGCCAATTGCATGCGCTCAGTTGTGGGGGCATCAAAGATGCTGCATTTCACAAACCCATCAGTGTTTCCGATTTGGGATAGCAATATAGAGCGATCTCGCTTGCGAAATGAGCCTCCATACAATCATATGAGCAACATTGAAAACTACCTGAAGTATGTCAATGAAGTGCATTCCGTTCGCGGTGAAGAAAATTTCGATTCCTTTTACACGGCGTTTAGTGATGCGCTTAGCGCCCGACTTACCACGAGCAGAATTAATCCATATAACGTGTCAGAAGTTCGCGCAATTGAGGCCGCGCTGTTCGAGCTGGCGCAATGAAGCCAAGCAAGGTGGGCGCATGAAACGTGCCCCCTCATTGGATTTGCATACCGTGCCCGCAAGCCATTAAATACGCCATTCTCCACGCGATGTATGATGTAGATCGCCTATTGGCGCGCCTTGCGGGGCAGATGGGTGTTATAAAATTTGATAAGGTTAAATTTGAAATGCAAAAACATCGGGTAATCATCGGTTGGTTGTTTGCTGCGGTGGCGATGTTGCTGACCGTGTTTCTGGTGTTCACCTGGAAGAAGGCATTCGGCATCGATGCCACTGCGCACACGCAATACGTCGTCGGATATGCGGTGGTTGTCGCGCTGATGTTCTGCGCGGTGGCGTTGACTTTGCTGCTCGATTACCGGAATTCGACTTGGGTTTGTTTGCCGTTTTCGGTGGTGTTGCTAGGTTTCTTTCCGATGGGCACGCTGCTCGGCGGTTACTACTTGTGGTACTTCTGGAAATTTATTTACAAGCGCAATAAAAGCTGACTGCCGTGCCCGCCAGCATCCTCATCATCGAAGACGAAGCGCCCATCGCGGATGTGCTGGCCTATGCGCTCAAGTCGGAAGGCTATGCCACGCACTGCTGCACGCTGGGCGGCGAGGGCTTGGCAGTGTTGCGCGGCGGGGCGCATGCGTTGGCGATTCTGGATGTCGGGCTGCCGGACATGAACGGCTTCGAGGTTTGCCGCGAGGCGCGCAAGTTCACCGACATTCCCATCCTGTTTCTCACCGCGCGCTCGGATGAAGTGGACCGCATTGTCGGGCTGGAAATCGGCGCGGACGATTACGTGACCAAACCGTTTTCGCCGCGCGAAGTGGTGGCCAGAGTGCGCGCCATTTTGCGCCGCCGCGCACCTGCGGCGACGAACGCGAATGGTGTGTGGTTCGAGGTGGACGAGGCTGCCGCGCGCATCCGTTTTTGCGGCGAGATGCTGGAGCTGACGCGCTACGAATTTTTGCTGCTGAAGATGTTGCTGGCGCATGCCGGTCGCATCTACGCGCGCGAAGTGCTGATGGATGCCATCTGGCGCGACGCGCTGGATACCTCCGACCGCACGGTCGATACCCACATCAAAACCCTGCGCGCCAAACTCAAAGCCGTGCGCGACGACCTCGACCCCATCACCACCCATAGAGGCATGGGCTACAGCGTGGCGAACCGGGCGGGGCAGTGAGCCGCGCTTTTGTAGGTGCGAATTTATTCGCACATTGCCCGGAATTTGTGCGAATGAATTCGCACCTACAAAAACCTGATTCCAATTTCCAAAAATGAACATCACCCTGCGCCTACTCCTCGGCTATTTCCTCATCGTCGGTCTTGCCGCGTGGTTTGTGCTCAACAGTTTTTCCGAAGAGGTGAAGCCCGGCGTGCGCCAGACCATGGAGGAGACGCTGGTGGATACCGCACACTTGCTGGCAGAAATGGCGACGCAGGACGCGCCTTCCGGCAAGCTCGACACCAAACGTTTCGCCGCCGCGTTCGAACGTTATCAAGCGCGCGATCCGCACGCCAACATCTGGGGCTTCAAAAAAGATTCGCTTGATTTGCGCGTGTATATCACTGACGCGAACGGCATCGTGCTGTATGACTCCGAAGGCAAAGCTGTCGGGCAGGATTATTCCAAGTGGAACGATGTCTATCTCACACTGCATGGCGGCTACGGCGTGCGCAGTTCGCAGCTTGATCCAAACGACAGCCGCAGCACGGTGATGCATGTCGCCGCGCCGATTTTGCGCGAGGGCAAAACGGTCGGCGTGTTGGCCGTCGCCAAGCCCACGCTGAGCGTGCAACCCTTTATCGACCGCAGCCGCCAGCGCATCGAACGCGCGGGCTGGTGGCTGATGGGCGGCGCGCTGGCGATAGGATTGCTGTTTACCTGGTGGCTCACGCGCTCGGTGAATTTGCTGCGGCGCTATGCGCGCGAAGTGAGCCAGGGCAAGAAGACCCAATTGCCGCAACTGGGCAGCGGCGAACTGGCCGAATTGGGCAGGGCACTGGCCGAGATGCGCGAGAAACTGGACGGGCGCGAATACGTGGAAAACTACGTGCACACGCTGGCGCACGAAATGAAAAGCCCGCTCACCGCGCTCATCGGCGCGGCGGAACTGCTCGACGAAAACATGGCGCAAGCCGAGCGCGCCACCTTCACTCGCAACATCCGCGAACAAAGCCGCCGCCTCAAAGACATGCTCGACAAATTGCTGGCGCTGGCCAAAGTGGAACATCGCAACACGCTTGAAGAGGCCGCGCCTGTCGGCTTGCGCGCCTTGGCTGAAACGGTAATTGCCGACCATGCGGCGCTGTTGCAGCAGCGCGCCATCGCCTGCGAAAACCTGATTCCAGCCGACGCGCAAACCAGCGGCGAAATTTTTCTACTGCGCCAAGCCCTCGCCAACTTGTTGGACAACGCCATCGACTTCTCGCCCGACAACAGCCGCATCACTCTGTCGCTGGAAACATCCACCAATACGCACACTCTCATTTTGCGCGACCAAGGCAGCGGCATCCCCGACTACGCCATGCCGCGCATTTTCGAACGCTTCTACTCCCTCGCCCGCCCCGGCACGCAACGCAAAAGCAGCGGACTGGGCTTGCCGTTCGTCAAGGAAGTGGCGGCGTTGCACGGGGGAGAAGTAGAGCTGCGGAATCTGACTGAGGGCGGTGTCGAGGCGAGGTTGAGTTTGCCGCTACGGTGACAGCATGTTTGCCATTGCCGGAACGACTCGGTACTATATGACTAGGGTGTGTGACTATAGCTATCGGAGGATATGTTCCATGTTGAATCAAGTATCGAAATCGCAATTCAAGGCCAAGGCGTTGGAGTACTTCAGGCAGGTTGAAGCCAGCGGTGAGTCTGTGGTCGTCACCGATCACGGTGAGCCGAAGCTGGAAGTCAGGCGTTTCCGCAATTCCAATCGGCAGCCGCTGGAATTGTTGCGCGGCACGGTGTTGCGCTTCGATCAGCCGACAGAGCCTGTGGCCGAGCATGATTGGGAGGCAGCCAAATGATTGTTCTGGATACCCACGCTTTGATCTGGTGGGTAACGGGTGATATATGGCCAGCGAATACCGACGAACGCGAATTCCCTCTCACGGCAATGATTAGGCATGCATCAAATGGTTCGCAGCTATCGGCAAATGCCGCAGCCGCGATTCAAGCAGAGATGGACGGAGGGGAAATTATCGTGTCGTCAATCAGTGCATGGGAAATCGCTATGCTGGTTAATGGCGGGCGACTCGCGTTGGCGATGGATGTGGCGGAATGGTTGGCCGTGGTAGAGGAAATTGAGGCAGTACGTTTCGTTCCGGTCGATAACGAAATCGGCGTGAAATCCACAGAACTTCCCGGCGAATTTCACAAAGACCCTGCAGACCGCATCATCGTGGCAACCGCCAGAAAACTGGCTGCGCCTTTGGTCACCGCAGACGAAAAAATTCGCGCATATCAGCATGTGCGGACAATCTGGTAAGCATTTCCAAACTCAAACTGCCCCGCAACCCGCGTCAATAGGCGATCCGCATCATGCGCTTGATGTAGATGCCCGAATTCAGGCGCTTGCGGGCAAGGTGAGTTTTGAAATTTTCCCGCCACACATTCACCACACACAGACGCATTCTCTCCACACATAGCATTGGCATGCTGCAATCTCCTTCAACTCAATGGAGCTTGCCATGTTGCGCAATCCGCTTTTCTCAAAAATCCTGATGATCTGTTTACTCTCGCTGCTGTTGCTGATTCCGCTGGGCATGATCCAGAACAAAATCAGCGAGCGTCAATCGTTGCAAAGCCAGGTGCAACAAGAAATCGCGCGCAGTGCCTCGGGCGCGCAGACCATCAACGGGCCGTATCTGGTGCTGCGTTATAAGCTGATCGAGCGCAAAACGGTGCGCGACAATTCAGGCAATGAGAAGGTCGTCATCAGCGCGACATCGCGCGACACGGTGGTGATGCCGCGCAGTTTGCAGATCGACGGCGATGCCGAAGTCGAGACGCGCAGCCGGGGCATTTATCAGGCGCGTCTGTTCAACTTGCACAGTGCGATCAAAGGCGATTTCGTAGTGCCGCAGGGTTATGGCATCGGCAAAGCGCAGGGCGACATCATTCCCGAGGCGGCGTATTTCGTGGTGAACGTGAGCGACTCGCGCGGTATCCGCAACGCGCCTGTGTTGATGCTCAACGGCAGCCAATACGAATTCGCACCGGGCGCTGTCGGCCCCATTGCAGGCAACGGTATCCACGTGGCGTTGCCGGTGGTGGAGTTGTCACAAGCGCACACTTTCAAGTTTGATTTTCCGCTGGAACTGCAAGGCATGAGCACGCTGGCGGTGACACCTTCCGGCAACAATACCGAGGTGTCGCTCAAGTCTTCATGGCAGCATCCTTCCTTCGGCGGCAGCTTCCTGCCGCGCGCACGCACAGTCGATGACAAAGGTTTCAGCGCGCAATGGCTGGTGACCAATCTGGCGCGCAACCACAGCGGCGACCAAGCAGGTGGCGAAGTGTTCTCGGTGGATTTCATCGACCCGGTGAACGTGTATCTGCTATCCGAGCGCGCGGTGAAATACGGCGTGCTGTTCGTCGTGTTGGTGTTCGGTGCATTCTTTATGTTCGAGATGCTGCGCAACTTGCGCATCCATCCCATGCAGTATTTGTTGGTCGGTACGGCGATGGCGATGTTCTTTCTGCTCATCATCAGTTTGTCCGAACACATCTCGTTCATCGCCGCCTACATCACCTCGGGTGTTGCTTGCGCGGCGTTGATCGGAATTTATCTGGCTGGTGTGCTGAAAAGCCGCAAACCCGCGCTGGCTTTTTCCGGCGGCATCGCGCTGCTGTATGCCGTGTTGTACGGTGTGTTGCAATCGGAAGACAACGCGCTGCTGATGGGCACACTGGTGATGTTCACTGCGCTTGCCGCGATGATGGTGCTGACGCGCAGGATGGATTGGTATGGGGTGGATGGGGCGAACGCAGATTGAGCTTGAAAAATGTAGGGTGGATATGCGCAGCGCATCCACCGTGCCAGCTCGAAAAGGTTGATGCGCTGCGCTTATCCACCCTACACCTGCCCGGTGCAATTGCCGGGCAGCATTTCAAACTGGAGTAAAAAATATGTCCACAGCAAAGCTAAATCCAAGAAATCGAATCACCTATTTATTTGCCGTCGCCGTGGTCATCATCGTGGGTCTTGCGTCACGCCACGCTTCCGGTTTGTTTCCGCAGGCACTCGGCAAATATCCCGGCGACGCACTGTGGACGCTGATGGTGTTTTGCGGTTTGGGGAGTGTGATGCCAACCAATTCCTCGATACGAATCGCCCTCTACGCACTGGCGATTTCGTTTGCCGTCGAAGTGTTGCAGCTCTATCAAGCGCCGTGGATTAACGGGATTCGGGGCAATAGTTTCGGGCATCTCGTGTTGGGTTCTGGTTTCGATTGGATGGATTTTCTGGCTTATGCCGTTGGGGCATTGGTCGGGTTTGTATTTGAACAAACAGCGAGGGTGTTGCGATGGATGTCTTTGTCCAGATGAATTTCTATTAGGGAAATATTGTTATGAGAAAAATATTTGCGATTGTTATGGTGATGTTCTTTTCATCGGTTGCATCGGCCTCCGAACCTGAAATACTCAACCAATTCTTTGGGCAACAAGGCATTCCAAACAAGCGAGCCATGTATCGCGGTGAAATGCTTAAGTACTTTGCTGACAAGCCGACGATAGGTGAAGGTTTGCAAAAAGATGTCAAAGCCGAATTCAGAAAATTGAGTGAAAGCTCTTCAGCCGCAGTTTATGCGGTGCTCTTGAGCAAAAATAATCAGACGCAAGATTGGTACGTTTTTCTGCTCAAGGAGAATGGTGCATGGAAGATGAATGCTGTTCGCCGATTGGCTCTTACTGGGTTGCCTTTCACGGTGATGAAAGGACTTGAACTCAAGAATAGTCGCACAGCGGAGGAGGAATGGGAGTATCAAAATTTGAGACTGACAGTAGGGAGTGATTCGGAACTAAGGCGGCATTTGATTGATCATGTTGGCGAATTTGATGAAATTGCTTCGTTATTTATGAGGGAAAATACTGTTGCGGCAAAGGAGTTGGCAAAGAAATTATTTGTTAGCTCGGTTGTGATTGAAGGCGGATTCATGCATTTGTATTTAGGCGGAATTCTCGATAATAGTGTCGGATATTTATACGTTCCTGTCGGAAAAACTCCCCCCAAAATGAGTCCAGATGGATACATCTACATCGAGAAAATATCCGGCTGCTGGTATGCCTATAAAACGACATGAAGCGGGTTGTTCACCCAGCCTAACCGTATGAAACATCGTGAAGATGCCCGTCAATAGGCGTTCTACAAGCATGTCCAGTCGGAAAAGTGCGTAGGGTGGATGCGCTGCGCTCTTCGACAATGCTCAGGACAGGCTTATCCACCCTACAAAAAAATATTCTGCGTGAAGTAATATGCACGCTGTCGTTTTCAACCCCAACCAAGCGGAGACCACTATGCCATTCCCCCAAGTCCGAACCCTGTTCGTTTGTTTGCTGTCAGCTTTGCCTTGCGTTGTGGCGCAGGCCGACGAGTTACGCAGCACTTTGCAGGATCAGCGCGGTGTGGCGGTGACGATCTACAACGAGAATCTGGCGCTGGTGAAGGATCAGCGCCAGATTCAAATCGGCGGCGGGCAGAGTGTGTTGGCGTTTCGCGATGTGAGCGGGCGGATGCGGCCGGAGACGGCGTTGCTGCGCAGTTTGAGCAGTCCGGGCAAGCTGGCGGTGATCGAGCAGAATTTCGATTTTGATTTGCTCACGCCGGAGAAGCTGCTGGAAAAATATGTGGGCAGGAATGTGAAGGTGATCCGCACTAATCCGGCCACCGGTGCGGAAACGACCGAGCAGGCGCTGGTGTTGTCGGCGAACAATGGCGTGGTGCTGAAGATTGGCGAGCGTATCGAGACCGGTATTCCGGGGCGCATTGTGTATTCCGATGTGCCTGCCAACTTGCGCGACCGCCCCACGCTGGTGATGGCGCTGGATAACGACGGCGCGGCGCAGCAGGAGGTGGAGCTTTCTTATCTGACGGGCGGTCTGGCATGGAAGGCGGATTATGTGGCGGAGCTGAACGCGGCGGACGACAAGCTGGATTTGTCCGGCTGGGTGACGCTGACCAACACCAGCGGTGCGAGTTATAACAATGCGAAGTTGCAACTGGTGGCGGGCGATGTGAATCAGGTGCAGGACGAGATGCGTTTGGGGCGCGCGTACAAAGGCGAACAGATGATGGAAGCCCGCGCCGCCGCGCCGCGCATGGCGGAAGAATCATTGCTGGAATATCACCTCTACACGCTGGACAGGCCGACCACGATTGCGGAGAACCAGACCAAGCAAGTGTCGCTGCTGGCCGCAGCAAACATTCCGGCGCGCAAGGAGTTGTTGTTACGCGGCGCGGATTATTATTACCAATCCAGCTACGGCGATCTGGGGCAAAGAATGAAAGTCGGCGTGTTCGTCGAATTCGACAACAAGGAAGCCGCGCACCTTGGCATGCCGCTGCCGAAAGGTGTGATCCGAGTTTATAAAAAAGACGGTGCTGGAAACGCGCAATTCGTCGGCGAAGATCGCATCGACCACACGCCGAAGAATGAAAAAGTGCGCATCAAACTGGGCGAAGCATTCGATGTGACAGCGGATAAAAAACAAACCGATTTCAAGAAGGTGAATGGCTGGTCGAGCTACAACTATGCGTATGAATGCGCGTTCGAGATTGTGTTGAAAAATGCCAAGAAGGAAGCGACCAGCGTCACCGTGCAAGAGCCGATTCCGGGCGACTGGAAGATGCTGAAAGAGAGCCATCCGCACGAGAAGGCGACCAGCAACACGGCGGTCTGGCACATCACCATTCCGGCGGAAGGCAGTGCGACGTTGAGTTATCGGGTGTTGGTGCGGTATTGAGCGCTCATCCACCGGCTTGGCCGGGGGATTTTTTTACGAAACGGCGACGTTGATCGACTTGGGTTTTGCCTTGGCGGATTTGGGTAGCGAGACATTGAGCATGCCGTCTTTGAATTCGGCTTTTACCGCCGATTCATCGGCATCGTCGGGCACGCGAAAACTTCTGGCGAAACTGCCGTAAGAGCATTCGACGCGGTGGAATTTTTTATTTTTTTCTTCCTTCTCCTGCTTGCGTTCGCCCTGAATGGTGAGCATGCCGTTCTGGAGGGTGACTTTGACATCCTCTTTTTTTACGCCGGGAATTTCACCCTTAATCAGATAAGCATCATCCGTTTCGCTGATGTCAACGGAAGGCATCCAGTTCGCCACCGCCATCATTTCGCTATCTGCTTCTGCGCCGCCACGTGGTTGTCCGAAAATGCGGTTCAGGCGGCTGGACATATCTTCCAATTCCCTGAAGGGATCCCATTTGATCAGGTTCATGATAGCTCTCCTTTTTGAGCAGCTTCAAAACAGTCCGCGCGCCAGCTACAGCCAACTTGATCGCATGCGCCGCTTGCGGCAGAGGCAAAACAATCGAAGTTTCCTTCGCTGGATTGAATGGCTTTAATCAATTTGGTTTTTGAAAATTTGCCGGGATTGATGTGGTGTGCTTTGGCAATGGCGGCGACTTCGGCGAGCTTCATGGCGGTTCTCCTTTATGTTTTCAATTGACTTGAAGGGGGTGAAAGTGCCGCCGGTTACGGCAAGGTGAGTCCGGCCAGATGCCACGCCGCTTTGGGATTAATACCGTTCCTGCGGTAATAGCGGTAATTGCCGATGAAGCGGGCGAAGTTGGCCAATGTGCGCGACATAGAGACTTCCCTCCATTTACGAGATGTTTCTTGTGGTTACTTGCAGCAACAGTGCGGCAGCGGCTAATGTCCGGGTAAGGATTTATCGCTACAAATCCAGATTGTGATCGCGCATATAGGCGGCACGGTAGGGGGAGACGTAGCCGGTGTTCCAGTTCTTTGGAGTGGCATTGGACAAAAGTTTGTTATCTGTCATTTGCCTGTTTATCGTCATATCGTCCCTCTGCATTTCTTTCAGAACAAGATCGATTTCTTCCGGTTGGGTGAGATGATGATTCATGATTTTGCCTTTCAAATCGGGATTCGTTGTTAAGCGGAGTACAGCGCGTCGGCAATATAAGAATCATGCCTGCACTCGTTCGACGGTTGCACAATCAGCTTTAATGAGCGCCGCTCTTGATTATCAATATGCACAAAACTCAAACGAGCAGTGAGGGATTCCCCTTGTTGGGTTTGCGCTTCGAAGAGCTGGCCGCAATGGCAGAGGAAATTGAGCATCCGGTTGATCTGTCCTGCTTGAATTAAATCGACATTCTTGAGTTGGGGGAGCAGTCTCGATACATGCTGCCAAACCAAATCAATGCGCCTGAAGCCAAACTGCTGTTCAAAGGATTTGCTGCAATCCAGAATCATGCCGCGTTCGTCCAGCGACAGCGCCGGTGGGTCATAGCGTATTGCGAGGTGTGTATCGGCGAACGCTTGCTGTCCGGCGCGGGAAGATGCATTACCTAAAATGTGCAAATTCATTTTCCCACTCCTTCGGCTGTGTTTTAAGAGTTGGCAATTACCGAGGATGGGAAATTACAGCAACGTTGCGCTTGAATAAATACGTGTGAATACTTATGTAGAAATACGCGGTAGGCGGAGAAGTTGGAATATTGCCTCTATACAGGGCAGTTCGAACATTGTATAAAAGTGGCGTGTGAGGAGATTTGTACGCGCGAAGTGTTCTGGATGAGCGAATTCAAAAAAATCGCGGCCAGGAGATGACGTGCTGAGGCTGTTTCATATTTTCGATTGTTGTTGATTTTTGTCGCCATCAAAAGAAGATTTTGTACAAAGCAAAGGGGTCAGTTTGATACCTCCACAATGCAAATGGATTCGCAGGGTCGATCAGTTCTCGCAGCGCAGCGAAGCTGGAAAGCAAATCGCCCGTGCACTGATAGCGTTTTATTTCCTGTTGTCCTTCGCATCATGAGCGATATTGCCAAAGTATTCGTGGTGGATGACGACGAGTTGGTGCGGGACTCAACCTCCATGCTGCTGGAAGCAAATGGCTATGCCGTAGCCACATTTTCGCGCGCCGCTGATTTCCTGAATATCTGCGCGCCGTCCATTCAGGGCTGCATCATTCTCGATGTGAATATGCCCGATATGGATGGCCCAACTTTGCAGGAAGAGTTGATGCGTCGGGGCGTGCTGCTGCCTATCATTTTTCTTACGGGGCAGGGTTCAATTCCGTTAACGGTGCGCACCATCAAATCGGGCGCAATGGACTTTCTGACCAAGCCGGTGCGCAGTGCGGTATTGCTGGCCAGTGTTAAAGCGGCATTGGAGCAGTGTTCCCTTTTGCAGCAACAGGCCAGAGTGGCTCAATCCATTTCGGCGCGGCTGGCAACGCTGTCCGAACGCGAACATGAAGTCATGATGCTGGCGGTGGCAGGTTATACCAGCAAGGAAATTGCACAGCGTTTGGACATCAGCTACCGCACGGTGGAAATTCACCGCGCCCACATCATGCAGAAAACCGGCACGACTAACATGCTGGAACTCGCACGTATCACTTCGCATCAAGTTACTCAGCGCTAAACCTGCATAAGTATTCGCACTGATTCATTAGTGCCATCTTTGATGCTAGCGTGTGTGCCGGATACAGGAGGAGTTCGTTATGGTTCAGCCAACGTATGAAAAGTCGCTGGGGAAAAATGTGTTCGAGGCCATTCTGGCGCGGCGCTCGGTGCGCTCATACACCTCCGATATGCTTCCCCGCAACATCGTCCAAACGCTGCTGGAGGCCGCCGTGCGTGCGCCCACGGCCATGCTCGAAGAACCCTGGGCGTTTGTGGTGGTGCAGAACAGGCAACTGCTGGAGCGGCTATCCGAGCGCGCCAAGCCGATCTTTGTCGAAGAGGTGCGCCACCGCAACTCGCAAGGGGCAAACCACGCGTTTGAACATTCCGTCAGACCGGACTTCGATCTGTTTCATGGAGCAGGCACACTTGTCATCATTTGTGCCAAACCATCGAGTCAGTTCGGCGTTGCCACTTGCTGGCTGGCTGCCGAAAATATGATGCTGGCGGCCTGCGAAATGGGGCTGGGAAGTTGCGTCATCGGCTCATCCGTTTCTACCCTGAACATTCGCACGGTGAAAACGGAATTGGGCATCCCGGATGAATACACGGCAATCGTGCCGATTATCATGGGCGTGCCGAAAGAAGAAACCAAAGCCACGGGCAGAAAAGAGCCGCTGGTTCTAGCCTGGAAAACTTAAGGTCTGCTGCCGTCGAATTGACGCTGCAAGCGCGTCCCCGTATATTTCGTCCCATGCCAACGCACCAAAATATCTCCGCCCGATCAATTAGCGCCAAGCGACTGTGGCTGGTTCTGCCAGCCTTCTGCCGCAGCTCGCTCCTGTTTTAACGTTTCATTTTTAACCGGGCAACTGCGGGTCTTCCGCAGTTGTTTATCCAAAGACCCGCACTAGCCGACACTCAAGGGTCTTAACATCATGGCAAGTCAACCGCGCAACACCTTCGTTCATCGGGATGTTTTTCTCGGCGTTATTTTCGCGCTGCTGGCGGCGGTCGGGTTTTCGGCCAAGGCGATTCTGGTGAAACTGGCCTATCTCGATCACGTTGATGCGGTGACGCTGCTGGCGTTGCGTATGGTGTTCTCCGTGCCGTTCTTTATCGGCGTGGCGCTGTGGGTCAAACGGCAACATGCGGAGCCGCTGAATACGCATGATCGTTTGCTGGTGCTGGGCTTGGGCTTGATCGGCTATTACTGTTCCAGCTTTCTCGATTTCCTCGGGCTGCAATACATTTCCGCCGGACTGGAGCGCTTGATCCTGTTTCTGTATCCGACCATGACGGTGTTGCTCACCGCGCTGATTTACAAACGCGCCATCGGGCGCAAAGTCATGGCGGCGCTAGCTTTGTGCTATGCGGGCATCGCGCTGGTGTTTATGCACGACATCGGCGTGAAGGAAGGCAACATCGCGCTTGGGGCCGCGCTGGTGTTCGGCAGCACCTTGTCCTATTCGATTTATCTGGTGGGGGCGGGGCATGCCATCGCGCGCATAGGCGCGATGCGCTTCACCGCGTATGCGATGGTGGTGGCGAGCGCAGCCAGCCTGTTACAGTTCGTCGTGATGCGTCCGTTGAGCGCGCTTGATTTGCCGGTGCGCGTGTATGAACTCTCGCTTGCCATGGCGGTTTTCTCCACGGTGTTGCCGGTGTTCCTGCTGTCCTTCGCCATCCGCCGCATCGGCTCCGGCAGCGCCTCGCTGATCGGCACCGTAGGCCCGGTCAGCACCATCTACATGGCGTATATGATCTTGGGCGAGAGCATTTCGCTGTTGCAGATCGCGGGATCGTCGCTGGTAGATCGGAAGAGCGTCGTGTAGGGAAAGAGTGTAGATCTCGGTGGTCGCCGTATCATTAAAAAAAAA
>FZPU01000093.1_pt1 | contig 14616 bp, 15 predicted proteins | sample 1534781 | NCBI WGS metagenome assembly FZPU01 (sample SAMEA104161949, study PRJEB21768) | metagenome | isolation source: underground water
TTTTTTTTTAATGATACGGCGACCACCGAGATCTACACTCTTTCCCTACACGACGCTCTTCCGATCTAGGCCGAAAAACAGGAAAGCGATGAAGTTAAAAAACGCCGCCCAGACCACGGCGGCTTGTGGCGTTAACAGGCGGGTGGAAACCATCAGCGCGATGGAGTTGGCCGAATCGTGAAAGCCGTTCATGAAATCGAACAGCAGCGCCACGACGACCAGCGCCGCCATGATTAGAAACGTTTGTTCGTTCATATCCGTTCCAGCACGACCCCGTGAATCACATTGGCGGCATCTTCGCAGCGGTCAACCGCTTCTTCGAACAGTTCGTAAATTTCCTTGGAGCGGATCAGCGAGCGCGCGTCCGACACTTCGACAAACAGGCGTTCCATGCCGGAGCGCATGACGCGGTCGGCTTCGCTTTCGATCTCGCCGATTTCCTGGCAGATGCTCAAAATTCGGTCGGCGTTGCGCATGTCCGACAGCAGCGAAACCGCTTCTTGAACTTTTTGCGTGGCGCGCAAGGTGATCTGTCCCAGTGCCGCCATTTCGAGGGTGAAATTGCCGGGACCGTACAGCCGCGCGCGTTGCGGGATGTCTTCCATGCAGTCGATCATGTCGTCCAGCGCTCTGGCCAGATCCTTGATTTCCCAGCGGTCGAACGGGGTGATGAAAGTTTTGTGCAGCGACAGAAAAATGTTCTTGGTGATTTCGTCGGCCTCGCCTTCGGTTTTCGTCATCTCGACAAAAAGCTGGTTGAAGGTTGCCGGGTCTTGCACCGAACTCATCGTGGCCAGGATTCTCGCTCCGCGCACGGTGCAGGCGGTCATTTCATTGAAGAGGGTAAAGTAATTGTCGCTGCGCGGCGACACGGAGGATAAAAGTTTGCTGAAAAATACACTCGCCATATTTTCTTTCTGTGGATGCTCAACGTTGATTGAATTCTTCGCGCCGCAATCGGACAAGAAGCAAACAATTTTTCGAGGCGGCAATATAACCAATTTGCTAGGGCAGAGTCGAGTTGTTTCCTATGAGTAAAACAGTCGGGTTTTAGGGATGAAGCCGCTAGCACGAGCTTGAACAAATTCAGCTCCTTCCCCCATGCAGGGGGAAGGTTGGGATGGGGGTAGAGTGGTGAAACAGCCACGTTTCTACCCCCACCCTAGCCCTCCCCCTGCATGGGGGAGGGGACGTGATGGCGAATGGAATATTTGAGTTCAAGGTAAACTGCGACAGCGGTGTTATGAAATTCGAGAAAGGAAGCAGGCCATGGAAATTTCCGAAAGCCAGTTAATGCAGGGAAAGAAGCTGACTCCCAGCGCGATCACCCATTATCTGAACCAGTACGTTATCGGTCAGGACGACGCGAAGAAAACGTTGTCGGTGGCGGTGTACGCGCATTACCGCAAGCTCGGGCGCAAGCGCCAGCTCTACGTGGAGATCATCAAGAGCAACATCCTGCTGGTCGGTCCCACCGGCACGGGCAAGACGCTGCTGTGCGAAACCTTGTCGCGCGTGGCGCGCGTGCCGTTCGTCACCGCCAATGCGACTTCGCTGGCGCAGTCGAAATACGTCAACGAGGAAATCGAAGCCTTGCTGCTGCGCCTGCTGGAAAAGGCGGAAGGCGATATAACCAAGGCGCAGCACGGTATTGTGTTCATCGACGAGATCGACAAACTGAAAGCGTCCGAAGGCGAACAGCGCGGCACGTCGGGCGAGCGCGTGCAGCACGCGTTGCTGAAAATCATGGAAGGCGCGTCGGTGCGGCTGGGCGAAAAAACTTTCGACACCACCAACGTGTTGTTCATTTGCGCGGGCGCGTTCGTCGGGCTGGAAAACATCACCGCCAAGAATCAGGCGTTCGGTTTTATTTCCGTCGGCACGGGCGAAGACGAGCACATCCTCAACCGCCTGAACACGCGCGTGAAACCCACCGATCTGTTCGTGTTCGGGCTGATCCCCGAATTCGCCGGACGCTTGCCGGTGATCGCCAATCTGCAAAATCTGTCCAAAGATCAGTTGACGAAAATCATGGTCGAGCCGCGCAATTCCATCTACAACCAGTTCCGCGAAATGCTCAAGGACGAAGGCGTGGAACTGGAAATAGAACAAGACGTTTTCCGCCAAATCGCCGACATGGCGTTCGAATACAAAGTGGGCGCGCGCAGCCTGCGCGGCATTTTCGAAGAGATGCTGATGCCGGTGTTGTATCAAGTGCCCGACCGCCCGGAAGTGAAGAAGGTGCTCATCAAGTCGCTGTACGAAGAGGCAAGCCTGATTGTTGCGGCGTAAGGTTTTCAATCCACAACCTCGTGTAGATGCCCGTCAATAGGCGTTCTACAGCTTATTGGTTTGCACTCTCGATGGTAATCAGCGTGATCTCGGGCGCGGCGAATAGGCGTGTCGGCGGCCCCCATGTGCCTGTGCCCCGGCTGATGTATAGCCGTCGTCCGTCGGCCAGTTGGCTGAGGCCGCCCGGCATGCGATAGCTCAGCCGCGTGAAATAGATGAACGGAAAAATCTGTCCGCCGTGGACATGCCCGGAGAGTTGCAGGTCGAACGGCGTGTCCGCATCGACAATCGGCTGGTGTTTGAGCAGGATGATGAAATTCTGCGTGTTGACGGCGGCAAGCGCCTTGCGCGTATCCACTTCGGCCTGCTGTCCCGAGGTGTGGTCATCGACCCCCGCCAGCACGATGCCGCCCGCATGGACCGCTTCGCCGCGCAACACGTTAAACCCGGCGTTGCGCAGGAAGCGCAGAGAGTTTTCCAGCCCCGCGTAATACTCGTGATTGCCGGTGACGGCATACGCGCCCAGCGGCGGCGAATAGGCATGGAACTGCCGCGCCAGCGCGGCAAAGTCGTCGCCCTGCCCATCGACGATGTCGCCCGTCGCCACCACGATGTCGGGCTTGAGTTCGCGCAGTTTGACGATGACGCGTTCGAGAAATTCTTCGCTCTGCATGATGCCGAGGTGCAGGTCGGAAATCTGCGCGATGGTGACGCGGCCGGAAGCGAGCTTGGGGGTGGTGATGCGGATTTCCTCAACCTGAATCTGCCGCGCTTCAAACCATCCGTAGCCCAGCAGGGCGAGCGCGAGCAGGCCGACCACGCGCAACGCCATCATTTCGTTCAACGGCCAATTGACTTGCAGCAGCGGGGCGAGCGCATGGCCGAGATCGAACAGCAGGCCGATGCAAAGAAACAGAAACAAATAACCCATCCACGTATAGCTCACCCATGCGGTGGCGACAGTCGCGCGATTCCAGTGTTGCCGCTCCATGAACCAGACCAGCAGCGGGGAAAAAGTCAGGGCAAGGCCAAGCAGCGCAAGCGCTAGACCCAGCCCGAACGAATGCGGAATTACCGCCCACACCTTGCCGAACACATACAGGTGCATGGAGCCGTAAATCAACAAGGCCACGCTCATGAAGGTCAGCATTGTATTGTTCCTCGCAATTGAAACTCATCTGTCGTCTGTACGCTTTGGATTCTAGCGTATTCCACCGTTGCAGCCGGATGCGAAATGTCGCATGCGAAGGGATGGGGAGTGAAGAAAGTTGCCATGAAGCGATTCAAGTATCAAAGTGGCAACCTTGATCTGGGACTACGATCCGCGAGCAGGAAACCTGTTGAAAGTTGAATTAACGGAAATACGAAAAATCCATGAGCAATCCATCAGGAAATTTTTCCAGCCAGCAAAAAATGATCGCCGCCCTGCGCGATCCGCGCCGCTATCCGCACGCCGCGAAAAACGTGAGGGTGATCGAGACGCATATTTCGTGGGTGTTGCTGGCCGGGCGTTTTGCTTACAAGATCAAAAAGGCAGTCAATCTGGGTTTTCTGGATTACACGGAATTGGCGGCGCGCAAGTTTTGTTGTGACGAAGAGATCAGGCTCAACCGGCGCACCGCGCCCGATATTTATCTGGACACGGTGGCCATTGGCGGCAGCGCGGACGCGCCGCAATTCGGCGCGCTTCCGGCCATCGAATACGCGGTGCGGATGCGGCGATTTCCTGCCGGGAAATTGATGGATCATTTGCTGGTGAGTGAGCGCGTGGCGGCGCAACACATCGACTCTTTGGCAGCCGCGATTTTTCATTTTCACGCCAGTATTCCATGCGTCGCGGCGGAGTCCGAATTTGGTACGGCAGAGGCCGTGCGCGCGGCGGCGCTGCAAAATTTCGAGCAGTTGGCCGCGCAGCTGGATGGCGCAGCAGATAGGGCAAACATCGCGGCGTTGCAGGTCGCGACCGAAGCGGAATTTGCCGCGTGCAAGCAGTTGTTCGAGGCGCGCCGCGCGCAAGGTTTCGTGCGCGAATGCCACGGCGATTTGCATCTGGGCAACATCGTGCTGGCCGGGGACAAGCCCGTGCCGTTCGATTGCATCGAGTTCAATCCCGCGCTGCGCTGGATCGATGTGCTGAGCGAGCTGGCGTTTACGGTGATGGATTTGCTGCACCGCCAGCATGCCGATTTTGCCTGGCGTTTGCTGAACGCGTATCTGGAAGCGAGCGGCGATTATGCTGGCTTGGCCGTGTTGCGTTTCTATCTCGCCTACCGCGCCACGGTGCGCGCCAAGGTCAGCGCTATCCGCGCCGGACAGCCCGCTATTTCGCCGCGCGCCAAGCAGGATGAACTGGCCGCGTGCCGCAGTTATCTGGCGCTGGCAAGTCAATGTCTGGCGCAGCGTCGCCCCGCGTTAATCATCACCCACGGCCTGCCCGGTTCGGGCAAGACCACATTTTCGCAACTGGCGCTGCAACAACTGGGCGCGATCCGCATCCGCTCCGATGTGGAGCGCAAGCGCTTGTTCGGGCTGGGGTCGCTGGAAAGCAGCCGCGCGCGCGGCGCGGATATTTACGGCGCTGATGCCACGCGGCAAACTTATGCCAAGCTGCACGAAATAGCGCGCGAACTATTGCAGAACGGTTATACCGTGATCGTGGATGCCGCCTTTCTCAGGCTGGATGAGCGCGAGACGTTTCGCCGACTCGCGCAAAACCTGTCCGTGCCGTTCGCCATCGCCTCGCTGCACGCGCCGGATGTCACGTTGCGCGCACGCATTCGACAGCGCAGCAACGATGCGTCGGAGGCTGATGTGAACGTGCTGGAGATGTTGCAAGCCAGACAACAACCCCTATCCCGACAGGAGCTTGTTGTTACTGCAAAATTTTCCACCGCCGAAGCGCCCGACAGCGAACTTAATGCTAAGGCTTGGTTTAGACTATCGCAAAAGCTGGGGGTTTTGTAGGTGCGAATTCATTCGCACGAATAACGTGCAATGTGCGAATGAATTCGCACCTACAAACCCATCAAATGAGGTTTTATCCACCCGTAACTTAATCCAGAGAGGCGACCATGGCACATCAATCACACCCACCCGGATTTCATCTTGTCCGCCGCGACCAGTTGTTGCAGGAAGCGCAGCACGATAGCTACAAAAACAAGGGCAAACTTTCCGAGCCGACGCTGTGTGCGGGATGCGGCGCGGTGTACCACGCAGGCCATTGGCAATGGCTGGAAAAGCCCGCCAAGGCGCACGAGACCACTTGCCCGGCGTGTAGCCGCATCCGCGATAAATTTCCGGCGGGCTATGTGTCGTTGGCCGGAGATTTTTTCGCGGCGCACGAACAGGAAATCATGCACTTGATCCAGAACCATGCGGACAAGGAAAAATCCCAGCACGCTTTGCAGCGCCTCATGGACATTGTGAAGCTGCCGGTCGGCGCGGTGATTACCACCACCGACATTCATCTGGCACGCGGCATCGGCGATGCCTTGCACCATGCGTATCAGGGCGAGCTGGAATTTCATTACAACCGCGACCAGAATCTGTTGCGGGTGAATTGGACGCGCTGAACGAGCAAAGGCGAGTTTGCCGGTTTGTCTCATGCGGGAGCGCCGCTACAATGACTGCATGAAGAAAATTCTGCCATTCATTGTGCTGCTGCTCGCCTCGTCGCTCGTGCCGTCTTACGCCGAAGACGGAAAATATCTCGCCATCGCATTCCAGAGCCAGATTGATCGTAAGCTTGATGTGCCGCAGGAAGCGCAGGCGCGTTATGCGCAACTGCTGGAAGCCGCTCTGATAAATGCGGGCACGCAGATCGCAACTTCGCAGTACATCCTGCTGCTGGATCGCAACCAGAATGTGCAGGCGATTTTTTTGTACTGGCTGGATGCGCAGGCGGCGTTCAACCGTTCGTACTTCATCGGCGCTTCGCCCGCATCGAGCGGCATGCGCGGTGAGTACGATCACTTTATTACGCCGACCGGGGTGTTCGAGCATTCGCTGGTCAACAAGGATTTTCGCGCGGAAGGAACGTACAACGGCTTCGGCATTCGCGGATACGGTCGCCGTGGAATGCGCGTGTTCGATTTCGGCTGGGTCATGGCCGAGCGCGGGTGGGGGCGCGGCGGACAAAGCCCGATGCGCTTGTTGATGCACGCGACCGACCCGGATCGTTTGGAAAAACATCTGGGAAAAACCAATTCCAAAGGCTGCGTGCGCATCCCCGCCACGCTGAATAATTTCATCGACCGCTACGGACTGCTGGATGCCGAATACGAGCAGGCGCTGGCAGGCGAAAAAAAATTGTGGGTACTGCGTCCCGACCGGATTCCCACGCAATGGTCGGGGCGCTATCTGGTGATTGTCGATTCGGGCAGTGCAACGCGCCCCGATTGGTCGCCCGCGCCAGTTCCGTTGCTTAAACTCAAACCCTCGCTCGAATTCACGCCCGCCGCTTCCGCGCCGCCGCCCACGGTCGGCATGCAAGCCGAAGCGGAATGTTGAGATGGGGGTGGATGTCGGGACTTGGAGCTGACTGTGTAGGTGCGAATTGATTCGCACATAATGCGACATTCGTGCGAATGAATTCGCACCTACAAACCACCCAACTGTTTTTATAGATTTATGAACCCGCAAAAAGTGCAGCGCGACAAAGTGTTCGAGCTGGAAGATTTGCCCAACATCGGCAAAGCGATGGCCGCCGATTTGCGCGGGATCGGTATCCGTTCGCCGCAGCAACTCGTCGGTCAAGACCCGTTCCAATTGTACGAGGCGTTGTGCCGCCATAGCGGCGTACGCCAGGATCCGTGCGTGCTCGATGTGTTCATGTCGATTGTCCATTTCATGGACGGCGGCGAGGCGCTGGCGTGGTGGTCGTTCACGCCGGCGCGCAAGCGGCGCATCGCGGCATCGCGTCTATAGCCATTTTGGGTGAGCGGGCATTCCTCAAGTATGTAAGAATTACGCCGTTTTCCATCCCTGCCACATTTCCGAAGGAATGAACATGACGATGCAAAGAGCTCAGGGCTATCCGGTATTGATTATCGGAGCGGGACGCGGTGGCACCGCGCTGCTGGAAATGTTTCTGGAAGACAATCTGGTGATGGTGGTGGCGATCGCGGATTCCAATCCCGATGCGAGCGGAATTCAACTGGCCAAAAAACGCGGGATTGCCACTTTCACGAGTGCCGTCGAGGCGCTGCAAGCCTGCAAGAATTATCCCGAATGCATCGTCTATAACCTGTCGCACGACGATTCGATTGCCGCAGAAGCGTTCAAGGTGTTCGGCGACAAACGCGTGTCCAGCGGTCTCGAAGTCAAATTGTTCTGGCAGATGGTCACCAACCTGAAGCAGATCAAAGGCGAGCTGGAGAAGAGCCAGTACCAGTTGCAATCCATCATCCACAACGCGATGGACGGCATCATCATGATTAACGAGAACGGCGATATTCACGGCTTCAATCCGGCCGCCGAGGAAATCTTCGGTTATTCGCAGCAGGAGATCATCGGCAAAAACGTGAGGATGCTGATGCCGGAGCCGGATCACAGCGCGCACGACGGTTATCTTCAGCGCTATTTGCAGACCGGGGAAGGCAAGATTCTTGGCGTGCGCGGACGCGAGGTGACGGCGCTGCGCAAAAACGGCGAAGAGTTTCCGATGGAGTTGTCCGCGTCGGAAATGATGCTGGGTGGACACCGTTATTTTGTCGGCATCATCCGCGACATCACCGAACGCAAACAGGCCGAACAAAGAATCGCGCATTTGGCGCACTACGATTACCTGACCGATCTGCCCAACCGCGCGCTGTTTCTGGACATGCTCGATCATTCCGTAGCTTTGGCCAAGCGCAACAACCTCAAACTGGCGGTGCTGTTTCTCGATCTGGACGGATTCAAAATCATCAACGATACCTTGGGGCACGACGCGGGCGATCTGTTGCTAAAGGGTGTTTCCGCGAGGCTTACCGATGCCCTGCGGATTTCGGATGTGGTGGCGCGGGTGGGCGGCGACGAATTCATTCTGGTGCTCGACAATATCGAATCGGCTGAGAATGCGGAGCATGTGGCGGGTAAAATTATCGCCGCGCTGTCCGAGCCGTTCGACTTGAGGGGGAATCGGGTTCAGGTGGGAGCCAGCATCGGCATCTCGCTTTTCCCCGATAATGAAATCGATCCCGACCGGCTGGTTAAACAAGCGGATGAGGCGATGTATCTGGCAAAGAAAAGCGGGAAAAATACCAGCCGGTTCTACCACCACGTGGTGGCTACCAGGCAAAATGCAGAAATCGCATAAACACAAAAATACAAAAATTTTGGAATAGGATGGAGTTGCAATATGTCGCTTGAACTGGTCTGCCCCGCAGGCAGTTTTCCCGCGCTCAAGGCCGCCGTGGATAACGGGGCCGACTGCGTGTATTTCGGATTCCGCAATATCACCAACGCGCGCGCTTTCGCGGGGTTGAATTTCGATGCCGAAACCGCCAAAAAAGGCATCGCTTATGCGCGCGAGCGCGGCTGCAAAGTGCTGCTCGCGCTGAACACTTTTCCGCAAACCAATCTTTGGCAAACCTGGCAAAAATCGGTGGACGATGCGGCGGAACTGGGCGTGGATGCGCTGATTTTGGCCGACTTGGGTTTGATGCGTTACGCCAGCCGCACCTATCCGAATTTACGTTTGCATCTCTCGGTGCAAGCCTCGGCCACCAACTACGAAGCGATCAATTTTTATCACGAACATTTCGGCATCCAGCGCGCCGTGTTGCCGCGCGTGCTGTCGCTGGCGCAGGTGGAAATGGTCATCAAGAATACGCCGGTGGAGATCGAACTGTTCGGCTTTGGCGGCTTGTGCGTGATGGTGGAAGGGCGCTGCGTGCTGTCTTCTTACGCCACCGGCGAATCGCCGAATACCGCCGGTGTGTGTTCTCCGGCCAAAGCGGTGAGTTGGAAGCAAACTCCAAAAGGATTGGAGTCGCGCCTGAACGGCGTGCTGCTCGACAGTTACGGCGCAGATGAAAACGCGGGCTATCCCACGCTGTGCAAGGGCCGCTTCACGGTGCAGGACGAAACCTATTACGCGCTGGAAGAACCGACCAGCCTCAATACGTTGGAAATGTTGCCCGACATGTTGCGCATGGGCATCGCCGCCATCAAGATCGAAGGCCGCCAACGCAGCCCGGCTTATGTCGAACAAGTCACCCGCGTCTGGCGCGCAGCTATCGACTCCGCCAAACGGGATGCCGCACACTACGCCGTGTCACCAGCGTGGATGACGCAACTGGGCAAACTCTCCGAGGGACAGCAACACACCTTGGGCGCTTACCACCGGCCTTGGAAATAAGGCGCGAACAAATAATGAGAACATCCAATACTTTCTATTCCGTCATTCCGGCGCAGGCCGGAATCCAGCGGTTTTATTCAACATGCCTTTGGGTTTTGTCCACCGCTTCGCGGCGGATTTTTTTCATTGGGCTGGATTCCGGCCTGCGCCGGAATGACGGTTTCCCCGAGGTATTGTTATGAAAATTTCTCTGGGTCCCATCCTCTATTACTGGCCGCGCGAAGCGGTACGCGAGTTCTACAAACAAGCCGCCAACTGGCCGGTGGACATCGTGTATCTGGGCGAAGTGGTGTGCTCGCGCCGCCACGAAATGAATCTCGACGACTGGCTGGACGTGGCCGAGCAACTGGCCGCCGCAGGCAAGGAAGTGGTGCTTGCCACGCAGGCGCTGATCGAATCCGAATCCGACCTCAAGGCGCTGCGCCGCATCGCCAACAACGCGCGCTTCGCCATCGAAGCCAACGACATGGGTGCGGTGCGCTTGTGCGCCGGACGACCATTCGTGGCCGGGCCTCACATCAACACCTACAACGGCGCAACACTGGAAATTTTGGCCGAGCAGGGCGCGATGCGCTGGGTGATGCCGGTCGAACAATCGCGCGCGCTGTTGCAGGAATTGCTGGTGCAGAAACCCGCCAACATGGAAACCGAAGTGTTTGTCTATGGCCGCCTGCCGCTGGCATTTTCATCGCGCTGTTTCACCGCGCGCCGCTACAACCTGCCCAAGGACGACTGCCGTTTCAAATGCATGGAACATCCTAGCGGCATCACGCTCAACACGCGCGAAGGCCAGCCATTCCTCGCGTTGAACGGCACGCAGACCCAATCCGCCAGCATCCACAACCTGATCGCCGAACTTGCCGACATGCAACAACTCGGCGTGGATGTGGTGCGCATCAGCCCGCAACCGGAACACACCGGGCAAGTGGTCGAGCTGTACCGGAAAATGTTGAATGGCGAAATTGCTGCTGCCGAGGCACAATCCGCACTCAAGCCGTATTTATTCGATGCGCCCTGCGACGGTTACTGGCACGGAGTTTCGGGTATTGAACAATCAAAGGAGGCAGCATGAACCAACCCGCATTCACTTTTCCGCGCCCGTTAAGCCGTTTGATCGAGCGCCTTCCCGCATGGCCGCCGTCGTTCGTGTTCAGCCGCGTGCTCGATCTGGTGCTGGCCGATGTCATCCGCCAAGGCGAGCTCGAAGCGCTGTACGGCAAACGCATCGCCATCCACGTCACCGATGCCGGACTGCGCCTGCACTTCACCATCAGCGCCAGCGGTTTTTCCGCCACTGCCGCACAAGGCAAAACGCCCGACCTCGCCCTCAGCGCCACCGCGCATGATTTTTATTTGTTAGCCACGCGCCGCGAAGATCCCGACACCCTGTTCTTCAATCGCCGCCTGATCGTCGAAGGCGAAACCGAACTTGGGCTGGTCGCCAAAAATACCCTCGACGGCATCGAACTGCCGACACTGGCCGTGCTGCATCCCAATAATTTGCTGGCGCATATCAGGACGCGCTTGCAGTTGTCGATGGGAAGTCACTGAAACATCCCGGCGCAAGCCGCGTCAATGCTTGATGTGCAAGGCATTGCCTGAAGAGCCAGTATTGACGGGCTTCTTCGGGCAGTGAGTAGGGGGGCACGTATTTTGTGCCCACGCGGTCAAAAGTCATCTGCGCGCAGAATGGAGCAGCAAATGAAAGCGATCATAAGACTGACCAGTTGGAAAAATTCCCAAGCGCGCGCCATGCGCGCAGCCAAGCGAGCCGATGCAGGCAAACCCGTCTCCGCCGATTATCACCTCGATTTTGATTCCGTGACGAGCCTGTTTTCAGACCTCACACCCGCGCGCATGCAAGTGATCGAAGCATCCAAACAACTCGGCGCGCTCAGTGTGTATGCCTTGGCCAAAGAAATGGGGCGCAACTATTCGAACGTGCATCGTGACGTGCGCAAACTGTTGGAGCTTGAACTCTTGGCGCGCGATGAAGAGGGGAAAGTTTATGTGCCGTGGGAAGATGTGGTGCTGAATGTTTCGCTGACGGGGGAATCGCTGGCGGCATAATGAGTATTGGCCGCTATCTCTAAGCAAATGCACATAGTCAAATCAACTGGCTTTACCCCAACTGAGAAGCTACTTGCTGTGTTATGCGAGCAGTCTTTTCTAAAGTTATGGAGCTACCCAAATCCAGTGAAGGATGACGGCCACGAATTCTGCGATCTATTAGCGGTGTTTGAGAATCATGTGTTCATCTTCTTTGACCGAGAAATTATCCTTGAAGACACGGCTAATAAAGATCCTCAAGTTCTGTGGAATCGTTGGAAATCAAAAGTCATTGACGATCAAACTAGAACAGCACACGGTGCTGAGCGTTATTTAAGGGCAAAGAGGGAGCTATTCCTTGACGGGAAAAGAACAGTTCCATTCCCGCTAGAGATCAATGTTGACGCAATGATTGTGCATAAGATTGTTGTGGCTCATGGTGCCAAAGAGGCGTGCGAACGTTTCTCTGAGGCAAATGTTTATGGAAGCTTGGGAATTACTTATTGTCATGGAGATCATGCCATGCCATCCCCTTTCATGATTGACATAGACAAGAGTAATCCAGTCCATATCTTTGATAGCCACAACCTTCCAATCATCCTTGCTGAACTGGACACGTTCTACGATTTTTCCAGGTTTCTGGACACGAAAATTGCAGCAATTAGCGAGCTTACATTTCTTTCTTACTGCGGCGAGGAGGATTTGCTGGCTCACTATTTTCTCAACTACGATGAAATAGAGAAACGCTACCGTATTGGTAGCAAAGACAAAAATATTAATGGGGTTTTGATTGGGGAAGGAGAGTGGAAAGATTTTATTGAATTAGACATCTACAAGAATAAGAAAAAAGCTGATCAAGTTTCATATTTCTGGGATGGCTTAATTCAGAAAACTTGTCAAAACGCTCTTGATGGAACATTGATGGGTGACTCGGATATTTCGAGTGGCCGTAGTGCCATTCATGAAATGGCGAAGGAGCCACGTTTTATGAGGCGTGCCTTGTCACAAAAAATGTTGGACTCGGTAAGTGGATTCCCAGCGGCTGAAGGTGAAATGATGCGTAACGTCAATTTTATGCCATCGTATTTTCCGAGCAAGGCTTATGTATTTCTTCAACTCTCGGCAACCGAAAAAATACGGCAAAGTCCTCAATATCGTGAAGTTCGTCAGCAAATGCTTGAGATTGCCTGTGGCGCTGCGAAAAACATGAAAGATGAATTGAAGACAATTGTTGGAATCGCAGTCGATGCACCAAAATTTCACAAAAAAGTTGCTGAAGATTTTTTACTTATGGATTGTTCAAACTGGACAGCAGATATGAGGGATGAATACGCTGAAATGAATAAGGTTATGGGTTTTTTTGCTTCTCCAGCAATGAAGCAATATCAAGAGAGAGTGACAAATTTTATTCCTTCTGAGGATTTATGATGGAGTTGAGCATCGTTTAAGTCGGCATCACTTCTTCTCCCAAGGCGCGAATCCAATGGTGCGCTTCCAAGGCTGTTTGCCTGCGCAGGAAGGCAACACGGCGCTAACATCGCCGACTATGCCTATCTTGAATTTTTCGACCCGGCCCGACTCACTCCCACTTAAACACATACGCCCCAACCGCAATAAAAATCACGCTCATCAGCGACAGCACCAAGACATGCGGCATCACTTGGGCGAGGGTTGCGCCTTCGTTCATGATGGCGCGGGCGGCGGAGATCATGTGGGTGAGGGGGAAGATCAGCGACAATTTTTGCACCCAGATTTGCGCGCCTTCCAGCGAGAACCACGCGCCGGAGAGCAGCATCATCGGCCAGGTCAGCAGGTTGAGCAGGCCGCCCGCCAGTTCTTCGCTGGCGGTGCGCGCGGCGATGAGCAGGCCGATGGCGATCATGCTCATCGCCCCCAGCGTGGTGACCAGCAGCAGCGTCCAGTACGAGCCTTGCATGTTGAATTCGATGAACAGGTTGCAGCCGGAATAGACGATGGTGGTGATGATCATTATCAAAAGCAGGCGCGAGATCAGTTGCGCGAACAGGAACTGGAACGCGCCCAGCGGCGTGGCTTTCAAGCGTTTGAGGAAGCCGTTTTTGCGGTAGCGCACGATCACGAAGCCCACGCCGAACAGGCAGGCGAACATCATGTTCATGCCGAGGATGCCGGGCAGAAACCAATCGACGTAACGGATTTCCGCGCCTTGCACCAGTTGCCGCTCGAAGCTTTTCCCTTCCGTGCCCCAGACGATGCGCTCCAGCAAATAGCCGTTGGGCGAGCTGGAATTCACCCAGTATTTCGGCGCGCCGCTCACATCGAGCAACATGTCCATTTGATGGTGTTCTATTTTGCCGAGGGCGATATTCAAATCGTCGTAGGGAATGAACTGGAGGTGCAGCGTCGCTTGCAGTGCGGGCGCAACAGCGTGCAGTTTTTCAATGCCGCCGATGAGGCCGATTTTGTACAGGTCTTTGTTGTCGCTGGAAAAGGTGAACGCCAGCCCGATCACCAGCATGAACGGCATGGCGAGATTCCACGCCAATGCGGAACGGTCGCGCAGGAATTCCATGTTGCGGGCGTGCAGGACTGCAAGAAATTTTTTCATTTAGTAAAACCTTAATTCAAGCCACAGCCTGATTAGTCATAAGTTCAGCATTCCCTCTCCCGCAGGCGGGAGAGGGTTAGGGTGAGGGGCGTTGAGTGTTTGCCAGATTGGTTGTATCGCACAGACCCTCATCCCCAGCCCTTCTCCCGCTTGCGGGAGAAGGGAGCAACGATCTCTGTGGCAAATTTTATTGGGGTTCATGGATTGAGTTTCTTTCCAGTCACGTTGATGAACAAATCTTCCAGCGTCCACGCGCGGATGCGCAGGCGATCCAGATTGAGATCGGAAGAGCGTCGTGTAGGGAAAGAGTGTAGATCTCGGTGGTCGCCGTATCATTAAAAAAAAA
>FZPU01000101.1_pt1 | contig 14548 bp, 13 predicted proteins | sample 1534781 | NCBI WGS metagenome assembly FZPU01 (sample SAMEA104161949, study PRJEB21768) | metagenome | isolation source: underground water
TTTTTTTTTAATGATACGGCGACCACCGAGATCTACACTCTTTCCCTACACGACGCTCTTCCGATCTCCTCCTGATAGAAAACGAAAACAGACCGATGAAGCTTATTTACTATCCCGGGTGTACGCTGAAAAACAGCGCAAGAAATTTCGACGTTTCCACGGTGTCTTCCATGGCGCAACTGGATGTGGAAGTCGAAGAACTCGAACGCTGGAATTGTTGCGGCACGGTGCATGCGCTGGGCGCTGAAAATGTCATGAACCGCGTTGCGCCTATTACCAATTTGATTCGCGTCAAAGAGGCGCAATCCAGCGAGTTTATGACCTCTTGCGCCATGTGTTACAACACGCTCAAGCGCGCCAATATCGACGTAAAAAAGAACCCCGAAAAGCTGTCCACCATCAACGAATTTCTGAACCTCGAAACCACCAAATACGAGGGTGATGTGGATGTGTTGCACCTGCTCGAATACCTGCGCGACCGCGTCGGTTTTGACAAGCTGGCCGAAAAGGTCAAGAAGCCACTCAAAGGGTTGCGCGTGGCCTGTTATTACGGCTGTCTGCTGGTGCGCCCGAAAGAGGTCGCCTTCGACGATGTCGAGAATCCGATGATTATGGAAAACCTGATCGCCGCCCTCGGCGCGACCCCGGTGAATTTCCCGCTCAAGACCGAATGCTGTGGCGCATATCACGCCGTCGCCTCGCCCGAGATCGTCGCCGACCGCACCGACAAAATCATGGGTTCGGCCAGCGAGGCGGATGTGGATATGGTGGTGGTGAGTTGCCCTATGTGCGCATACAACCTGGATTTCCGCCAGGATGACGCGAAGCGCCTCAACCCCGAATTCAAACATTTGCCGGTGCTTTACTTCACGCAATTGATGGCGCTCGCGCTCGAATGTGGAGAGGACGCGCTGCGTTTCGATTTGAACCATATTGATCCTCTGCCCGCCTTGGCGGCGCGCGGACTGGACTAAGGGAGGCTGCATGTTTTTTAATGAACTGAAACAGCTTCACGGCAATGTTTACGTCAACGAAAACTGGTGCAAAGGCTGCGGTTTCTGCGTGCAGTTCTGCCCGACCAACGTGCTGGACATTTCCCCGGAATACAACGCCAAAGGCTATCACCCGCCTTACGCCAAGAATCCTGAGAAGTGCCACGATTGCAGGTATTGCCAAATGATTTGTCCGGAGTTTTCAATCTTCGTGACACGAGATGACGAGAATAAGAAAGGGGAAACAGAAAAGTGAAGACAGTATCCGCAGATCCAAAAGGGGTTGATTCAGGCCCACATTTTATGGACGGTGACCATGCGCTCGCAGAAGGCGCGCTGGCAGCTGGCTGCCGCTTCTTTGCTGGCTATCCCATCACGCCATCGACCGAGACAGCAGAGCGTTTCGCTGAGCGTGCTCCCGAAGTGGGCGCATTGTTTATCCAGATGGAAGATGAACTCGCTTCCATCGCAGCCCTGATTGGCGCAGCTTGGGCGGGACAAAAATGCATGACCGTGACTTGCGGCCCAGGTTTCTCGTTGATGACGGAAAACCTTGGATTGGCCGCCATGACCGAGACTCCGCTGGTAATCGCCAACGTGCAGCGCGGTGGACCTTCTACCGGATTGCCCACACTGACCGCGCAGCAGGACATGATGCAGGCGAAATACGGCCCGCACGGCGACAACGCCATCATCGCGCTGTGTCCCGACAGTCCGCAGGAATGTTTCGACCTGACCGTTGAAGCTTTCAATCTGTCCGAGTTCTATCGTGTTCCCGTCATCATTCTGACTGACGAAACCGTGGGCCACATGCACGAGAAGGTAGTGATTCCGCCTGCCGATCAAATCAAGGTTGTTCCGCGCAACAACTACAGCGGGCCAAAAGAAGATTGCCGCCCCTACAAGTTCGACAGCAAAGGCGGTCATCCGATGGTGCGTGCGGGCGACGGCTACAACTTCCATATCACCGGTCTGGTGCATAACGAGATGGGCTATCCGGTGATGACTGCCGATCAAGGCAAAATCGTTGTGACCCACCTGATGGAAAAGATCAACAGCAATGCCGACGACATCATCCGTCTTGAAGAGGATCAGGTTGAAGGTGCTGACATCGTGGTGGTGTCCTACGGCATCACGTCGCGCATTGCGGTCAAAGCAATTCAGGATGCGCGCAAGGAAGGCATCAAAGTTGGTTCGCTGCGCCTGATTACCATCTGGCCGTTCTGCGAGAAACGCATCAGCGAATTGTCAGGCAAGGTAAAGGCATTTGTGGTGCCGGAAATCAACTACGGACAGATGGTGCGCGAGGTAGAGCGTTGCGCCCACGGACGTAGCGAAGTTATCAGCGTTAATCACTGCGGTGGCGCGGTGCACGATCCAGAGGTCATTCTGGACGCGATCAGAAAGGCAAACAAATGAGTACTGATATTAAAAAATTCAAGTCGGAAAGCCCCATGTCCGGCGTGCTGCGCATGGATCGCATGCCGCACATCTGGTGTCCCGGTTGCGGTATCGGTTCCGAGGTGAATGCGTTCGCCGAGGCAGTCAAACGCAGCGGTATCGACCCCAAGAAACTGGTGGTTGTGTCGGGCATCGGCTGTACCGGCCGCGTGGCGGGTTATGTTGATTTCGATTCGATTCACACCACGCACGGTCGCGCCATTCCTGTGGCGACCGGAGTCAAGTTGGCCAACCCGGAATTGACCGTGGTGGTGTTCAGCGGCGAGGGCGACCTGACCGGTATCGGCGGTAACCATCTGATTCATGCCGCACGCCGCAACATGGATTTGATCGTCATCTGCAACAACAACTTCACTTACGGCATGACTGGCGGCCAAGTCACACCGACTACGCCGAGTTCCGCTATCGCTTCGACCACGCCTTACGGCAATTACGAGTATCCGTTCAGTCTGCCGTTCCTGATGGATGCGGCGGGTGGCACCTACATCGCACGCTGGACATCTATGCATGCCCGCAACGTAACCCAGTCCATCGAAGAGGCGTTGCAACGCAAGGGCTTCTCCTTCATTGAAATCGTTTCTCCTTGCACCACGCTCTACCTGCGCCGCAATCGTCTGGGCGACGGCGTTGACATGTTGCAGGACTACCAGGAAAAAACCATTCTCAAGCACGGCGCGGATACCCGCGAAACCGCGATCGACTTCCAGGGCAAGATTGTCATCGGCAAGTTTGTCGATAAACAAAAGCCGACCTATCTGGAAGCGGTGGACAAGTGCTGCGTCAAATTAGTGGGTGATGACTACCAGCTTTATGGCAAGACCATCCCCGAGCGTGAAGCCGAGGCTAAAGCCGAGAAAGAGCGTATTGCCGCTCGCCGCGCCGCTGTTTTGGCGGAAGAAAACAAGCCGACTGTGACCAAGGTATCGGCGAAGATTCCGGTCAAGGCCGCAGCCAAGAAAGTTGCAGCCAAGGTTGTGAAGAAAGCCGTAGTCAAGGCGGCAGCGCCTGCCAAGAAAGCCACGGCTAAAGCACCGGCAAAAACTGTAAAGAAGGCTGCACCCAAGAAAGCAGTCAAAGCTGTGGCGAAAAAGGCTGCAACCAAGACCACTGTCAAAGCGGTTGCAAAAAAAGCGACAGCCAAGCCTTCCGTCAAGAAAACACGTAAGTAGGAAACGAGCGCATGAGCACCCAAGAAATCAGATTTTCAGGATTCGGCGGACAGGGCATCATTCGCTGTGCCCTGATCACGGGCAAGGCGCTGTCGCTGTATGACGACAAGTTCGCCACCATGACCCAGAGCTTCGGCCCGGAGGCACGCGGTAGTGCTTGTGCGGCGCAGCTTGTAGTGTCCGACAGCCGTATTCTTTACCCGTACATCACCCATCCCGGAATTCTCATGGCGCTGTCGCAGGAAGCCTACGACAAGTATTACGGCGAACTGCCCGATGGCGGCGTGCTGATTGTCGAGAATGATCTGGTGAAGTTGCAGTCCGAGCACACCAATCTCAAGATGTATCGCGTTCCGGCAACCCGCTTTGCCGAAGAACTGGGCAACCGTTTGTTCACCAACCTCGTGGCGCTGGGTTTCCTGACTGCCGTGACCAAAGTGGTAACTGACGATGCCATGAAAAAAGCGCTGCCGGGTCTGGTTCCCGACCGCTTCCTGAAGATCAACATCAAGGCATTCGAGAAGGGCTATAACCATGGCCTCGAAGCCGTGAACGCGGCTGGAGCGGCATCATGACGAAAAAACGCACAGGCGTTTTCGTCTGCCACTGCGGCAACAACATCGCAGCCACCGTTGACGTGAAGAAGGTGGCTGAAGTGATGGCCACCGAGGAAGGCGTGGCCTATTCCCAGGACTACGTTTACATGTGCTCCGATCCGGGGCAGAACGCCGTGATCCAGTCCATCAAGGACAATGATCTGGACAGCGTGGTGATCTCCTGCTGCTCGCCCAATTTGCACGAAAAAACTTTTCGCGACAACGCCAAGCGGGCGGGGCTGAACAGCTTTACTTGCGAGATCGCCAACATCCGCGAGCAGTGCGCATGGGTGCATAAAGACAAAGCGCGTGCGACCGAAAAGGCGATCAAGATTTCGCGTAGCGCCGTGCGCCGTGCTGGACGCGATCAGGCGCTGGAGCCAATCGCTGTCCCCGTTACGCGCAAAGTGCTGGTGATAGGCGGCGGTATCGCCGGTATTCAAGCCGCGCTCGACATCGCCAATGCCGGGCTGCAAGTGATTCTGGTAGAGAAGCAGGCCACCATCGGTGGACACATGCTGCAACTCTCCGAAACCTTCCCCACATTGGACTGCTCGCAGTGCATCTTGTCGCCCAAGATGGTGGACGTTTCGCGCCATCCCAACATCACGTTGCTGACTTACAGCGAAGTGAAGGAAGTCAGCGGCTCGGTGGGTAATTTCCGTGTCAGTATCCTGAAAAAACCCACTTTCGTTGATCCCGAGCTGTGCAAGATTTGCGACGACTGCGCCAACGTCTGCCCGGTTGTAGTGCCGAACGAATTCGATCTCGGACTTACCGCACGCCGCGCGATTCATATTCCGTTTGCGCAAGCCATTCCGGCCAGCTACACGCTGGATGAAAGCGCCTGTCTTGGCTTGAACCCGATTCGCTGCGGCAAGTGCAAAGATGTGTGCGAAGTCGGCGCAATCAACTACGACATGCGGCCTCAGACATTGATCGAGGATGTTGGAGCCATTGTGGTGGCGACCGGCTTCGACCTTTACAGTCAGGAGCACATGAACGAGTTGGGCGGCGGTCAGGTTGAAGATGTGCTCGACGGTCTCCAGTTCGAACGTCTGTGCTCGGCTTCGGGTGCGACCAAAGGCCATGTGATCCGACCGTCCGACCGTACCGTACCCAAGGACGTAGTGTTCATCCAGTGCGTCGGTTCGCGCGATCCAGCCAACCACTGCGCCTACTGTTCCAAGATTTGCTGCATGTACACCGCCAAGCACGCCAGCCTGTACAAGCACCATGTACCCGATGGCCGTGCTTACGTGTTCTACATCGACATCCGTTCCGGCGGTAAAGGCTACGAGGAGTTTGTGCAGCGCACCATGGAAGACGACGAGGCCATTTATTTGCGCGGTCGCGTTTCCAAGCTGTATCGCAAGGACGGCAAGGTCAGGGTGCTCGGTACCGATACGCTGACCGGACAGAATGTGGAAATTGATGCCGACATGGTGGTGCTGGCACTGGCCATGGAGCCGTCGAAAGGCACTGAAGAAATCGCCAAGACACTCAAGATCGGTCGCGACAAGGATGGTTTCCTGGCAGAAGCTCACCCCAAACTGAAACCGGTGGAGAGCGTTACCGCAGGTATCTTCCTCGCAGGTTGTGCGCAAGGTCCCAAGGATATTCCAGAAACAGTCGCGCAAGCGGGTGCGGCGGCTTCCAAGGTGATCGGCTTGTTGTCGCAGCCTACCTTGAGTCATGCGCCTACCGTGGCGCGCGTGCGCAATTCGCATTGTACCGGCTGCGAAATGTGCGTAAGCGCGTGTCCCTACAATGCGATCAGTCTGGAGAACGGCAAGGCGTTGGTCAACGAAGTGCTGTGCGAAGGCTGCGGCAGTTGTTCCGCTACCTGTTTGCGCGCGGCCATCGAAGTCAAGAACGCCACGGCTTTGCAGATTCACGAAATGATCGAAGCCTGCCTGGCTTAAATAATTAAGGAAAGCAGATGTCGGAACAACAAGCTGAAGTAACTACTGTTTACGAACCCAGGATCGTGGCTTTCCTGTGCAAGTGGTGCTCGTCGGCGGGCAGCGACTTGGCAGGGGTGTCGCGTATCCAATATCCGTCCAATGCGACACCCATCACCGTTCCCTGTTCGGGCAGCGTGTCGCCGATGTATATCCTGTCCGCGTTGAAGAAAGGCGCGGACGGCGTGCTGGTATCCGGCTGCCATATCGGCGACTGCCATTACATCGAAGGCAACTATCTGGCGCGGCGCAAGATTCATCTGGTCAAGGAATTGCTGGGATTCGTCGGCGTAGAACAGGATCGTTTTCGCATGTCCTGGGTATCGGCGGCAGAGGGCGCAAAGTATTCGCAGGTCATCAAGGATTTTGTCGAAGACTTGAGACCGCTCGGACCGCAGACTAAATTGAAGGCGGACCGTTCATGATAAATATTCAAGACATGCGCGACACCGCGCGCGATTTGCTCGCAAAAAATGAAGTGCGCGCCGTTATCGGTTATCGCCGCAGCAGCGGCATGAACGCTGAACCCGTGGTGATTACCGACGCGGCTCAAGCCGATGAACTGGTATGGGATCCCACCTGTTTCCACAATCTGGCGCTGTATCTGGTCGAAGACCGCAAGTTTCTGGCGCACACCCATACCAAACCTGGGTTGCCCATCGCCATTGTGGCCAAAGGCTGCGATGCCCGCGCGATTGTGGTGCTGATGCAGGAACACTACTTCAAGCGCGAAGAAGTTTACATCATCGGCATGTCGTGCGAAGGCACGGGCGTGCTGGATGAACGCAAGCTCGCCAGCCAGGGAATTCAGGCTAGCAACGCTACGTTCGACGGCGACGATTACGTGTTCACCACAGCGCAAGGCGAAAAACGCATCGCGGCGCGCGAAGTGATGGCCGACCGTTGTCTGGAATGCCGCATCCCTTATCCGCGAGAGCACAACGTGGTGCTGGGCGAAGACAAGACAGGCCGCGTACTGGCCGAGCCGTTCGCCGCGCTCAAACGTTTCGAGGAACGCGATGCTGCCGAGCGCTGGATCTATTGGGAGCGCCAGTTCGACCGTTGCATCCGTTGTTTTGCCTGCCGCTCGGTATGTCCGATGTGTTTCTGCGACGAATGTGTGGTGGATAGCATCACCTTCCCGGTTACGGGGCAGACCACAGCCGAAGAAAAAGCCAACCGCGTACGCTGGATCGAGCGTTCGGCAACTCGTTCAGAAAACATCACATACCACATGACTCGCGCCATGCACTTGGCCGGTCGCTGCGTGGACTGCAACGAGTGTGAGCGCGTGTGCCCGGTGAATATTCCGCTGCGCCTGCTCAACAACAAGATGGAGCGGGAAGCGCGCGAACAGTTCGGTTACGAACCTGGAGCGAGCATCGGATCGCCGGCGCTGGTGGCATCTTTCCTCGACAATGATCCCGAAAAATTCATTAGGTAACGGCATGCAAAAGATTCTTGAAAAAAATCAATTAGACGCTTGGATTGCCGCGTTAAGCGAGTGGGAGATTCTTGCTCCCGCAGTGGAAGACGGCATTTGGGCATACCGCCCGCTGAGCGGCGCTGTGCGGCTCGATCACAGCAACACCACGCAACCGCCCAAGGGACTTTCATTTCCGCAGCGCGAAGTGTTTTTCTCGTTCGAGCAGATCAAGGGCGAACCGCCGCGTCTGACGCAGAAAATGCCTGAGGCTACCCGTCGCGCCGTGTTCGGTGTGCGTCCCTGCGACGGTGCGGGCGCAGTGCGCATGGACAAAGTGTTCGGCGATCACGTGGCTGACCCGTATTACCAGAATCGCCGCAAGAATCTGGCTTATGTGGGGTTGGCCTGCAACAAGCCGCAAGGCAGCAACTGTTTCTGTCTGTCGGTAGGCGGCTCGCCCGTTGCCACAGAAGGCATGGATGTGCTGATGACCGATCTGGGTGATCGCTTCTTCGTGACGGCAGTGACCGAAACCGGCAAGGCGCTGATGGCGGCTGCGACAAAATTGTTCGCCGCACCGACTGCGGCCGATAAAAAACTGGTGGAGAAGACCCACGCCGATGCAGTCGCACAGCCGCAACGTGCTGTGCAGAATGTGGACGCAGCGCCCGCCAAGCTGAAAGCGAGTTTCGATTCGCCGCTGTGGGAAGAATTGGCGCGCGCCTGTATCGGTTGCGGTGTCTGCACATTCCTGTGCCCGACTTGCCACTGCTTCGATATCAACGACGAGTCCACGGGGTCGTCGCCGATCAAGGGCAACCGCGTGCGTACTTGGGACAATTGCCAGTTCCCTGATTTCACCATGCACACGTCCGGCCACAACCCGCGCGAAAGCCTGGGTTCCAGATTGCGCCAGCGCGTGAGCCACAAGTTTCAATATTTCCCCGAGAATTTCGGCATGCCGCAATGCACCGGCTGTGGTCGCTGCATCTCGGAATGCTCGGTCGGAATTGATATTATTAATACTGTTAACAAGGTAACCGGACATGTCGGATAACATCTATCTTCCCGAACTGGCGCGCATTGCGCACATCAAGGAAGAAATTGGCGGCGAACGCGCCATCAAAACCTTCCGAGTGGAGCCGGTAGAGGGCGACACTTTCAAACACGACTGCGGGCAGTGCGCCATGTTGTCGATTTTCGGTCGCGGCGAAATGATGATTTCCATCGCTTCTTCGCCGATGATCAAAGAATATAAACAGTTCAGCATTATGCGGGTAGGGCGTGTGAGCGCGTCTTTCCACGAACTGGAAGTCGGCGATGTGATCGGTATTCGCGGCCCTTACGGCAACAGCTTCCCGCTGGATGACTGGAAAGGCAAAAATCTGGTGTTCATCGGCGGCGGTGTCGGCTTAGCTCCGATCTGGCCGGTGATTACCACCGCCATCGCGCAGCGCGCCGATTTCAAAAACATCACCGTGTTTTACGGCGCGCGTTCGCCGCGCGACCTGATGTACAAGGCCGATCTGGAAAGATTGCGCAGCGATGCGAACATTCAGTTGTCGGTGGATAAGGCCGAGGATGGCTGGAGCGAATTTTGCGGTTTTGTACCGGCCAACGTGCTAGATAAAAAACCTGATCCAAACAACACCATCGCCATCACTTGCGGCCCTCCGATCATGATTAAGTTCGTGATCCAGAACCTGAGCAAACTCGGGTTCAAGGACGAGCAGATCTACACAACCATCGAGAACAAGATGAAATGTGGCTTGGGCAAATGCGGTCGCTGCAACGTCGGCAAAGATTATGTATGTACCAAAGGTCCGGTGTATTCCTGGGCGCAGTTGAAAGAGTTGCCGGAAGAATATTAACAAGGGAGGGTGGGTGGTTTTTTTTGCCCACGCGAAAATAACGATGTTGGCTGCGTGGACAAAAAATCAGTCCGCACCATGCGACGAGTTGTGCAGAATTTGATAATGAAGAGGTAAGTAATTCATGAATATAAGTGGAATGCTTTACGGATCAAAGTTGCTGAAAATTGTTGATTTTCCAACTTCTGAAGTGTTGGGCCCGGAAGCCAGCGATCATGAGATTCACAGCATGATCGAGCGTTGTGGCTCGGTATTTATTAAACCCATTTTCAAGGGCGGGGTGGGCAAAAAAGGCAAGTCCGGCCTGCTCGGGCGCGCCAAGGATCTGAAGTCCGCATTGTCCGAAAAAGAGCGCCTGTATTTCGCCGAGCACAAGTCCGGCAACGCGGTTTACAAATCGCGCGGAGTCACCTTTGAAGGTGCGATTCCCGCCGAACATGAAATTTATTTCTCGCTGACCGATTCGACCCGCTATCGCGCGCCGGTGATGACCCTCACGCACCACGGCGGCATGGACATCGAAGAGCTGGATAAAACCCAGATCATCGAAGTCCCGTTCGATCCGTTGACCGGCCTCAAGTCATTCGTCATCTCCAACGCGCTGACCGATTTGGGCGCGCCCAAAGAGATCATTTCGCCGCTGGTGCAGCATTTGCCCAAGCTGTGGGAATTGTTCCATCACTACGGCATGTCCACGCTGGAACTCAACCCGATCCGCATGATGGAAGGCCGCAACGGATCGCTGATTCCGGTGGCGTGCGACTTCAAGTGCGGCTTCGACCGTGACGATCCGCGCGTGAGCCGCCTGAACCTGCCGGTTGACCTGTTCACCACCGAGTCCAACGATTTCGAGCAAGAGATCAACGAACTGCGCACCTATCAGGGGCAGAGCGACGTTTACGTCATCAACGAAAAGGGCACGATTCTGGCTCCGACGTTCGGCGGCGGCGCGAACTCGCTGGTCACCGAAGTGCTGGGCAATGACGCGATTATCTCCTCCGACTTCGGCGGCAACCCGCCTTACGAGAAGATGTACGAAGTGATGCGCATTTGCCTGAAGTATTACCTCAAGCAATCGAACGTGCTGTTCGTGATCGGCGGCAAGGCCAACAACACCGACATTTTTGTCACGTTCCGCGCGATGGCCGATGCGTTGCGCGATTACTACAGCGAACACGGCCCGACCCCGCTGTACGTGGTGATCGGTCGCGGCGGTCCGCAGGTGATACGCGGCATGGGCGTGTTCAAGGACGTGCTCGATTCGCTGCGCATTCCGTACCGCATTTTCGGATTTGATTCCGCGATGACCGATGTGGTCAACTACGCGCAGGAAGCGAACCGCTGGATGAAAGAAGGCGGTCGCGCCGAAGTGGCGAAGGTGTTGGGACTGCCTCCCGACGCGTGAGGTAGGGTGGGCACGTTTTTTGTGCCCACGCCTTAGCCAAAATTTAACTCTGTCGCGCGGGCACAGTGCCCAGCTACAACTGAACAATGAACAAAGGTGACAAGCTATGAGAAAGCCTGGTATCGAAAAATTTAAGTATTACGTGGGCATCAAGTCGTTGGCCGATATTGCGACCAAAGACGACCGCATCTGCGTGCTGAACATTACCGGCAACGAGTCGCGTTCCGTGACCCCGGTCAGCCATGCCTATTCCGGCGGCAACATCGTGTTCGGCACTTCGCCGGGACGACGCGGGCAATTCGTCGAAACACCGTCGGGCAACATCCCCGTTTATAACAATGTGCGCGAAGGTCTGGAAGCCGGGCACAAATTTAACGTCGGCGTGGTCTATCTGCCGCCCTCCGCCGTGCGCGATGGCGTAGCTGAACTGATCCGTATCAACCCCGATGTCGAGAAAGTCATCATCCTCACCGAGAAGACATCGGTGCACGATGCGCGCGAGATTCGCGCGCTGGGTCAGCAACGCGGCGTGGATATTTTCGGTGCCAACTGTCTGGGCGTAGCGGATTCCTGGAATCACGTGCGTATTGGCGGCGCGCTGGGCGGCGACAAGCCGGAAGAGACATTGCGCAAGGGTTCTGTTGCCATCTATTCCAACTCCGGCAACTTCACCACCACTATCGCCAACTACCTGTCCATCGGCGGCTGGGGCACGACCACGCTGATCTCCAGCGGCAAGGACGTATATATCAACTTTGCGGTGCCTGAATTCGCTCTTGCCATGTCCAACGACTCGCGCACAAAGGCAGCAGTGCTGTACTCCGAGCCGGGCGGCTACTATGAAGAGGCGGTCGAGTTCGACAAGCCCGTGGTGGCCTGTGTGGTCGGTCGCTGGAAAGCCAACCTGACCCGCGCCGTGGGCCACGCCGGTGCTATCGCCGGATCGGGCGATGATGCGCGCGCCAAGGAAAAATGGTTCATGGACAAGTTCGGCGTGAAAGATATTTTCACTCCCGAAAACCCCGAGTGCTCGAAGAAGGGCGCAGTGGTTACCAACATCGCGCATATCCCGCTGGCGTTGACCGCAGTGATGAAACTGAACGGAGTAGAAAAGGACTTTCCGCCGGAAGGCAACCTGGAATTGAAGCCGTGGTTCGGCGACAACCAGGGCATCAAACTTCCCGCATCGCTGGAGATTCCGGTGGTGCAGGCGCTGTCGCCCTACGACGTGCAGATCGCCGAATTGATGAAGAACGTCGGCGCGATTTTCCCGCGCCAGTCCATGAAGGATTGCTCCGGCAGCTCGGTCATGGATTCCAAGACCCAAGTCACCAAGGTTAACGGCATCTCTATCCTCGACTGCTCCAAGCAGCCACTGGAATCCAACCTGTGCCTGTCCGTGACACGCGAGCTCAACGACGAGAACGACAATGCGTTGTTCAACTTGGCTGTGGCCGCCAGCGTCAACTTGCACAACGATGCCGCACTGGCCGCTGCCGAAGCCTCGCGCGAAGCGGGCAACGCACCCAATACCGCGATCACCGCTGCGGTTGCGCTGATAGGACCGAAGCGCGTGGATGCCGCGCGCATCGCCGCCGATTCGCTGACGGAAATTTTCGCCCATTCCGGCTTGTTGAAGGGTGACGACGAAACAGCCAACGTGACTCCCGCCGCCGCGACTGCCGAACAACTTGCCACGCTGGTGTCTGCCACTCCTGATGCCAAGGCCGAAGCCATGCTCAAGGGCTATGACAAACGCGGCGCGAAGTCGGTGTTCGTCAAGTATTTGCGCTCGCTCAAAGGCCATCCCACGGCTGATGCCGTGCTGGCCGCGTTGACCACCACCGTGGCGTGGGAGCCGCTGATGCGCAAGCGCATTTCCAAGCTGACCGTGCGCAACTTCCCGTGGTACGCCAAGTTGTTCGGTGTCATCATCGGCGCATCCACTGAAGGACATCATCACGCGGCAGACAGCTTCTGCGGCGTAAGCAATCAGGAAATTCTGGATTCCTGGACCGTCACGCAACTGGCCTACATCTCGTTGCTGGGTGAGCGTCCGACCGAAGCCAGCCTGTTCCCGCTGCAAGTCATTTTGGGTCTCATCATCTCGAACGGAGTGGGCACCATCTCGGCGCAAGGCTGCAAGGGCGCGGTCTCTGCCGATGGCCCCGAGTCTCCCGAGCGCGTGCAGATCAACAAGGGCATGATCGGATTCCTGACTCACACCGGATTCGCCCACGGCGGCAACGGTTACGAAGGTATCCAGTTCCTGATCGAAAATTTCAAGGGCACAACGCTGGCCGATGCGGGCACTGCCAACCATGGCATCGACTTGAAAAAGATCACCACCGACTTTGCCATCGCCTTCAACAAAGAGAAGAAGCAGAGCAAGGCACTGGGCACCGGCGTGCGCAACATTCCGGGCGTGAACCACCCCGTGTTCAAAGGACACCCGGTCAACACCGACCCGCGCGAAGTCTATATCACCGAGCTGTTCGCCGAACGTGGCGAAAAGAACGTGTTCCACGAGTTCTACAAAACGCTGGTGCAGTCGCTGTACGACAACGGCGTGACCGCCAACGTGTTCTGTGTGAACATTGATGCCGTGATCGCCGCTTCGTTGCTCAAGCTGCTGTGGCCGCGTTATCGCAACGGCCAGTTCAGCGAAAACCTGATGGAAATGGCCGCGTTCACCGCGTTCCTGTTCGGTCGTATGGCCGGATGCGCGGGCGAGATCGACGACCACATCAATCGTGGCCGCAACATGGATACACGCACGCCCGCATCACAGTGCAACCATGTTTCGTGATCGGGGATTATTGATTTAGTTTTAGATTCAGAGGCGCGGCAGTTGGAGATGGACGCTAGACGGGTGGAGCAACAGGCGCAACCCAGTCATTTCAGTCCGACACCTCCTGCGGTCGCGCCATAGTTCTCGGCACGGGTGACTGTGCCGATTTTCTTAACACAAAATATTTTCGGAGAGATTTATGTCCGCATTAAACGTCGCACAAAAAATCCTGCTGGCCAACGCGGCTGGCGGGTTGAAAGCGCTTCCCGCAGCGGGACAGCCGCTGGAAATCCAGTTCACCCATACCCTGTATCAAGATGCCACCGGCACTGCCGCCGCGCTGGCGTTCGAGAAGATGGGCGTGGATCGCGTGAAGACCACTTCCGTAATTGTGGTTGACCACAAGACGCTACAAGTCGGCTACATCGACAGCGACGACCACCACTACCTCGAAAGCTTCAGCAAGAGATTCGGCTGCTACTTCTCGCGTTGCGGCAACGGTATTTGCCACAGCGTGTTCCTGCAAGACTTCGCTGCACCGGGCAAATCGGTGATCGGCTCCGACTCGCACACCACCAACGCGGGCGGCATGGGCATGCTGGCGATGGGCGCGGGCGGTACTGACGTGAGCTTCGCCATGGCGGGCACATCCTACAAAATGGATATGCCAAACGTGGTGCAAGTGAATCTCACCGGAACTTTGCATCCCGGCGTGCTGGCCAAGGACGTGATCCTGAATGTGCTTAAAGTCATCGGCATCAAGGGCAACAAAGGCATCTGCCTGGAATACACCGGCCCCGGCTTGAAGATCGGAAGAGCGTCGTGTAGGGAAAGAGTGTAGATCTCGGTGGTCGCCGTATCATTAAAAAAAAA
>FZPU01000102.1_pt1 | contig 14547 bp, 15 predicted proteins | sample 1534781 | NCBI WGS metagenome assembly FZPU01 (sample SAMEA104161949, study PRJEB21768) | metagenome | isolation source: underground water
TTTTTTTTTAATGATACGGCGACCACCGAGATCTACACTCTTTCCCTACACGACGCTCTTCCGATCTGCGCGATCTGCTCGGCAACAACGCCGAACTCACGATCAAGCTGGTTCCGCCCGTGGTGGATATGGATTCCTATGTTTCTCCGCTGCCGCCCGCAGAAGCCGCCAAAGTGACGATGATTTACGGCCCGGACATTGCGCCGTTGCCGACACTGACTCCGTTGCCCGCCAAGCTGGCTGGTGAAGTCATGCTCAAATTGGGCAACGAAATCACCACCGATCACATCCAGCCTGCAGGCAAATATTTGTCGCTGCGTTCCAACGCCGACGAGTACGCGAAGCAAGCCACCTTCGTGCAAGTCGATAAGACATTCAGCGCACGCGCCGCAGCAGTGCGCGATGCGGGCGGTCACGGCTTCATCGTGGCGGGCGACGGTTACGGCATGGGCAGTTCGCGCGAACACGCCGGTCTGTGCCCGCGTATCTTGGGCATCCGCGCCATCGTGGCCAAAGGCTTCGAGCGTATTCACCTGGCCAATCTCGCCAACTTCGGTATCGTTGGCTTGACCTTCGAGAACCCGGCTGATCTGGATCGCATCCAGCAAGGTGCCAAGGTGTCGCTGGACATGAACACGCTGGATAGCGGCAATCTCAAGCTGGTGGTCGAAGGCTTGGGCGATATTCCGCTGAAGCTCGCGCAGGGCAAGGAAGACATTCCTATGATCCGTGCCGGTGGCGCGCTTTCATTGTTTGCCAGCCAGCAAGCGGCTTAACTAAATACCGATGATCGATTGACGTAGGTCGGGCTTTAGCCCGACTTGTCGGGTTAAAACCCGACCTACATAACTTTAAGAGAGAAAATCATGAGCAAACCCATCATTTACTGGACCAAGGTTGACGAAGCGCCCGCGCTGGCAACCTATTCTTTGTTGCCCATCGTGCAAGCCTTCACCAAGGCAGCGGGCGTTGATGTCGAGACCCGCGACATCTCGCTGGCTGGCCGCGTCATCGCCAATTTCCCGGACAATCTGACCGACAGCCAAAAGCTGAATGACGATCTGACTTGGTTGGGCGAACTGACGCTGAAGCCCGAAGCCAACATCATCAAGCTGCCTAACGTTAGCGCCTCCGTGCCGCAACTGAAAGCGGTCATCAAGGAATTGCAGTCGCAAGGTTATAAGATTCCCGACTTCCCTGAGAATCCTCAGAACGATGCCGAGAAAGCACTCAGGGTACGTTTCGGCAAGGCGCTCGGCAGTGCGGTAAACCCGGTGTTGCGCGAAGGCAACTCCGACCGCCGCGCGGCTCTGTCGGTCAAGAATTTTGCACGCAAGCATCCGCACCGCATGGGCAAATGGGCAGCTGATTCCAAGACCCACGTGGCGCACATGACGGCCAATGATTTCTACGGCAGCGAAACATCGGTTACCGTTTCTGAAGCGGGTCCCGTGCGCATCGAGTTCGTCGGCGCGGACGGCAAGACCAGCGTGCTGAAAGAAAAAACCACGCTCAAAGCGGGCGAAGTGATCGACTCTTGCGCCATGAACGTGCGCGCCTTGCGCCAGTTCTTTGCCGACCAGATCGAAGCAGCAAAGAAAGAGCCGAACGTGCTGCTGTCGCTGCACCTGAAAGCCACCATGATGAAGATCTCCGATCCCATCATGTTCGGTCACGCCGTCTCGGTGTATTTCAAGGACGTGTTCGACAAGCATGGCGCGACGCTGAAAGAACTCAACGTCAACGTGAATAACGGTTTCGGCGATGTGTTGGCCAAAGTTGCCACCTTGCCAGAAGCCAAGCGCGCCGAGATCGAAGCCGACATTCAAGCCTGCTTCAAGAAGCAGCCGCAACTGGCGATGGTGAATTCCGACAAAGGCATCACCAATTTGCACGTACCTTCGGACGTGATTATCGACGCATCCATGCCACCGATGATCCGCGACGGCGGCAAGATGTGGGGCGCAGACGGCAAGGCTTACGACACCAAGGCCATGATCCCTGACCGCAACTATGCGGGCGTATTTCAGGCCACCATCGACGATTGCAAAAAGAACGGCGCACTCGATCCGGTGACCATGGGTTCCGTGCCCAACGTCGGCCTGATGGCGCAGCAAGCCGAAGAATACGGCTCGCACGACAAGACTTTCGAAGCTGCCGGAAACGGCGTGATCCGCGTGGTGGATGCCGCAGGCAAAACCTTGCTGGAGCAGAAGGTGGAGCAGGGCGACATCTTCCGCATGTGCCAGGTTAAAGATGCGCCTATCCAGGACTGGGTCAAGCTGGCCGTTACTCGTGCCCGTCTGTCCAACACCCCGGCCATCTTCTGGCTGGACAAGAACCGCGCACACGACAGACAGATCATCGCCAAGGTCGAAAAGTACCTCAAGGATCACGACACCAGCGGCCTCGACATCAAGATCATGGAACCGGCGGATGCCTGCCGCGCCACGCTGGAACGCGCGCGCAAAGGACTGGACACCATCTCAGTCACCGGCAACGTGTTGCGCGACTACCTCACCGACCTGTTCCCGATTCTGGAACTGAACACCAGCGCCAAGATGCTCTCCATCGTGCCGCTGATGAGCGGCGGCGGATTGTTTGAAACAGGCGCGGGCGGCTCTGCTCCCAAGCACGTGCAACAGTTCCAGGAAGAAGGCTATTTGCGCTGGGATTCACTGGGCGAATTCCTCGCGCTCGGCGTGTCGCTGGAGCATCTGGCACAAGTGTTCAAGAACGCCAAGGCGCAAGTGCTGGCCGACGCGCTGGACGAAGCCAACGGCAAAATCCTCGACAACAACCGTTCTCCCGCCCGCAAGGTCGGCGAGATCGACAACCGTGGCAGCCATTTCTACCTCGCCATGTACTGGGCACAAGCTTTGGCCGCCCAGTCCAAGGACAAGGACTTACAGGCGAAATTTGCACCGCTGGCCAAAACGCTGACCGAGAACGAAGCAAAGATCAACGCCGAATTGCTCGCAGCTCAAGGCAAGCCGGTGGACATGGGTGGCTACTACCACCCCGACTTTGCCAAGACTTCCGGCGCAATGCGCCCCAGCGCAACCCTGAATGCCGCCTTGGCATCCATCGCCTAAGAAACACCTGGGGAGGAGAAACACCGACGCTAGAGCGGGACAAAACTAAAAAAACTAATGGCCGGGGAAACCCGGCCATTTTTTTTTATGCGAACTCCGTGGGAACGCCCGTCAATAGGCGATCTACGTTATGCGATTGATGGAGATTGGCTATTGACGGGCGTTGCGGGGCAGCGGGTATATTGAAATCGGAAAAAACATAAACACAAAGTAGCTTCAAAACAGTTGGCCTATATATTCTTGAACGTGGAAAGTTGCGGGCTTTGCTGTTAGATTGCGCGGGGCGAAAACGGGGCGGTTGTATGGGGGTGTCGTTGGTGCAAGAACATCGTAAACCCAATGACGCTATAGAGTTGTAGTGAAAGAAGGATTGCCGATGGACAAAATCAAAGTAACCGCGCACCTGATTTCACCGCTTGTCACAGGCGGTGGTTATATGACGCTCGATGGCCTGCTGGCGGCTCTGTTGTTTGATGAACTGCAAGACGTGGAGGCGGCGCACGCCGCAATCCCGATCCAGCAAACGGACGGCTTGTTTCATGCCAGCGCCGCCATCATGGAAGCCTCGCGCGAACATATTTCCTTCATCGCGGCATTGCGTCCCGACCATAGCCTCGACCCCGAGCTGATTTTGAAAAATAAACACGGGCAAGTGCATCGCAAGTTCGACTCCTCGCTGACCAATGTGATGAACAGCTACGCCATGCTGACCGCGCCGACGGTGACCTGGTATGCCGAAGGCGATGCAGATCGCATTCAGCGTTTGCTTGCGCCCGTGCAATTCATCGGCAAGCGGCGCGCCTCCGGTTTCGGGCGCGTGTCGCAGTGGCAGGTCGAAGCGGATGAACTGGATGGAATTGTTGGCCCGTTCGGTGAGCCGTTGCGACCCGTGCCAATCGCCTTATTCAAAGGCGACACCTCGCACCCGATGGTTGATGCCGCGTGGCGGCCTGCCTACTGGAATCCCCTCCACCGCACCGCGTGTTACGCCCCCGTCTGAGGAGAAGCGATGCTGGATTTCTTCAACACCCACTTCGGGCAATATCTGGCCGAACCAACGGGCGACCCGGTAGCCGATGCTCGCCATGCCCTGTCATCCGGCCGCACCATGAAAAAAGGCGGACTACCGCAACGCATCGCTTCCGGCTGGGCAGTGGTCAGACCCGGCAAATCAACCATGCAGTTTGAACTCGCCGCGCAAGGCATCGCATACAGCAAACAAACGCGCTACGAAGCTTTTCTGGCAGAGCTTGAAAACTGGAACCCGAACTCTCCGCGCATGTTCATCGAATTCAGCAAAAAACCCGTGCCGGTCGGCAACCTGTTCCGCACCTTCGATCTGCGCCAAGTGCGCATTTGTTCTTCAGCCGGAGTCGAGACATTCGACTTCACCCAGCCGCCGGAAAAAGACGGCTGCAAGACACACAAAATTCTTTGGAAGATGAAGAAGGAGAACGCGTGATGGACTTCGTTATCAGCAAACCGCCCACCGTGCGCGGCTACGCCCTGCACCGCATCGCCGCCGGATTGGTCGGCGAAGAAAAAGTGCTGTTCGCGGATTGCGGCGACCATATCTTGCTGCGCACCGACAAAGTGCTGGATGCCGAACAGCGTGTTATGCGCACGATCAACACGGGCGAAATCATCGGCTTCGAGTTGCGCGCCTGCGTCGGCAAAAAAGTCAAAGGCAAGCACCACTACTTTCACACGTCGGATTGGCGCAGCAGGCATGAATGGTTGGCGCAACAAGGCGAACAACACGGCTTCACCCTCATCACCGTTCACTGCACCGCAGAAATGCTGGCGGTCAATGCGGGCGAACGCAAATTCACCGTCGATCAAACCGACTTCGTTGGCGTGCTGAAAGTCACCGATGTCGAACGTTTCAAACAAGCAGTCTCAACTGGAATCGGCAGCAAAGCCAAAGCATTCGGGTTTGGCATGTTGGTCATTTAACGAAAGGAAACGCATTGTGAAAACCATCGTCATCAACGCCACCCTCACCACCGTTGGCCCGCTGTCAATTAGGCTGCCCGAAGCGGAAGGGCATCAACCCAACAAGTTCAACAACTTTCCCGTCGTCACGCGCGGCATTGACGAAGACGGCAACAAACAACAAACCGCTTACCTGCCCGCCACCACGCTGCGCGGATTTCTGCGCCGCGCCATCGTCACCGAACAAATGAAACAGGCCGCAGCGGCGGGCACGCCTTACACCCTGCAAAAAGCCTACGCCGACCTCATCGGACAAGATGCCGCTTCCGAAGCCAAGGACAACATCGACCTGCTCAAGCTGCAACAGACCCGCGAGGAGAATGCCATTCTCGATCTGTTCGGCTCGGGTTTGGGCATCAAGTCGCGGCTGCTGGTTTCGCACTTCATGCCGACACACAACGTATTGCCCGAAGTCACCACCGGCGTGCGCAAAGATTTGGAAGACACCGACGGCGTGCTCGACTTGTTATCCGAAAACGACCGCGACAAATATCTGGGACGCTCCGGCGCGAACAGCAAACGCTCTGCCGCCTTGTCGGTGGTGAAAAATCTGGAAACCAAAATTCGCAAAGCAAAAAAATCCGGCGACGATCTGGCCGAACTGGAAGCCGCGCTGCAAGAAGCGCAAGGCGTGGTGGACCGTTATGTGGCCGACATGGGCGACATGACCAACTCATCGCGCACGCTGACCAACTACTACATCCTGCCTGCGGGCATTGCCCTCAAAGGACGGCTGGTGATCGAGAAAGCGAAAGAACGCGACCTGCCGATGATAGAACTGGCGCTGAACGAACTTTCGAAGCGCCCGATTCTGGGCGCACAAAGCGCGCGCGGCTGCGGGGAATTAGAAGGCACATTCGATGTGCTGGTGGATGGCGTGCTCGTTAAAAAAATTAGCATTGGCGGGTGGGATGAGGCGGTTGTGACAGATTTTTCCGGGGAGAGTGTGGGGAGAGCTGTTGGCTAGTCAGCGGTTTTTTGTTGGGGATGATTAAGCCACTTTGGGTTGGGGTGGTTACTAGAACAAAAACGGCAAATACCACATCGCCAACTTTGATTAAGCCACACCGGGCTGGGGTGGTTACTAGAAATTCTGGAACGCAACGCGCGGCATGTGTTGTTGGGATTAAGCCACTCTGAGGTAGGGTGATTACTAGAATTACACGTTACCCGTGCCTTCGATCAGCGGCAATTAAACCATTCCGGGTTGGGGTGGTTACTAGAACTAGCTTGGCAAATGTAGCCCGTCCGCCTTGATTAAGCCACCCCGGGTTGGGGTGGTTACTAGAACATGTCCGTCGCCATCGTGCTGGCCGTCCACGATTAAGCCACTCTGGGTTGGGGTGGTTACTAGAACTGATACACCTTGCGGTTCGAGGTTTGCTTGGATTAAGCCACTCTGGGTTGGGGTGGTTGCTAGAACGTGGGAAAGCAGGGTTGTCTTTTACAACCGGATTAAGCCACTCCGGGTTTGGGTGGTTACTAGAACAAGAACACGGACACAGAACTCAGGCTCGCGGATTAAGCCACCCGTGGTCGGGGTGGTTACTAGAACTTCGATGTGTTCCGCCAGCGGTCGCGCAGCGATTAAGCCACCTCGTGTTGGAGTGGTTACTAGAACTTGTATAGGTACATCCGGCAGGTACTCATTGATTAAGCCACCCCGTGTGGTTAATGAAAAGGAAACTCGAATGTTCCGCAGCCCAGAGCAAACCAATTTCGCCGCCATCGTCGCCAAACACATGGCGATGGCGGATGCGCCTTTGTTGCTGGAGGGCGGCACGGGCATTGGTAAAACTCGCGCGTATTTGTCGGCGTTGGTTCAGTCCGGGCGACGGGTTGCCATTGTTCTGCCCACGCACCAGTTGATTGAACAGATGCTGGCTTCTTCCGATTTAGCGGCCACGCGCGGTGCGGCCACGGTGGCGGCGTTCCGGCCTGCGCGGATGTTTGAGCGGCGGGTCGATTACGAGGCCAACAAGCGCGCGGCGATGGAGGCGCAGCTGATGTTTTGCACGGCGGCCAGCGTCATCATCGACCAGCGTTTGGGCGGGGAATACAACGGCGCTACGCTGCGCGACTACATCGTGTTTGACGAGGCCGACCAGTTGCCTGACATGGCGGCTTTGCAAAGCGGCTTCACGATCAGCCAGGCCGATCTGGCCGAAATGGGTATCCGCCTAACCACGGTGAGCGATGCTTTGCAGGCGATTCTGGCGAAGCCGCCGCGCGTGGTTGAGCCGGAAATCAAAGCCGCTGCGCGCATCATTCTCGATGTCATCGCTGAACCGGCGTGGTATCAGAAGGCTGGTTTGAGCGACGAGGGCGACATTGTGCTGACGCACAAACTGCCCGGTCGTTTGTTAAAGAAGATCAGCAATCGCGGCAATGTGGCGTTCGTGTCGGCGACGCTGACGGTAGGCGGACGCTTCACGGATTTTCAGAATTCGATGGGGATAGACAGCATCAGCCGCTTGTCCTGCGCGATTGAACCGGAGCGGCATGGCACGCTGGATTTTCAGATGATGCCGCTGGAGATTGATACGCCGGAATGGATAGACGCTGTCGTGCAAGTGGCAAACGACGCGCCCAAGCCGGTGCTGGTCGCCACGCCGTCGCACGATCTTTCGAGCTTGCTCGGCGAACGTTTGCCGGGTGCTGTGGTGAGGTCTGTCGAAGAAACCGCAACACAGGCCGCCGAGCGTGTGGGTGCGGATGGCATTTTCGTTTCTGCCGGTGCATGGGCGGGTCTGGATACGCCCATGCGCTGGCGCTCTATCATCGTTCCGCGTGTTCCATTCGGCCAGCCGGTGGTGATCGACGGTGAAACCACGACCAGTTATTTGGATGCGCGCAATACGGCGGTGCGCCGCTTGCGCCAAGTAATCGGGCGCGGGCTGCGCACACCGGACGCGGTGTGCAGCGTTTTTATTCTGGATGCGCGAGCGGAAAAGTTGAGCGGCTTCGTGCCGGAGCGTTTCTCCGCCGCATGGATTGGCCGCACGTTTGTGGAGGGTGCGAGAAAAGAATTTGTTCTATCCAAAGCCGAGCGCGACCCGGCAGTGCGCCGTGCGGCGTTGAAGCACTATGGTCGGAAGTGCAAGGAGTGCGGCTTTGTGCCGAAGGTGGATTCGCAACTTGACGTGCATCACCTCAACCCGATTGCCGAAGGACAACGGCAAACCAGAATCGAAGATGTGGTGGTGTTATGCGCGAACTGCCACCGCTTGGCGCACGCGATGTTATAACGCATCAAAAAACAGGTTTTTAAAAACACCTCTTCGCCGCAAGCCAATAAATACGCCACTCTCCATCAATCGCATCACGCAGAGCGCCTATTGACGGGCGTTCCCATGAGGTCAGGCATGTCTTTCCGATTAAAAAACGCGCAGTGATGTAATCCCTTGTGTTGACGTGTTTGACGAACCAGTCGGTCAATCCGGCTTCGATGAAATCCAGCACTCGATGGAGAAGTGCGTGTTTATGGGTTTGGTGCGTGTTGAAGATTGATGTTGACCTATCTGGTTTTCCGGGTAATGGTGGGTTGGTGTAAGATGAGTTTTCTGGCGAAAGAGTCGTGTTTTAGCGCAGCCGGGCAATGAAAAATGAAAGGAGTTGAACATGTCTAATCTAACCATTCACAACCTTGAAGATTCGGTTACCCAAAATCTGCGTGCGTTAGCTCAACAACATGGGCATTCGGTGGAAGAGGAAGTGCGACAGATTCTTCGTTCGGCTTTCTTCGAGGCATCGCGCAACACAAACAAACTCGGCAGCAAAATCTCCCAACGCTTTACTGAGCTAGGCGGAATCGAGCTTCCTCAACCCAATCGTTCATTGCCGCGTCAGTCACCAAACTTTGGTGATGCCAATTGATTCTGCTCGATATTTTTATTCGCGGTATCCCCGTTCGTTCCTTCGGTTGTTTCTTCAAAGAGGTGTTGACATTTTATGGTTGGTGGTTATAGTAACCACCAATGGTGATGAATATGTTTTTCACACTGTCGAGTAGCTCTTTATAATTCTAACGCCGAGATGGCGCTGAAAGGAAACGCTTTGAATAGCAAGCAAATTATTAAATTACTGGAAGCGGACGGCTGGTCATTGCGCAGCGTGCGCGGCAGCCATCACGTTTTTACCCACCCTGCTAAGCCCGGTCACATAAGCGTTCCGCACCCTAAACAGGATTTGGGCGTGGGCTTGGTGCATAAACTGCTGAAACAGGCGGGGCTTAAATGAGTTAAATGAGAGATAAACATGAAATTTATTATCGCGATTGAACCAGGCACAAATACAACTGCATTTGGGGTTGTTGTACCCGATTTGCCCGGCTGCTTTTCTGCCGGGGATACCTTGGACAAGGCCGTAGACAATGCTCGCGAGGCGATTGATTTATGGTGCGAAACCGTAATTGAAGACGGCGGGGATATTCCTGTTGCCAAGAGTTTGACAGAGCACCGCAGCAACCCTGAATTTGAGGGCTGGGTGTGGGCGGTGGTTGAAGTTCCGGTTGAGCGTTATTTTGGCCCAGCAGAAAAGCTCAACATTACTTTGCCGCGTTTATTGCTTGCCAAGATTGACGAATACACGCGTGCTCACGGTGAAACACGTTCCGGCTTTTTGGCTGAAGCTGCTCGCGCAGCTATGCGCTAGCATCAAAATTTCTGGGTTAAGTCTGCTTTGTACCATTAGCAAAGACCCACAAAAATGGCCGATATATATCGGCCATTTTTTTATGTGATGCCATCCGTTTCAGACGGTATCCATCCAATACTGCTTACCCCAACAAATGCTTCACCATGTCGCGTTCACCCAGCAGTTCGCTGTAGCTGTCCATCATGTGTTTGCGGTTGAGTTCGGTGATGTGCAGGTCTTTGACGATGCAGTATTTGCCGTTGAGGCAGGTGACGGGGAAGCCGTACAGCACGCCTTTGGGGATGCCGTAGCTGCCGTCGGAGGGGATGCCCATGGTGACCCAGTCGTTGTGCGGGGAATTCAGCAGCCAGTCGTGGACGTGGGCGATGGCGGAGTTGGCGGCGCTGGCGGCGCTGCTCAGGCCGCGCGCTTCGATCACGGCCGCGCCGCGTTTTTGCACGGTGGGGATGAAGGTGGATTCCACCCAATCCGGGTCTTGCAGTATGGCCGATACTTTGGTTTTGTTGATTTCGGCGTGCGAGAGATCGGGATATTGCGAGCCGGAGTGGTTGCCCCAGACTACCATGTGCTTGATGTCGCCTGTCGGAACAGACAATTTTTGCGCGACCTGCGCGATGGCGCGGTTATGGTCGAGGCGCATCATGGAGGTGAAATTCAGCGGGTCAATATCGGGGGCGTTGCGCATGGTGATGAGCGCGTTGGTGTTGGCCGGGTTGCCGACGACCAGCACTTTGACGTTGCGCGAGGCGACTTCGTTGAGGATGCGGCCTTGCTCGGAGAAAATTGCGCCGTTAGCTTCGAGCAGGTCTTTGCGTTCCATGCCTTTGCCGCGCGGACGTGCGCCGACCAGTAGTGCGACTTCGGCATCGCGGAAAGCGACCTTTGGATCATCGGTGGTGATGACTTGTTGCAACAAAGGGAATACACAATCTTCCAATTCCATCGCTACGCCGCGCAACACTTGTTGTGCTGGAGTAATGTCGAGCAACTGCAAAATGATCGGTTGATCAGCGCCCAACATGTCGCCTTTGGCGATACGGAACAATAGGTTATAGCCGATTTGTCCTGCTGCTCCGGTGATTGCTACGCGGATCGGTGCTTTCATGCTTCCCTCTCTTAATTATTGAGATGAGTAATCTCTTTTGGATTAAAAATTTGATTATTAATTTTCCCTGAGCGAAATATAAAATTTCGGACGCATCATAGTCTTTTGCTTTTAACTCGCCAAGTCTAGGAGTACGATTGGCTCATCGTATTTCGGGTTTTATAAAAAAAATGACTATAAATAAACCGATAAAAACCCGCCCCAAACACCTCGCTCTCCACAAAATAAAGCTGCCCCTTTCCGGCTATGTATCCATCCTGCACCGCATCAGTGGTGCAGTTCTTTTTTTGGCTCTTCCTTTGTTGTTGCTGTTGCTCGACCAAAGCCTGCGTTCCATCGAAACCTATACCAACCTGACCGAATATCTGGCGCATCCGATGTTGAAATTGGCTTTGCTCGGTTTGATGTGGGCGTTTCTGCACCATTTCTGCGCCGGGCTGCGTTATCTGGCTATCGACTTGCACCTGCTGCCCAATCTGGCAGCGGCGCGCGCTGCAAGTGTTTGGGTGCTGGTGGTCAGCCTGATCTTGACCCTCGTATTGGGAGTGACGCTATGGTGAACCGGACTGTAACCGGCGCGCACTACGGGCTGCGCGATTGGCTGGCGCAGCGAGTGACTGCGGCGGTGATGGCGATCTACGCGCTGGTGATCGTCGGCTATTTGTTGATGCAACCGTCTTTCGGCTATGACACGTGGCTGGAGCTGTTCACCAGCAATGTGATGCGCACCTTTACCATGCTGTTCCTGCTGAGCCTGTTCTATCACGCTTGGATAGGCGTGCGCGACATCGTGATGGATTACGTGAAGCCAGCGAGCATTCGTTTGTTGATACACGTCTTGGTCATTCTTGCACTGGTGGTGTATGTGATCTGGTCGGTGCAAATACTCTGGGGACTTTAATGGCATTGCCAAAAAGAACATTTGATGTGGTGGTGGTGGGCGCAGGTGGCGCAGGAATGCGCGCCGCGCTGACGTTGTCGCATGCGGGTCTCAAAGTGGCGGTGCTGTCCAAGGTGTTTCCGACGCGCTCGCATACTGTGGCCGCGCAGGGCGGTATTGCCGCTTCCTTGGGCAACGTCAACGAAGACAACTGGCACTGGCACATGTACGACACGGTGAAAGGTTCGGACTACCTCGGCGACCAGGATGCCATCGAATACATGTGCCGCGCCGCGCCGGAAGTGGTTTATGAGTTGGAGCATTTCGGCATGCCGTTTGACCGCCTCGACAGCGGCAAGATTTACCAGCGCCCGTTCGGCGGGCACATGCAGGACTACGGCAAGAATCCCGTGCCGCGCGCCTGCGCTGCCGCCGATCGTACTGGTCATGCGCTGCTGCATACGCTGTATCAGCAAAACGTTAAAGCCAATACCAATTTCTTTGTCGAATGGATGGCGCTCGATCTGATCCGCGATGCGGAAGGCGATGTGCTGGGCGTGGTGGCGATGGAGATCGAAACCAACGAAGTGATGATTTTGCAAGCGCGCGCCACGCTGTTCGCCACGGGCGGAGCGGGGCGCATCTTTTCGGCCAGCACCAATGCCTATATCAATACCGGCGACGGACTGGGCATGGCGGCGCGCGCGGGCATTCCGCTGGAAGACATGGAATTTTTCCAGTTCCACCCGACCGGCGTGTATGGCTCGGGCGTGCTGATTACCGAAGGTGTGCGCGGCGAAGGTGGTTATCTGGTGAACAAGGACGGCGAGCGTTTCATGCCGCGCTATGCACCGAATGCCAAAGATTTGGCCAGCCGCGACGTGGTGTCGCGCGCCATGGCCACGGAGATCAAGGAAGGGCGCGGCTGCGGGCCGCATGGCGATCATGTCATGCTCAAGCTCGACCATTTGGGCGACGAAGTGATACGCCATCGTCTGCCCGGCATACGCGACATCGCGCTCAAGTTCGCGCATGTTGACCCGGCCAAAGCGCCGATTCCTGTAGTGCCGACCGCGCATTACATGATGGGCGGCATTCCCACCAACTATCACGGGCAAGTGGTCGCGCCGCATGGCACCGGACCGGAAGATGTGGTGCAGGGTTTCTACGCGGTGGGCGAATGCGCTTGCGTCTCGGTGCATGGCGCGAACCGTCTGGGCTGCAACTCGCTGCTCGACCTGATCGTGTTCGGCCGCTCTGCCGCGCGCCAGATCATCGAAGACCTGAAAAACAATCCCAACCCGAAACCCTTGCCCGCCGATGCGGCAGAGCGCCCGCTGGCGCGTTTGGCGCGCTTGGAGAATCAGAAAAATGGCGAACGCGTGGCGGATGTGGGCGATGCCATGCGCAAAACCATGCAAGCCCATTGCGGCGTGTTCCGCTTCCCCGATCTGATGGCTGAAGGCGTGACCAAAATCCGCGAAGTGGCAGAGCGCGCGCGTCACACCGAGATCAAAGACAAAAGCAAAGTGTTCAACACCGCACGCGTCGAAGCGCTGGAACTGGATAACCTGATCGAAGTCGCCCAAGCCACCATGACCGCCGCCGCCGCGCGCAAGGAAAGCCGTGGCGCGCATGCGCGCGAAGACTTCCCCGAGCGCGACGACAAGAGCTGGCTGAAACATTCGCTGTACTACAGCGAAGGCCACCGCCTCGATTACAAACCCGTGCGCCTGAAACCGCTTACGGTGGAATCGTTCCCGTTGAAACCACGCGTTTACTAGGAGCGAGCAGATGAAATTTAAAATCTACCGCTACAACCCCGACACGGATACCGCGTCGTACATGCAGGATTTCGATCTGGATTTGCAGGCGGGCGATGCCATGTTGCTGGACGCGCTGATGCTGTTGAAGCAACAGGACGACAGTCTCGGTTTTCGCAAATCCTGCCGCGAAGGCGTGTGCGGTTCGGATGCGATGAATATCAACGGGCGCAACGGGCTGGCTTGCATCACAGCGCTGTCCTCGCTCAAGCAGCCGATCGAAATCCGCCCGCTGCCGGGACTACCCATCATCCGCGATTTGATTGTGGATATGACGCAGTTCTTTAAACAGTACCACTCGATCAAACCCTATCTGGTGAACAATGATCCGCCGCCGGAGACCGAGCGCCTGCAATCGCCGCAAGACCGCGAGGAACTGGACGGGTTGTACGAGTGCATCTTGTGCGGTTGCTGCACCACGGCCTGCCCGTCGTTCTGGTGGAACCCGGACAAGTTCGTCGGTCCCGCCGGGCTGTTGCAAGCCTATCGCTTCATCGCCGATACGCGCGATCAGGACACGGCGGCGCGGCTGGATAATCTGGAAGACCCGTACCGTTTGTTCCGTTGCCACACCATCATGAATTGTGCCGATGTGTGTCCCAAGGAACTGAACCCGACCGAAGCCATCGGCAAGATCAAAGACATGATGGTGAAGCGGACGGTATGAGGATTGAGGAATCAGGATTGAGGATTGAGAGTGACGGAGATGCGGATTCGCCCAATCCTCAATCCACAATCCTCAATCCTGTTTTCATGGAGCGCGTGCGCTGGCGCTGTCGGCGCGGATTGCTGGAACTGGATATTGTGTTGGGGCGCTTTATCGAACAGCGTTACCCGTCGATGGATCACGAGCAGCGTGTGATTTTCGACGAATTGCTGGACATGCCGGATACCGAACTGTGGGATGTGATTACCGGCAAGAAAGAAGATCGGAAGAGCGTCGTGTAGGGAAAGAGTGTAGATCTCGGTGGTCGCCGTATCATTAAAAAAAAA
>FZPU01000055.1_pt1 | contig 14431 bp, 15 predicted proteins | sample 1534781 | NCBI WGS metagenome assembly FZPU01 (sample SAMEA104161949, study PRJEB21768) | metagenome | isolation source: underground water
CTGGATTCCGGCCTGATCAAACTACTAGCCATTCGACTAAGCTGGCAAACTACGCCAGCCAAGTCGCTGGTTATGCGCCGGAATGACGGGCTATTGGAATATTTTGGTTAAGGAGAACGCAATGAAAAAACTTCAAATATTCGATCCGGCTTTGTGTTGCAGCAGCGGCGTGTGCGGTGTCGATGTCGATCCGGCCTTGGTCGCTTTTGCGGCGGATGTGGATTGGGCGAAGCAGCAGGGCGCGCAGATCGAGCGCTTTAATCTGGCGCAGCAACCGCTGGAATTTGCCGGGAATGCGCAGGTGAAAATTTTTCTGGAAAGCAGCGGACAGGAATGCTTGCCGCTGATCTTGCTGAATGGCGAAGTGGTGTTGTCCGGCCGTTATCCCAAGCGCGACGAGTTGTGCGCGTGGCTAGCGATTGCGACCACGCCTTCGCTGTTCACCGCGCAAGTGGCAGAGCTGGTGGCCATCGGCGCGGCCATCGGAGCCAACTGCGAACCGTGTTTCAAATACCATTACGATCAGGCGCGCAAACTCGGCGTGAGCGATCTGGACATGCGCTACGCCGTGGATCTGGCGCAGAAAGTCAAAGACACACCGGCGCGCAACATGTTGGCGCTGGCCGAGCGCTTTCTTGGCGCGGCCACGCCGGACACCACGGCGAAGGCGGGCGTATGCTGCGTATCTCCGGTTGTGTAGGTGCGAATTCATTCGCACATAACACGAAATACGTGCGAATGAATTCGCACCTACAAACACCACAATTGCTATCGAGTCATTGATGAAATTCCTTTCGCACCCGCCGCGTTTTTTGTTTTTCACCGGCAAAGGCGGTGTCGGCAAAACTTCGTTGGCTTGCGCCACTGCGGTACGCCTGGCGGATGAAGGCAAACGCGTGCTGCTGGTGAGCACCGATCCCGCTTCCAACGTGGGGCAGGTGTTTGGTGTAGTCATCGGCAACAGCGTCACGCGCATTCCGTCGCTGGCGAATTTATCCGCACTGGAGATCGACCCGCAAGCCGCTGCCCAAGCCTATCGCGACCGCATTGTCGGGCCGGTGCGCGGTGTGCTGCCGCAGGCGGTGGTCAACAATATCGAAGAGCAATTGTCGGGCGCATGCACCACCGAGATCGCCGCGTTCGACGAGTTCACCGCGTTGCTCACCGACGCAAATTTGCTCGAACAATTCGAGCACATCGTGTTCGACACAGCGCCCACCGGACACACCATTCGCTTGCTGCAACTGCCCGGCGCGTGGAGCGGATTTCTGGACAACAACCCGCAAGGCGCATCCTGCTTGGGCCCGTTGGCCGGTCTGGAAAAACAGCGCCAGCGTTACAGCGATGCCGTCGCGGCCTTGGCCGATTCGCGCCGCACGCGGCTGGTGCTGGTGGCGCGCGCGCAGCGTTCCACCTTGCAGGAAGCGGCGCGCACCAGCGAAGAGCTGGCGCACATCGGTCTGGCGCATCAGCATCTGGTGGTGAATGGCTGCATGCCCGAAAGCGAAACGGACGACCCGGTGGCGCTGGCGATATTCCGGCGCGAACAACATGCGCTGGCGGACATGCCCGAAATGTTGCGCGCCTTGCCGACGGATAAACGCGATTTGATGCCGTTCAATCTGGTCGGCATCGCTGCACTGCGCGCGCTGTTGGGCGACACGCCAGCAGCGATGCCGGACAGCATTCCACATCGTGAAGTGAAGTTGCCCGATCTCGCCGCGCTGATCGCCGAGTTTGAAAAAACCGGGCACGGTTTGATTATGCTGATGGGCAAAGGCGGCGTGGGCAAGACCACGCTGGCGGCGGCGATTGCCGTGGAATTGGCGGCGCGCGGCCATGCCGTGCAACTCACCACCTCCGATCCCGCCGCGCATTTGGCGGAAACGCTGCAAGGCGAAATTCCCAATTTGCAATTAAGCCGCATTGATCCGCGCGCCGAAACCGAACGCTATCGCCAGCATGTGCTGGCCACTCAGGGAAAAAATCTGGACGCGCAGGGACGCGCCTTGCTGGAAGAAGATTTGCGTTCGCCCTGCACCGAAGAGATCGCCGTATTTCAGGCCTTCTCGCGCGCCATCCGCGCAGCTGACCGCGCCTTCGTGGTGATGGATACCGCGCCCACCGGACACACGCTGTTGCTGCTAGATGCCACCGGTGCATATCACCGCGAAGTCGCGCGCAACATCAAAGACCAATTGCATTTCACCACGCCGATGATGCAACTGCAAAACCAGCAGCACACGCGCATCATCATCGTGACGCTGGCGGAAACCACGCCGGTGCTGGAAGCCGCCAACTTGCAACAAGACCTGCGCCGCGCCGGAATTGAACCGTGGGCGTGGATCGTCAACCAAAGTCTGGCAGCAGCGCATCCCGCATCAAAGTTGCTGGCATCGCGCGCCGAACAGGAATGGACGCAACTGGAAGCGGTGCAGAAATATGCACAGCGTATCGCCGTGGTGCCGGTGCAGGCGGATGAGCCGGTGGGCGTGGCGGCGCTAAGGAAATTAACAGGGTAGAAACTAATCTGTCAGCTCGTCATTCCGGCGCAGGCCGGAATCCAGTTAGTTAAAAAATCCGCGCAGCGGACAAAACCAATTTTGTTCCCGCGTTGCGGGAGTTATTCAATCATCTGGATTCCGGCCTGCGCCGGAATGACGGCAAACCAAAGGATAAACACATGAACCTCTTCGAACGCTACCTCACCCTCTGGGTCTTCCTGTGCATCATCATCGGCGTGGTGCTGGGGCAGACTATTCCCGCGCCGTTCCACTGGCTGGGCACGCTGGAAATCGCCAAGGTAAACCTGCCGGTCGGCTTGCTGATCTGGGTGATGATTATTCCCATGCTGCTGCGCATCGACTTCGGCGCGCTGCACGAAGTGAAAAAACACTGGCGCGGCATCGGCGTAACGCTGTTCATCAACTGGGCGGTCAAACCGTTCTCCATGGCGCTGCTGGGCTGGATTTTCATTCGCCATTTCTTCGCGCCGTATCTGCCCGCAGATCAACTCGACAGCTACATCGCCGGACTCGTGTTACTCGCCGCTGCGCCCTGCACCGCGATGGTGTTCGTGTGGAGCCGATTGGTGAACGGCGAACCGTTGTTTACGCTGAGTCAGGTCGCACTCAACGACACCATCATGGTGTTCGCCTTCGCGCCGCTGGTGGCGCTGCTGCTCGGCATCTCGTCCATCGTCGTGCCGTGGAATACGCTGCTGGTATCGGTGGTGCTGTACATCGTGCTGCCGGTGCTGCTGTCGCAACTGTGGCGCAAGCTGCTGCTGGCACGCGGCGAGGACGCGTTGCAACGCACACTGCTGATGCTCAACCCCGTTTCCATTTCCGCTCTGCTGTTGACACTGGTGCTGCTGTTCGCCTTTCAGGGCAAAGCCATCGTCGAACAACCGCTCATCATCCTGATGCTCGCCGTGCCCATCACCATTCAGGTGTATTTCACCTCCGGCTTGGCCTACTGGCTCAACCGCAAATTCGGCGAAGCGCACTGCGTGGCCGGACCGTCGGCGTTAATCGGCGCATCCAACTTTTTCGAGCTGGCCGTCGCCGCCGCGATCAGTTTGTTCGGCTTCGAATCCGGCGCAGCACTGGCCACCGTAGTCGGTGTGCTGATCGAAGTGCCGGTGATGTTGAGTGTGGTGTATCTGGTGAAGCGGAGTCGGGGATGGTATGAGGCGGGGGCGCAGCGTTAAAAAATGTGAGCCTTTTTTTCACACAGTGGGGTGTGCGCTACCAGATGGTAGTTATCATCCAACTTTGAATGCAGCTAAATGGAGAAAGGATTGGTGACAGTGAGCTTGCCTTCGATGCTGCAAGTCTTCTGTGTAAAGCGTGTCGCAGCCAGCATTGAGTGCCGTAGCGACGATCAGGCTGTCAAACCATGAAAATCTATAACGCTCCGCAATGTCGAGTGCTCGATGCATGGTTGCCGGGGTGATGATCTCAACACTGCATGTTGCTTCGAGCATCGCAAGAAGCTTGCTGATTTCCGATAATGGCAAGGCCAGTTTCTTTAACGCTACATTGGCTGTTTCGGAAAGAACTTGGGTAGAGATGGCAGGGTGATTCGCAAAAAGTGGCGCTGACAGAGTTGCTTTCGCCGAATTTTGCCCAAGTGAATAAATGACGATGTTTGTGTCAATGAACACCTTAGCGGGCATTGGCTTCGTCCCGGTCAAACTTGTAGTTGCTTGTATCTACTTTGAAGCTGCGGAAAAATGCCTCGATTTCCTCGGCAGTTCTGGGTGTCGAAATATCCTCCGCGCGACCTTGCCTGGCTTTGAGGAACTTGATGAAATCGAGCACCTCGGCCTGCTTGGTCAAGGGTAGCGAATCAGCTTCCCTTGCAATAATGTCAGCGTATTGCATGTGGCTTCTCCTATGTATGCCTGCGGCCATTATAAGTCGCAATGACATTGCTGCAACCAATGCCCTTCGACAAGACGAACGGAGTCATTCAGTTTTTCTATCCCTTTTCTGTCAGCGCGCGCATCACTTGATGCCAACCCGCTTCGGCATCGGTTCCCACTTGTTCGAACACCGCTTGCAGTTGTTTCATCTGCGTGCCGCTGAGTTGGGCTTCCAGTTTGCTGCCGCTGGCGGTAAGCGAGAGTTGGCGCACGCGCCCGTCGTGTTCTGCTGTGCCCATCGCGATCAATTTCATTGCTATCAACTGGCGCAACGGGGCGTTGAGCGCTTGTTTGCTGACATCGAGCAAGGCCAGCAAGTCCTTGACCGAGATATGTTGATTGCGTCCGACGAAATACAAAATGCGGTGATGCACGCGCCCCAGGCCGCGCTGGTCGAGGATGCGGTCGGGCGGGGCGGTGAAGGCGCGGTAGCCGAAGTAGAACTGCTCGATGGCCAGACGCAATGCCTCTGCGCGTGTCTCGTTGTTGGCGATTGGGTCAATCATGTTGACATGATAGGGTGGCCGCCGTTAACCTGTCTATAGGTCAAGTTTATTGACTAATACGGATAATCTGCTATGCCTACTTTCTCTCCGCAATATTCCTCGCGCACCCGCGATCTGCACGCCTCGCCGATCCGCGAGATTCTGGCCGTGGTCAATCGTCCCGGCATGATTTCGTTTGCGGGCGGGCTGCCAGCTCCGGACAGTTTTCCACAATTCGATCTGGACGCGATGCCGCAAGATGTTTTGCAATACGGTGCGAGCGAAGGCGATATGGAATTGCGCCAGCGCGTGGCCGAAGATTTGCGCGAACGCGGTTTGCGATGCGATGCGGAGCAGGTGTTGATCCTGTCCGGTTCGCAGCAGGGTATCGATCTGGTGGCCAAGCTGTTCATCGATCCCGGCACGGCGGTGGCGGTGGAATCGCCGACTTATCTGGCGGCGTTGCAGGTGTTCCGATTTTTCGGCGCGCGCTTCCTTGCTTATGATGCGGATGCGCTGGATGTGAAAACATGGCAGCACGAGAAGCCCGCGTTCGCCTACGCTATTCCCACCTTTCAAAATCCCAGCGGACGCTGTCTGGATGCCGCTCAGCGCGCTGCCTTGGCCGATGTGTGTGATGCTGCGCGCGTGCCGTTGTTCGAGGACGATCCCTACCGCGATTTGGTGTATGACGCTTGCGAACGCACGCCGGTGTGTGCGCAGTTGCAGCGCGCGCCGTGGATTTATCAGGGGTCGTTTTCCAAGAGTCTGGCACCGGGGCTGCGCCTCGGTTATCTGGTGGCTTCGCCGGAGTTGTTGCCGTTCCTCACGCGGCTGAAACAGGCGGCGGATTTGCACAGCAACCGCGTCAGCCAGTGGCTGGTGTTGCAGCAGTTGAACGATGCGGGAAGCGAACAGCGTTTGCGCGAGTTGGCAGAGGGTTATCGCCAGCGCCGCGATGCGTTCGAGGCCGCGCTGCGCCGCCACTTCGGCGACCTCGCGCAGTGGCAGACACCGCCCGGCGGCTTGTTCTTCTGGCTCACGCTGAACCGCGACATGGACACGCGCTTGCTGTTGCCGAAGGCGATTGAGTCCGGTGTCGCTTTCATGCCGGGCGAGCCGTTCATGCCCGTGCCGACAGAGGGCTGCGGCCAGTTGCGCCTGAACTTCAGCCACGCCAGCGAAGCGCAGGCGGAGATCGGTTTGGCGAAGCTTGCTGAACTGGTGCGCGAGTTTGTTTGAACCAGACTATTCTTGAGAGTCGTCATTCCCGCGAAAGCGGGAATCCAGCAAAGAGTACATTCCGCGAAGCGGACAAGAGCTTGGTTTTGTCCCGCTTAGCGGGGGTATTTGATCAACTGGATTCCCGCTTTCGCGGGAATGACGGATTTTTGAAAGATTCGCTATTGGCACTGGGCTTGATCGCCCGCAAACCCCGTTAGACATTCCCCCCGCCAGCCTTTAGACTTGCGCACTTTTTTCACAGGCTTCAATCATGTCCGTCGATCTCGAACAACCCATCAAAGAACCCGCCGCCGTTTCGCGCGATCTGATCACGCGCGAAGTGGCGCGTCGCCGCACCTTCGGCATCATTTCACACCCCGACGCGGGCAAGACCACGCTCACCGAAAAGCTGCTGCTGTTCTCCGGTGCGATTCAGTTGGCCGGGGCGGTGAAGGCGCGCAAGAGTGGTCGTCACGCCACTTCTGACTTTCTCGAAATTGAAAAGCAGCGCGGCATTTCCGTGGCCAGTTCGGTGATGCAGTTCGACTATCGCGACCATGTGGTGAATCTGCTCGACACGCCCGGTCACCAGGATTTCTCCGAAGATACCTATCGCGTGCTGACCGCAGTCGATTCCGCGCTGATGGTGATCGATGCGGCCAAGGGCGTGGAAGCGCAGACCATCAAGCTGCTGGATGTGTGTCGCATGCGCGACACGCCCATCATCACTTTCATGAATAAGATGGACCGCGAAGTGCGCGATCCGCTGGAGTTGCTGGACGAGGTGGAATCGGTGCTCAACATCCAGTGCGCGCCGGTGACTTGGCCGCTGGGCATGGGCAAATCCTTTCGCGGCGTTTATCACCTGATGCGCGACGAGATTTTGCTGTTCACGCCGGGCGAAGAGCGCGCCGACGGCGAGGTTGAAATTATCAAAGGCATCAACAATCCGGTGCTGGCCGAGCGTTTTCCGCTGGAGATCGGGCCATTGAAAATGGAAGTGGAGCTGGTACACGGCGCATCGCATCCTTTCGACCTGCAGCGTTTCCTCGACGGCAAACAAACGCCGGTATTTTTTGGTTCGGCCATCAACAACTTCGGTGTGCGCGAAATTTTGAACGCGCTGCTGGATTGGGCTCCCGCGCCGATAGAGCGCGATGCCACCGCGCGCAGCGTCGCGCCGAACGAGCAGGCGTTTTCCGGTTTCGTTTTTAAAATCCAGGCCAACATGGATGCCAACCACCGCGACCGCATCGCCTTTTTGCGCGTGTGTTCCGGCCATTTCGAGCGCGGCATGAAGATCAAACATCTGCGCATCAACCGCGAGATTCGCGTGTCGAATGTGGTGACCTTCATGGCCTCCTCGCGCGAGCAAGTGGAAGAGGCGTATGCGGGCGACATCATCGGTTTGCCCAACCACGGCAACATGCAGATCGGCGACAGCTTCTCCGAAGGCGAAGTGTTGCAGTACACCGGCATCCCGTATTTCGCGCCGGATTTTTTCCGCTCGGTGCGCATCCGCAACCCGCTCAAAGTGAAGCAGTTGCACAAAGGTTTGCAGCAGCTGGGCGAAGAGGGCGCGGTGCAAGTGTTCAAGCCGATGGACGGCGGCGACCTGATTCTGGGCGCGGTCGGCATGTTGCAGTTCGATGTGGTGGCCAGTCGTTTGCAAGGCGAATACGGAGTCGATGCGATGTTCGAAGGGACGAGCACCACCAGCGCGCGCTGGGTGACTTGCGACGATAAAAAGATACTCGCCGATTTCGAGAAGGCGCTGTCGCACAACCTCGCCATCGACGCGGCGGGCAATCTGGCTTATCTCGCGCCGAACAGCGTCAATCTCAGATTGACGCAAGAGCGCTGGCCCAAGGTGGTGTTCCATACAACACGCGAACACGCGGTAAAACTTTGATGCAACAACTCGAATTTCAACTGCGCGGCGAATTCGTCGAACTGTGTAACCTGCTCAAACTTACGGGAGTGAGTGACAGCGGCGGTGCGGGCAAGGCGCTGGTGGCGGAAGGTGTGGTGTCGGTTGACGGGAAGGTGGAGTTGCGCAAGACCGCCAAGATTCGCGCCGGGCAGGTGGTGAGTTTGGGTGATGTGCAGATCAAGGTGTTGGCATAAGCCGTGTTGTACATTTCCCACAACGTCACCATCCCCGAGCGCGAGATCGAGCTGTCTGCGGTGCGCGCGCAGGGTGCGGGCGGGCAGAATGTGAACAAGGTGTCGAGCGCGGTGCATCTGCGTTTCGACATCAATGCTTCATCTTTGCCGCCGGAATTCAAACAACGTCTGCTGCAACTCAACGACCAGCGCATCACCAAAGACGGCGTGGTCGTCATCAAAGCGCAGGAATATCGCAATCAGGAACAGAATCGCAACGAGGCGTTGCGCCGCTTGAAAGCGTTGCTGTTATCAGTCGCGGTAAAACCCAAGCCGCGCGTTGCAACCAAACCTTCGCGCAGCGCGCAACGGCAGCGGGTGGATAGCAAAGTCAAACGCGGCGCGACGAAATCGTTGCGCGGGCGGGTGATGGAATAAACTCCCTCCCCTTCAAGGGGAGGGCTGGGGTGGGGATGGGGGCATTGGGGTCGCGTAAGCCTTTAACCCATCCCCCTCCTAATTGCCCCCTCGCTACGCTCTCCCCCTTGAAGGGGGAGGAATCAGCTCGCCAACTTGGCTTTTCTCGCCCAATTATCTGAATAGGAAAATCCATGGCAATCAAAGCAACCATCTTCAAAGCCAATCTGCAAATCGCGGATATGGAGCGGCACTACTATCAGGATCATGCGTTGACCTTGGCCAGACATCCGTCGGAAACCGATGAAAGACTTATGGTGCGTTTGCTAGCGTTTGCTTTGCACGCGCGCGAGTATCTGGAGTTCGGTCAGGGCATGACAGATGATGACGAGGCGGACTTGTGGCAGAAGGATTTGACCGGTTCGATTGAGCTATGGATTGATGTCGGCATCCCCGACGAGAAGCTGATCCGCAAAGCCTGCGGACGTTCCAATCAAGTGGTGGTGTATTGCTACGGCGGGCGCGTGGCGGAAATGTGGTTCGCGCAAAACGCGGCGCAGTTCGAGCGCCAAAAAAATCTCACCATCATCAATCTGCCCTCGGAATACACCAAGGCGCTGGCCAAGCTGGCGCAACGCAACATGAACTTGCAATGCACCATTCAGGACGGACAGGTGTGGCTGGGTGACGGCGATGCCAGTGTGCAGGTTGATCGGGAGGTTTTAAAGCTGCCTGCCAGCAACAGGATGAACGAGTAGAACTTATTCGACAAAATCCAGTTCGGCGACCAGCAGGTGATGGTCGGAGGACAGGGTGGGAATAACGGCCTGGCTGACCAGTTGCAATTGCGGGTCGTAGAAAATGTGATCGAGCACGTAAGGCTTGCGCCGCCAGGTGATTTCCTTGGACTGCGCGGTGCGAAATCCTTCCTGCGCAAATTTGTCGATCAAATCGAGGTGGTTGCTGGCGTTGAAATCGCCGCCCAACAGGGTCGGGATGCGCGATTTATTGATCTCGTTCAACACCAGTTGGCGCTGCCCGGAATGGATGGTGCCGGATGAGTTGAGCATGAAGAAAGCCAGCAGGTGTGTGTTGTATAGCTGCACTTCATGCCCGTCTATGGTGGTCTTGGCACCGATCAGCAAACGGTCGGTAGGGGTTTTGGCTTCGCCGTTGAATTCAAATTCAACCGGCGGCGACGGCAGCTCAAGGCGGAACGGATCGTACAGCGGTGTCTTGGAAAAAATCGCCAGACCGATACCGAACGGCAATTCGCGCGGATCGGCTTTGGGATAAGAGAAGTAGCTGTGGTAGCCGTTGAGTGCTTGGCAGAGCTTGGTGTAATTGGGGGCGGGGTTGATCTGTTTGCCGCCGGGTTGGGCTTGCTCGACCTCTTGCAGCAACACGATGTCGGCATCCTGACGCAGTATCTCGGCAATCGTCTGGTTTAAATCAATGGGCGCTGTATCGGGGGCGGCATCGTCCCACACCTGACCGAACTGCATATTGAATTGCAATACTTTGAATGTGCCCATAAGCGATTCTGCTTTAGTGTAATTATTCTGTCGCAACTCTATAGAAACGCAAAACAAGAATCAAGAAAGAAAATATGATTCTTTGAAATATTTCAGGCAGTTCCGCGCAGATATTGCAGGCGATTCTGCTCGGGGAAACGCTCGATGGCGTAACGCAGCATGGTGCGCGGCATGGCGCGGTAATGCCGCAGCAGAAAGCCCTCTTCGGCAGCAAGGTCGCGCTTGCCCACCTCGCGCAACATCCAGCCCACCGCTTTGTGCATCAGATCATGTTCATCGTGCAGCAAAATTTCGGCGATGCGCAAGGTGTCGTCAAAATCATGCTGCCGGATAAAGTGCAAGGTGGCAATTATCGCGATGCGCCGTTCCCACAGCATGGAAGAGCGAGCCAGCGTTTTCAAAATATTTCGCGGCTTGTCGGCGAGATGGCGACCCATGATGTGCGGCGCGGAAATATCGACCAGATCCCAGTTGTTGATGTGCTGGGTGCTGGCGAGATAGAGATCGTATGCGGCGGTTTGATCTGCTTCCGTGGCGTGTTGATAGAACTGCATCAGCAGCAACAGCGCGAACAGGCGCTCTTCGTGATAACGAGATTCCAGCAGCTTGCTTATCGTGCGCAGATCGGCAGCGCGGTACTGCTTGGCCAGCGCGCGCAACGGCGGCACTTTGATGCCGAGAAATACATCGCCCGCGCCGTATTGCCCTTCGCCGGTTTTGAAAAAGCGTTGCAGGTTGGTCGCCGTTTCGGGCGAGGCGAGGGCGCGCAGTTGTTTGCTGATGGCAGTTGCGGATGTGGTCATTTGCCAACTCGAAACGGGGCGTAATGAATTGCGCCCCGCTTGCTGTTCAGGAGTTGTGGGTCACGGTTTGCTCAAGGCTTTGTTGAGCGACTCGATGCGGCGGTTCGCATCTTTGGCCAACGCGTGGTTGGGATATTTGGAGGCAAATGCAACATACATTGTTCTTGCGACCTCTTTGTTGTTGAGTTTGTTCTCGGTGATGTCGGCATTGTTGAATTGCGCCTTGACCGCTTCTTCGTCTTGCGGTGCTAATGCCATGATGCGGTGGTTGATGTCGATTGCGGAAACCCAATCCTCCGTGGCGGACAAGGCCAGATTTTCGGCGGCCAGCAACGCCTGCAATCCGTCCGCGCCCTTGAAAATGTCGGCGATTTTCAGATAGCTTGCAATCGCGTTCGCCGGTTGGCGGGTCTTGCTTTGCTGGATGTTCGCCATGGCGCGCAAGGCGCGCAGCACGACGGGATCGTCCTTGTATTTAGCCACCACCGCCTCGTAGGTTTTGAGCGCATTCGGGTAGTCCTGCAAATCCACGTCATATGTCGCACCGAGCAACTCGTAGCCCTGCTTGGCTTCCGCAGAATCGGGGTATTGTTCAATCAGTTTGCTGTAGGACTTCGCGGCCTGATCGAAAGCGTTCAAATTGTTGTGCTGCACATTGCCGATGGACAACATGCTGTCCGGCCGCAACGGGCTGGACGGATAGAGCGCCAGTATCTTGTTGAGGCGATACAGCGCCACTTGCGGATCCAGCAGCATGGTTTGTCGTGCCAGCGCATGTTCGATCACATCTTCCTGTATCCAGCTTTGATTGCTGACCAGGAACGAAGCGCAGGCATCGGCGATGGGTGCGGCGAAATCTTTTTCGGTATTACCGCCCAGATACAGCAACATCGCGGCCATGCGCTCATCGCGCTCGCCAGTCAGTTTGTCGATCTGCGCGCCCATTGTTTTCAGCGTGTCGGCATGTTTTTTCAGATCGCCAGCGGCCAGCGCCTGCAATTGCTTGACGGCCTCTTTGCTGAAAGGCGAATCGGGATAAGCCGCGCGCAACATCAGCCAGTCGATTGCGGCAGCCGGGTTATTGTCCGTGCGTTGATGCACCACCGCCATCAGATGAAATGCCTCGGCGGTTTCGGGAAAGTCGGGAAAACGTTCGGTGAAACGACGTATATCGACCAGCAAATCCACGTCAATCGGTTTTGAGGAGGAGGACAAAAACCGCGCAAAGAGGTTTTTTGAGGGCGTGGTGTTTTTGATCGTCGTGCGCAGCAACTCCACCTTGGGCAATGCCAGATTCTGTTGCGCTGCCCTCAGCTTGCTTGCGGCGGTTTCGACAGGCGCGGGGGGAGGGGCTGGAGGCGCGGCAGGCGCACACTCCACCACGGCAGGCGCTGGCGGAATATGGATGACCGGCGCTTCCACCGGCGCAATCGGTTGCGGCTGGGTGGTAGCTGCCACGTCGGATGCGGCGGGAGCAGACGGTACTGGAACAGGCGGTGTCGGGGTTGTTGCAACTGCTGCCGGGTCGGTGGAGGAGCGTGAAGACGTGGCGGTTGGTGCATCAGCCGCCATCGCGGGTGCAAGCGCAAAGCATAGACAAATAGCCAATGAAAGCTGTTTCATTTGTATCCCCCTGTGAAGAATTGTTGCCGCTATTGTTACAACGCGCTGAGGATAGCAGTCACTTTGCGCCGGTTCAATCAAATATATTCACGGCAAACTGCATTGCCCGATGCGGATTGAATCGGGTTATACACCGGCCTGTTGCGCCTGTTCATCCGCGAAATAACTGGAACGCACCAGCGGCGCGCAAGCGGCATGCGAGAAGCCCATTTCCTTGGCGGCGAGTTCAAACATTTTGAAGGTTTCCGGTGTGACGTAGCGCAGCACCGGCAGGTGGCCGTCGGAGGGTTGCAGGTATTGTCCCAGCGTGAGCATTTCGACATCGTGCGCGCGCAAATCGCGCATCACTTGCAGCACTTCGTCGTCGGTCTCGCCCAAGCCCAGCATCAGGCCGGATTTGGTCATCACTTGCGGGAAGCGCGACTTGAATTGCTTGAGCAGTTTGAGCGAGTGCGCATAGTCCGCGCCGGGTCGCGCCAGCGCATACAAACGCGGCACGGTTTCCAGATTGTGGTTGAGCACGTCGGGCAGGCTGCTGCCCAATGCATCCAGCGCAATGTCCAACCGCCCGCGAAAATCCGGTACCAGAATTTCCAATTTTGTTTCGGGCGAAGCGGCGCGAATGGCAGTGAGGCAATTGGCGAAATGCTGTGCGCCGCCGTCGCGCAAATCGTCGCGGTCAACGCTGGTGATGACCACATAGCGCAGCTTGAGCAGGCCGATGGAGCGCGCCAGATTTTGCGGCTCGTCGGCATCCGGCGGCAACGGCTTGCCGTGCGCCACATCACAGAACGGGCAGCGCCGCGTGCACACATCGCCCAGAATCATGAAGCTGGCCGTGCCTTTGCCGAAGCATTCGCCGATGTTGGGGCAGGACGCTTCCTCGCACACCGTGTGTAAATGCTGCTCGCGCAGCATGCGCTTCACCTCGTTGTAGCCCGCGCCGCTGCCGGGCTTGACCCTGATCCATTGCGGCTTGCGCAGGCGTTCTTGCAGCGGGACGATCTTGATCGGATTACGCGCAGTCTTGGCTGCGCCGGTTTGTTTGGGACTATTCATGCGCGGATTGTAAAACATCCGCCGTGCCGCCCGGCGGGACAATGCCGGAAAATCCGGCAAAAACCAAATTTTGAAATTCCAACTGCACGGGAGCGCGCGCGAATAGGCGATCTACGTCATATACCCGCTGGAGAATGGCGTATTTGTTGGCTTTCCGAGATGCTGGATCAAGACTGTAGTCGTGGATGGGGTGACGGAGGAAAGCCGTCACCGATGAGGCGGAAGGGTGCAATGTATAGGCGATTGTCAAAGCCTAATTTTTGCACTTTTCCATATTTTCTTCCCAACTCCATGAAACCATATAAGGCTTATATCCACTCACAAAAGTTCGGTCGATTATGGCTTCAATGCAGTATTTATCCTTTTCGAAGTAGTAAGTTTTTGGCGTATCCGGCCTCACTGCCAGCATAATGCCCCAGACGATTGGCTCCGCACTTATCGCCACTAGCGTTCCCACCATTACAATCGGATACCCCCAGTCTCTTTCAATTTTTTTCGGTTGACCGAGAGTGTTAACGACATTTTCTTCCAAGGGCCAATTCGGGGAAAAACCGCGCCACTTTGGTTCGTTAGCGGCGATTTCTGGGTATTTATTCACAAGATACTCTTTGCTTGCGCCGAACTCTGCGGTCGATTCTGGCATTGCGGTTAAAGGGTTGTTTGTTGCGCACCCAACGAATAGCGTTTATCTGCCGCCCTCGCCAAACGTGTTACTTCCGCGACATGCAATGGCGGCAGATAAACCTCGTT
>FZPU01000120.1_pt1 | contig 14203 bp, 13 predicted proteins | sample 1534781 | NCBI WGS metagenome assembly FZPU01 (sample SAMEA104161949, study PRJEB21768) | metagenome | isolation source: underground water
TTTTTTTTTAATGATACGGCGACCACCGAGATCTACACTCTTTCCCTACACGACGCTCTTCCGATCTCATTTCGCGCAACAGGTAGCCGTAGTGCTGCGCGGCCACTGCCGGGTAGGACTTGGCTGCATTGCCTTCGCCGTTAACGCCGTGGCAGGTGGAACACTTGTTGTCGGTAAACAGTTTCTTGCCTTTTTCCGACATGTCCACATCGCCCTTGCCGTTCTCGCGCACGGAGGTCAGGGAGTTCAGATATGCGGCGATGTCGCCGATTTCTTCCACGGAGATGGCCGGATCTTCAACGAAGGGCAGCATCTTCGGGTTCATGCGGATACCGGCACGGATTTCGGTGATCTGCTTGATGAGCACGCTGGAATGCTGTCCGGTCAGGCGCGGATAGACACCTTCACGCACGCCAGCTGCATCGGCTTTGTGGCAGCCACGGCAGCCGCGAAAAGCCTCTTTACCCTTGACTGGATCGCCGCCCATTTTCAAAACCTGGATGCGCTCGGGAGTCATTTCATCCCAGACGTATCCCTTCTTGCCGTAAACCTTTGGAGTGTATGCGTCGGCGGCTTGCGCCATGCCTGCCTGCAAGGAGAACAGCGATACAAAAATAATGGAGAGAATGTTTTTCATTATTCGGCTTCCTTCAATGTGGTTATATATTCTGCCACGGCAGCGATCTCTTTTTCGTTCAGGCGTTTTGCAACGGCTTGCATGACGGCCTTGGGATCGTTGTTGCGCACGGAGTTCTTGAAGTTCAGCAACTGGTTGACGACGTAGGTCGAGTTCTGGCCGTTCAAGCGCGGGAATGCGCTGCTGCCGCTGCCGTCTTCGTTGTGGCAACCCGCACAGGCCGGAGCGGCTGTACCGATCACACCTTCGTCGTAAATCTGTTTACCTTCGGCGACCAGTTCGGCTTTGTCGGAAACTCCGACCGAGCGTTTCTGTCCGCTGAAATAGGTAGCCAGCGCTTTGAATTCTTTTTCATCGACCATGGGGATGATGGAACTCATCACCGGGCTTTCGCGTTTGCCGCTCTTGAAGTCGGACAACTGACGGGCGAGGTATTTCGTGTCCAGTCCGGCCAGCTTGGGATTCTCTGGAATGACGCTGTTGCCGTCGGGGTTGTGGCAGCCGCCGCACAGTTGCAGACGCTCTTCCAGCGGCGGGATGTCGTCCGCATAGACCGTCGTCGTCAGCAACATCATGCCGAGCAGCGCGCCGCTAGCGCGCAGCTTGCCGACTATGCCTGGGTTGGTTGTTATCATGTACGTTCCTCCTCAAAAATTAAGGGTGCTCTCAAAAACCATGAGCCGCATTTTAAAAATGCCGCCCGGATTCAAATTGGTAGCGCAGATAGTTTACGCCATCCGTCCCGGTTTTATGCAGGCCGGTCTTTAACCCGACTTGCAAACCTGATGCGAAAAGGGGGAGACCGAAGCCTCCCCTAAACCTACAACTGGTGCAATGGGAATAGGCCACACACAACCTATCCCACGCAAACTTACGTTCTTACCAGGAAGCTTCCAGCATGCCGGTGAACAGCGAATTGCCTGTGGCGCTGGTGTATCCAGGGCCGGAGTACTTGCTGTAGTTGGCATGCAAGGCAACGTTCTGGAACAGGTCATACACGGCGGTGAAGGTGATTGCATCATCCTTGGAACCGGTTCCGTCTGTGCCTTTACGGTAAGCAGCGCCCAAATGCAGGGTATGCGGAATCACGCTAACTTCACCGCCGAAAGTGGTGGCCTTCACGTCATTGGTGGTCGAGCTGTTGAAGTGGTTAGCAGTTGTTCCGCTCTTCGGCGCATTGGAAGTTTGGAAGTACAAGCTGCTTTCCATACCGGCCAGCGCACCTTGAGCTTGCACGTCAAATGAATTGCCCTTGGTGTCGCATTTGTCAGCAGCCGTAGGAGCCTGCGCCGCACCACCTACAGGAGCGTTGCAGTAGTTGGAACCGCTGGCCACGCCGTAAGCAATGTGCATTGCCCATTCAGCGATGGTCGGTGTTGCCGCAACACGCAGCCAAGTGGAACTCATTTGCACCGCACCTTTACCACCAGCATAAGCAAAGTTCGGCGACCAACGGCTCAAGTTGATGTAACCCATTTCGGTTTGCGCAACCAGCGCGATACCGGAAGCGGCTGTTGCGCCCAAGGTGGTGTATTGCGCGGCAGAGATGTCCGCACGGTGTTCAGCCCAACGAATTCCGCGAGTCATACCGGTGCTGGAAAGTTCATAGCCGTAAGCTTGGCCCAGAGTATCAGTGGCGTAAGGAATCGCCATGATAGTGGCCGGACCGGCGCTGAATACCATAGGCACTCTCAAGCCGGCCACAATACCGCCAATTGGGCCGCCAACCAGATTGTTTTCCATCATGAAGCCAACCTTGACCATCTCGTTTTCGCCAATACGGCCACCGAAGAACAGGCTGAGTTCGTCGGGGATTTGCCATTGTCCACCACCTGTGGTCGTGCCAGAGATTGCGGCGGCTGGGCTTTCATTGGTCTTTTGATAACGCGCCTTCATCAAGATAGCGGCATTCAGGTTGTCGGGAATAGACAAGTCTTCAGTTTTGAACTTGCCCTTGGTACCGATCTGCGTGAAGCCGGAAGCCTTGAATTCTTGTCCGACGGAATTCAACACCGGGAAGTGTTGCATGTGGCATGCGCTGCAAGCGCGGCCAGTTTGACGCGCGAACGCCGGAATGGCGGATGCTTCGGGTGCAAATGCGGTTGCGACCAACACGCCTGCCAGTGACAGTACGATTTTCTTCATTGTTTTTCTCCTCTGAATACTTGCAAATGAATAATATGCTGCGAACCCCTACCAACAATCTCTCTTGCGCACTGGGGGATTACACCTACCTGCACAAGCTGGGCAAATTCTATTTCAACACTTCCGGCGCTGTGCTGACTTACGCCGACGAATTCTGACAAATGCTGACATTTTTGGGAGGGAAATCAGTTGCGGGGTTTGTAGGTGCGAATTCATTCGCACGTAACTCGTTAGGCGTGCGAATGAATTCGCACCTACAAATGCGTCACAAGCATGGCATAACTCGGAGGAAGATCAGTCCATCACCACCAGCGGACGAATGAACTGATAACCCATACCGCGCATGGCCTGCAAGGGATTGCGGCCATCTTCCAGCGAGGGGATTTTGCGGCGCAGGCGGCTGATGTTGGCTTCGAGTGCGCGCGGGTCGTATGCGATCGGGTTTTTGCCCAGCGCGCGGATCAGGGTATCTCTATCCGCTTGGCGGTTCGGCGCATTCGCCAGCGCCTGAAGCAGCAGCATTTCAATACCGGTCAGCGGAATCGGCGGCGCGCCGGGCGGCACCAGTTCGGAACGCACCGGCATGAGCTTCCACGCTTCTTCGCTCGGCGCTGATGGCGCAAGACGCAGACAGAGGTTATCAATCAGCGCCAGCAATTCGGCGAACACAATCGGTTTGACCAGATAGCCGTCCGCTCCGGCGCGGCGGCATTCCACTCTATCCACTCCCAGACTGCGCGCGGTCACCATGACGATGCCGATGCTGGTGCCGAACCGCTTGCGCAGGCGCAAGGCGATTTCCACGCCGCTTTCGCCCGGCAGGTTGTAGTCCAGCAAGGCGATCTCGGGAATGAATTGCAGGCGTTGATCGAGCTCGACACCGCCACTGACCGCGAGCACTTCGTGCCCGGCATACATCAGATAGGACTGCAACTCTTCCTGCTGTCCAAGATCGTCTTCAACTATGATAATGCGCGCCATATTCTTACTTTGTAGCCGGAAGCCGGAAACCAATGTCCAATTTAAGCAATCACAGCGCCGTCGCGCAAGCCTTTTCTCGCGCGCAGCAACTACTGGCCGGTTTAAGTCTGCAAAGCCGCTTTCTGCTGATTATGGGCGCTTCGTCGCTGTTTATTTCGCTGCTGTTCTGGGTGATGTTCAACAATTTCACCGAGCATTTGCTGATGCGCACCGGTTCGCGCTTCGCCAGGGAACAGATGTTGTTCGACAAGGCGCGCACCTTGCAGCCGATGATGCGCGAAATGGCGCGCGCCCGACAGTCCGCCGAAGATCCGCTGCTCCGGCAATGGGCAGCCAACGAGAACGATGCAAAACTCTACCTGCGCAGCAAAAATGAGCTGCGCAACCGTTTCCCCAATTCCAATTTCTACGTGGCATTCGCCAAGTCCGGCAATTTTTATTATTGCGAGAACACCAAAAACTGCGCGGGGCAGTTGTCGCGCTACTCGCTCGATTCCGCATCGCCCGAAGATGCCTGGATTTACGACTTCTTCAAAAGCGGCGAAGAACGCAGCATCAAAGTCTTGTCCAATAAAAAACTGGGGGTCAACAAGATTTGGATCATGGTGCCGATACGCAATGGCAACCAGGTGGTCGGGGTGATCGGTACGGGGATCAGCCTAAACGACTTTACCCTCAACGCCTCCAGTATTCACCTGCCCGGCGTGACCAACATGTTCATCGACCGCGATGCGCGCATCCAGATATACAACGATGTGACCCACTTCGACTTCCCCGGCGTGGTGAATTTTTCCGAAGACAAACATTTGCATGTGCGGATTTTGGGTGAGACCGCAGGCGATCAGTGGTTACATCAGACTATCCAGAACCTCGGCAGCAATAGCCAGCGCGTCGAAACCGCATTCGTGCAAATCGACGGCGTGCGCTATCTGGCGGGCTTGAACACGCTGCCCGAAGTGGGCTGGTACGACCTGACGCTGATCGACTTGTCCGTCCTGCTGCCGAAGGCGGATTTCATGTGGATGGTGTTGGCGGTGGTCACCGGCACGCTCGGGTTGTTGGCCATCCTGGCGCTCTCGCTGCACACCATGGTGCTCAAGCCCGTGGCGACACTGACCGCCACGGTGTCGCGCATGCGCCAGGGCGATTACAGTTCGAGGCCGCTCGAAAAAAGCAGCGGCGAAGTGCAGGAACTGATCTCGCAATTTCACGACATGTCGGAAGCCATCTTCAACACACAGCAATGGCTGGAAGAAGAAATCGAAAAACGCACCCGCCAAATCAAGGATGCCAAAAAGATTCTGGAAATTTCGCTGAAACGCGAAAGAGACGGACGCGAAACCCAAGCCAACCTGATGGCGCTGATGGCGCACGAAATGCGCAGCCCGATCGCGGTCATCAGCAATACCGCGCAGATGATGGATATGCTGGCGCAAAGCGATTGCCCGACCCTGCAACCCCGCATCGGAAAAATCATGCGTTCGGTCAGGGAACTGGCCACCTTGATGGACACCTTCCTCTCCGAAAAATGGCTAGATATGGACAAGCAAGGGTTGAACCGGATGATGGGCGACCTCAACCAGCTGTGCATGGAAGTGGTGGCCAATCTGGTTGACAGCCATCATCGAACCATTCGTTTTGTGCCGTTGGATGGCGAAGCAAAATTCTGCGCGGACTGGCCGCTGGTCAGGATCGCCATCATCAATCTGCTGGATAACGCCAGCAAATATTCCTCTTCCGAAAACGAAATCTGTCTGAAGGTGCTAGCCAATCATGAGGGCATGCTATGCATCGAGGTCAGCGACCGTGGAGTCGGCATTCCCCCCGAACTGCAACCGCGCATTTTCGAGAAGTTTGCGCGCGGACAGCACGAGGCCGACATTCAGGGAACCGGCCTCGGCCTCTATCTGGTGAACTGGATTGCCCGATTCCACGGCGGACATACCGAAGTCTCTTCAACCGAAGGGCAAGGCAGCACTTTCCGCCTGTGCTTGCCGTTGTGTTAAACCTGAATATTCATTAGCCGCCATATTCCCTCCCCCTTGCAGGGGGAGGGTTAGGGTGGGGGTAGAAGCACTACCGTTCCACTACTCCACCCCCATCCCAGCCTTCCCCCTACAAGGGGGAAGGAGCGAGTCGGCTCACTTGACTGCGGCTGTCGCCGGAGCCGCAACCGTCCGGTAATCCGGCAGGCGCGACAAATAGTCGGCCACCGCTTCCATATCTGCCTGCGTGAATCTGGAAATGGCTTTGACCATGTCGGGATTGGAATTGCCGCGCGTCCCGCTCTTGATCAGTTTCATCTCGCGCAACAAGTAGCCGTAGTGCTGGGAAGCGACCACCGGATAGGCTTTTTCAGCATTGCCCTGTCCATTCTCGCCGTGACATGTGACGCACTTGTTTTCGGTGAACAATTTCTTGCCCTGAACCGACATGTCCTCATCGCCTTTGCCGTTTTCCCTCACCGATGTCAGCGTGGTCAGGTAAGCCGCAATGTCGCCGATCTCTTCCACAGAGATGGCTGCGTCTTCCATGAAAGGAAGCATTTTCGGATTGCTGCGAATGCCGGCGCGAATCTCGGTCATCTGCTTGATGAGCACGCTGAAATGCTGTCCGGTCAGGCGCGGATATGTTCCTTCGCGCACGCCCGCTCCATCCGCTTTATGGCAGCCACGACAACCGGTAAAGGCCACTTTGCCCTGCACCGGATCGCCACCGCGCTTTAATACTTCGGCCCGTTCGGGGGTCATCTCGTCCCACACATAGCCCTTTTCTCCATAGACTTTGGGAATGTAGGCATCTTCCGCATGCGCCATACCTGCCTGCAAGGAGAACAGCGAAACAACAATAATCGAGAGAATTTTCTTCATCATTCGGCTTCCTTCAAGGTAGTCACATACTCTGCCACGGCAGCAATTTCTTTTTCCTTCAAGCGTTTTGCGACGGCCTGCATGACGGCTTTGGGATCGTTGTTGCGCACGGCGTTTTTGAAGTTCATCAGTTGGTTGACGACGTAAACGGAATTCTGCCCGTTCAGGCGCGGGAATTTGTCGCTGCCGCTGCCGTCCTCGTTGTGACAACCCGCGCAGGCCGGTACAGCTGTGCCGATCACGCCTTCGTCGAATATCTGTTTACCCTGCGCGGCCAACTCGGCTTTATCGGTGACACCGACCGAGCGTTTCTGTTTGCTGAAGTACGCGGCCAACGCCTTGAATTCTTTTTCATCCACCATCGTAATGATGGAACTCATGATGGGGCTTTCGCGTTTGCCGCCCTTGAAATCGGCCAACTGGCGGGCGATGTATTTCGCGTCCAGTCCGGCCAGTTTGGGATTCTCGGGGACGACGCTGTTGCCGTCGGGATTATGGCAACCGCCACAAAGTTGCAGACGCTCTTCCAGCGGCGGAATGTCATCCGCATAGGCCGTTGTCGTCAACAACATCATGCCGAACAGCACACCACAAACTCGCAGCTTGCCGACTATGCAATGGGAAAATATTCTCATGTACGCTCCTCCTCAAAACTCCAAATAACGCAGTGGGTGATGCACGAAAAAAAATGGGAGGCCGAAGCCTCCCCTATTTGGACTGCCACTACTTGTTGCCGTTGCCCGTGTGTAAAGCCTCAATCATGGTTTCTTCATGTTGGCACATTACCGCTTACGCACCGTTTTCACGATCTCGAACTCATCAACCACTCATCCGGCGGCAGGGTAGTTGTTGTTATTAGAACAAGGTTTCCAGCAACAGGGTGTTGGCTGTTTTGCCGCCAGTATCCACATTCCACGCGCTACCCGATTGTTGGGTGTGGTTGAAGCTCAGGCTGACGTTTTGCGCCAGCTCGTAGGTCACGCCCAACATCAATGCGTTGTCAGACTGCGAGGTACCACTTGCTACAGCACCGTTTGCAATACCTGTATCCACACCATTTTTCGCCAGACGCAACGCCACTTGAACCGTGGATACGTGCGGGATGATGCCGAATTCAGCAGCTAGGTTGAGCGAAGTCTTGGCTTTCGTTCCGGTCTGGTTGAAAGGGTTTGTTTCAGTTGCAGTACCCGCTGCTGCTGTTCCGTAAGAGACATACAAACCAACCGGCATTTCTTTCAACTGACCTTGCATCTGTCCGTCAATGATGGTTGCCTTAGGCGCGTTATATTGCGTCGTAAATAACAACGGGCCAGTTACAAAGCTTTTCCCGCCAAAATTCTGGATACCAAAGCCCGCTTCCCAGTCACCAAAGTTCGTTGTCGAGGCCAAACGGATGTAGGTCAGATCGAGGTTGTTTGCACCGCCAACTGCATCGTTACCCGCCATTTCCCACGCGCCCACGTTGATAAAGCCCATGGCGTTATTGGCGACCACGGAAATGCCGGTCGCGGCTGTGGCCGTGCCCAAGTATTGGGCGGCGTAAGCAGCCTGAACGTGCTGATCGGACGGACCGCCATTGCCCATCATTTTGTGTGTGGCAGCTGCGCCGGTATTGAGCAGCTCGAAGCTGTAGGCCGCGCCTTGACCGGTGCTGGAGTAGATCACCGGACCGATGCGCGCATCACCTACCGGGAACAGCATGACCAATTTGGCCGCGCCGACTAAGCCGCCAGTGTTGGCTGTTCCGCCTCCGCCCAAGCCTGCCTCAGACAGGAAACCGGCGAACTCGGAAATACGACCTCCGATGAACAAAGACAATTCGCCTCCGGTTCCGGGCACGCCCCATTTATCTACAGGGTTAGTACCGGCCAGATTATTTGACTGAGATTGGAAATAAGTCGTGGTAAACACGCCCATGTTGACCGTATCGGAAATCGAAAGATCTTCGCTTTTGAATTTGCCTTTAGCGCCCATTTTGGTGAAACCATTGGCTTTGAAATCCTGGCCGACGGCGTTCAGCAGCGGGAAGTGTTGAAAGTGACAACTGGAACATGCCATGCCGGTTTGACGGGCAAATACCGGAACGGCAGAGGCTTCGGGTGCGAATGCAGTTGCGGCCAGCAAGCCTGCAATTGACAGTACGATTTTCTTCATTACGTTTCTCCTCCAAAAATTGAGTGTAGGCTTCCTATCCAAATCCCCCGTGCGATGGGATATAGCAATACCCCCTGCACAAGTTGGGGGCAATACTAGCGATAGCTATGTGAAGCGAGCGTCAACAGAAGGTGAAGGAAAGGTATATTTGTGTTTTTTTCAACACAAAAAATGGCGTAAGAAATAACGGCTGCCGGTGAAGTTTCCGGGTTAGGAAGAGAAAATTATTTTTGCTGTAGTGCCCTGACCTTCCTGGCTGTCCAGAAAAATGCGCCAGCCGTAGCGCTCGCATATCCGCTTCACCAGCGACAAACCGACTCCCGATCCGGCACTCGAAGCGCCTTTGTAATAGCGGTCGAGGGCACGCGCCAGTTCATCCGGGCGCATGCCGACCCCGGTGTCGCGGACGGTCAGGCTGTTCTGTTCCAGGCGCAGCAGTACGTAGCCGGTTTTGGTGTTGAACAAGGCATTGCGTATCAGGTTGCCGATCACGATTTCCAATAGCGGGCGTTCGACAAATAATTCCGGCTCGGCGACCAGCTCCATCTCCATGCGTATCGGGCGACCCGCGATCAGATGCAGATGCTTTTCAACACAGGCTCGCACCACATCGGCGACGTGGCAGGGCAAATCATCCGCTGCCTGTTGCTGTTCGCGCGCCAGCAACAGCAAGGCGGAGGTCAGCTCGGTCATGTCTTGCGCGGCGCGGCGAATGCGCGCGATCCGTTCCTTTTGTTTGGGCGGCAGCGATGCGTCCTGCTCCAGCACTTCGACCGAACCCAGCACGATGGCGAGCGGGGTACGCAACTCGTGGCTCACGTCTGCCGTGAAATAATTTTCCCGTTCGATGAAATCGTGCAATCGCCGCAGGTAGCGGTCAAAGGCGCGCGCCAGCTCTCCCACTTCGTCGTTGCTTTTCAGCTCGGGCAAAAAAAGATTTGCATCTCCCGGTTTGGCCTGCCCGACTTGTTCCGCCAGACGGGTAACGGGTGCGGTGATGCGGATCGCCAGCCATAAGCCGCCCAGCGTGGAGCTGACAATCATGAACAGGGCAAAGATCACCACGTAGCGGATGAACAAGGCATCGTGCAGGTGCTGGTGCTTGGTATCGAATGTCATGAAGTAGCGCTTGTTCAGCCTGTCCGCAACCAGCACCCGGTAGTCATTCCTGCCGATGCTGATGTCGTAGCTGCCGGGCGATAGGTCTCTGATTTCGGCAGGAATGTTTTCGGTGGCCTCTGTCGCCGAGATTATGTAGCCTTTGATAGTCGCGGTATTCGGCGGGTCGAATACCGGGTAGGCGGCATGCTCGTTCAGTTCGGCACGCAGGGTATCGTCCATGAGTTGATGGCCGATCTGCAGCTGACTGAAGAAAGCACTTCCAGAAAACAGGATGCTGATTCCAACTCCAAACAGCGCAAATAAGAACGCGACGCGAAAGCGCAGACTATTGGCCTGAAGCATCGGGGCTGACCAGCTGGTAACCGAAGCCGCGCAAGGTGCGCAGCAATTTGCGCTGGAATGGCTTGTCGATAATGTCTCTGAGTAAATGCACATGCGCGCGCAGCGAATCGCTGTCGGGCCGCCCTTCACCCCACACGGCATTTTCGATGTCGTCACGATTCACCACCTGGGGTGAGCGCGCCATCAGCAGTTCAAGGATTTTGTACGGGATAGGCGGCAATTCGATCGGCTTGTCGCCGCGCCGCACCGAACAGGTAAACGGGTCGAGGCTGAGGTCTTCCACTGCCATCTTTTTTTGTTTTTGCGTGTGCTCGCCGCTGCGCCGGTGCAGCACGCGCAAGCGCAATTCCACTTCGCGCAACTCGGCGGGCTTGACCAGATAATCATCCGCGCCCGCTTCCAGTCCGGCGATCTTATCGTCCAACGAGTCGCGCGCGGTAATCATCAAAATCGGCGTGTTCTTGCCGCCTTCTCCGCGCAGTTTGCGGCACAAGGTGATGCCGTCCATGCCCGGCAGCATCAGGTCGAGCACGATGGCATCGTATGGGTTGACCAGCGCCAGGTGCATGCCGGTGATGCCATCTCCCGCCGCGTCCACCACGTGCCCTTTGGCTTCCAGAAAATCGAACATGTTGGTTGCCAGATCGCGGTTATCTTCGATGATGAGTATGCGCATAAATTATTTTCCGTATTCCTTAACAATAGCCATTTGCCTGCGACTGATAGCCAATCTTTCATCCAGCCCCGCCAGCTTCAACAACCAGCCGCTCTCACCTTCTTCGCCGCCTTTTTCAAACCCCGCAATCGCATCTCTGGCCACGAGGCAGTTACGGTGGATGCGCACGAAACGCGCGGCGAATTCTTTTTCCAAGGCAGTGAGCGATTCTTCGATCAGGTATTCGCGTTCGACCGTGCGCACGGTGACGTATTTTAATTCGGCGCGCAGGTACAGCACTTTATCAATCGGTATCAGCAGCACTTTACCGCGTTCGTGGATGGACAAGTTGCCGCGCGGTTCGGGCGTGAGTTCCTGCAACTCTTCGGTGCGCAACGGCACGCTGTCGCGCGCACGAGAAAGCGCTTCGAACAAACGCCCCAGGCGGATGGGTTTGAGCAGATAGTCGATGGCGCGCTGCTCGAATGCCTGAATGGCGTAGGCATCGTAGGCGGTGGTGAAAATAATGACGGGTGGATGCTCGAATTTATTCAGGTGGCGCGCGAGTTCGATGCCGTCCATCTGCGGCATGCGAATGTCCAGCAGCACGACTTCCGCCGGGGTCTCGGCGAGTTTATCCAGCGCTTCTTTGCCGTTGCCCGCTTCGCCCACCAGTTGCAACGGAAATTGGGCGGAGCAATCGGCAAGCAGTTCTTTCAGACGATTGCGCGCAGGTGCTTCGTCATCAACGATGAATACGGTGAGCGGCAGAGTGATGGTGTCACTCATGTTCCAGTCCTTTCACGTAGGGGATATGAATGTGGACGTGATAGTGGTTGGCATCGCTCTCGACTTGGTATTGCGCTTCAACATCGAACAACAAAGACAGGCGTTCGCGGATATTGGACAGCGCCATTTTATTGCCTGCGGTGCGTGGCGCGGTGCGGGCTTGCACGGGGTTGCTCACTTCCAGATGGAGGTCATCGTTGTTGCGGTACAGCTTGACTTCAATCGCCCCTCCTTCCGCCAGCGGCTCGATGCCGTGATACACGGCATTCTCCAGCAACGGCTGTAAAATCAACGGCGGAATGAGCGCGTCAGGCGGCATGTTTGCCGTATCCCAATTTACCTTGAGACGCTCGCCCAGACGCAGTGCTTCAATATTCAGATATTGCCGCGCAAGCTCCATTTCTTTGCTCAACGCCACCAGCTCTTGCGGCTCGTTCATCGCCATGCGGAACAGGTCGGACATGTCTTCCAGCGCGGCCTCGGCGCGTTTGGGATCGGCGCGCACGATACTCAGCACGGCATTGATGGTGTTGAACAGAAAGTGCGGGCGAATGCGCGCTTGCAGCGCTTGCAGCCGCGCGGCATCTTTTGCGGGAAACAGCGCTTGCACGCGCAAGCGGAAATACGCCAGCGTCACCAGCGCGAGGGCGAAACTCACCAGCGCATGCCGGATATAACGGAAATTGCCGAAGTCGTTCGGCGCGGAAAACAATTCGCCGCCCAAGACATCAATCATCACGCAGATCGCTGCAACTGCAAGCGCCGCCGCCAGCGCGCTTTGCCAATACTTCACGCGAACCAGCACGGGATTGAGCGCATACAGCGCCAGCAGCCCGCACAGCAGCACCGGCTGCATCAGCGCCGAGCTGCGCAAAAAAATGCTTTGCATATCGGCGAACGATACGGCCTGCGATAACGCCCCCAGCAGCGCGATGCCATTGACCAGCAGCACGATGCGCAGCACCGTGCCCATGTTGCGGAAGTCAGGCAACAGCTTGGGGTGAATGTTTTGATTTATACTGCGCGCCATTTTCACCTTATCAATACTGTAGGTTCACACCCCCATCCTAATCTTCCCCCGGCGGGAGAAGGGACAATCGGCTCTTTCGCTAGCGGAAGAGGGTTGGTTTGATGGTGTGACCGCTCATTCTGGACAAGACATGGCAACGATGCAAGACAATCAAACCTGGTCGGGACGTTTCAATGAACCCGTGGCCGAATTGGTCAAACGTTATACCGCTTCGGTGGATTTCGACAAGCGCCTCGCGCTGTTCGATATTCAAGGTTCGCTGGCGCACGCGCAAATGCTTGCGCATTGCAGCATCATCAGCACCCAGGACCTGCAAGACATTCAGCGCGGCTTGGCGCAAATCGAAAATGAGATCATCAACGGCGATTTCGTCTGGTCTCTCGATCTGGAAGACGTTCATCTGAATATTGAGAAACGCCTGACCACCATGGTCGGCGATGCTGGCAAACGCCTGCATACCGGGCGTTCGCGCAACGACCAGGTGGCGACCGACATTCGCCTGTATCTGCGCAGCAGCATTGATGACATCGTTCTGTTGTTGAAGGCAATGCAAACTTCCCTGCTCGATCTGGCGCAGCACCACACGCACACCATCATGCCCGGCTTCACCCATTTGCAAGTGGCGCAACCGGTGAGCTTCGCCCATCACCTGATGGCATATTTCGAAATGTGTCAGCGCGATGTGGAACGTTTTATGGATGCACGCAAGCGCGTCAACCGCCTGCCGCTGGGCGCGGCGGCGTTGGCCGGAACCAGCTACCCGATCCAACGCGAGCTGGTGGCCGAGTTGCTGGGCTTCGAGTCCGTGTGCCAGAACTCGCTGGATGCCGTGTCCGACCGCGACTTCGCCATCGAATTCACCGCGTGTTCCGCGCTGGTGATGACGCATCTGTCGCGCTTGTCGGAAGAATTGATTCTGTGGATGAATCCGCGTTTCGGTTTCATCGACATCGCCGACCGTTTCTGCACCGGCTCAAGCATCATGCCGCAAAAGAAAAACCCCGATGTGCCGGAATTGGTGCGTGGCAAAACCGGACGCGTCAACGGCAATCTGGTGGCGCTACTCACCCTGATGAAAGGCCAGCCGCTGGCGTACAACAAGGACAATCAGGAAGACAAAGAACCGCTGTTCGATACCGTGGATACGCTCACGCAAACGCTGCGCATCTACGCCGATATGATGACCGGCATCACCGTCAAACCGGAAGCCATGCGCCGCGCCGCGTTGCAGGGCTATGCCACGGCGACCGACCTGGCCGACTATTTGGTGAAGAAGGGCTTGCCGTTCCGCGATGCACACGAAGCGGTGGCGCTGGCGGTGCGTTACGCCGAGCAGAAGGGCTGCGATCTGGCCGAACTCAAACTGGATGAACTGCAAAATTTTTCCAACCTCATCAGCGACGACATCTACAGATCGGAAGAGCGTCGTGTAGGGAAAGAGTGTAGATCTCGGTGGTCGCCGTATCATTAAAAAAAAA
>FZPU01000010.1_pt1 | contig 13807 bp, 15 predicted proteins | sample 1534781 | NCBI WGS metagenome assembly FZPU01 (sample SAMEA104161949, study PRJEB21768) | metagenome | isolation source: underground water
TTTTTTTTTAATGATACGGCGACCACCGAGATCTACACTCTTTCCCTACACGACGCTCTTCCGATCTAAATCCTTGATAACTCAAACCAGTTTTAGATTTGTGGGTCAGTGAGTTGGCAACTTTGTGAATTATTCTGTAATCCAAAAGACGATAAAGAAGTGTTTTTAGATCGTCATCTTTTTGAATTTCATTTTCCGCCACTAAAAAAACATTACTTTTCTTTTCAAGGCAAAACTCACGTATTGCGTAGATGCCTCTTAAAAGAGCATCCTGATCTTGGCCTTCAGAGTCCTGCTTCAATTCATCAATTCTTCGTTCGAAGGTTTCTTTGCTCAGGAATCTAACATCGTCTTTCCCGATTTTTCCATTTTTGTCAGCCCTTCTTACACGATCTAGCACCTCAAGAAAAAAAGATAAGCAATCTCTCGGGACTCCACCGCCAGCTAGTACGAGTCGATCAAACCCTTCCCCCTTAAATAGATCATCAAAATCGGCACTGGTCATGCCAGCCATTTTTGAATACTCATGAAAAATGCCTCGATTTTGATCACGAGTTTGCTCAAATTTTTCAAAATTGAAATCAATATTAATTGGCTGATAATCATGCCGCTCCTGAATGCCGATTGGCTGCCCTGCACGCTCAATAAAAAGCAAAGAGTTGTGTTTTAAGGTGGCGATTTTAAATTTCAAAGGAGTGTCTTTGCATAGACGATGTATGTAATCGGCTACAAAAGGTTGATCTGTTTTATTCAAGTGATAGAAGTCATCGATTTGAATAAGAATTGACTGCAATTTTCCTGAAATAGCAAAGAACTCACGTATTTTTGATTTGTAGCTTGGAAGATTGTGATTAAGTTCTTGAAGCTTATTCTCGTTATAGATATATTTCTTTTCAATGTCCTCTTTTGTCTTGAAAAGTTTCTCCTGATTAACATGTGCCGCTATCTCACCCGCCCCTTGCTTAGCGGCAACTTTTGCACCAGCACCACTCTTTTGTTCATGCTCCGTGCTTTCTGACTTCTTGATGTCGATTGTTTGAGCATCTGGGGTTAAACGAAGCGCAGTAAGGCTATCCAGCATTTCTTCAAGCAATGTTTTAAGTTTTTTGCTTCGCCCAAACCAGCCTAGTAAGTTCCGGTCAAGCTCTTTAAATGTGGCCTCTAATATTTCTATTAGAACGTTTGGAAATGAGTGATGTTTGAAATCCTCACAATTTATATAAATGGCCCTTGTATCCTTCGAAAGGAGCCGTCGAGAATGGTGAAGTAGCAAAGTTTTTCCACATCCACGACGAGCGAAAATGCAGTGACTCTGTTTTGTGGATGCGTTTTCTAGCGTGTGGCCAGTATTAATGTAAGCGACTTTGTCGCTATACAGTTGTGTGCGAAGATTTTCAGTGATAATTCCTCGCAGTTTATTTAGTTTCTTATCCATATGGCTCAAGTTGGCTTCCTTTTTTAGAATCTAGCACCTCCGTCCAAGTAAGTCGGGGGCTATAAATTCATTAACCCGAAATCTAGCAGCTAAATCTCCCTACAGCCAGCAGGAAGAATATATAGGCCGCTTGGCGTAGGGCGAGCGCATGAATAACAAATCTACACACCCAGCATTCTGCGCGTCAGCAGTGTCTGCATGTCGCGCCGACCGTCGGCGATGATGTAAACAATTACTTGTTTGCCGCTGATCCGGTAGATGAGCCGATAGGGTTTGAAAAGCGCCTGACGATATTCGCGCATGCCGAGGGCGAGCAGTTCTTTGGGATAGGAGCCGCGCTCGGGAAAATCCGCTAACGACTCCGCCACTTCCATCAGTTTTTCCAGCACGTAATTTGCATTTTCCTGCGTGTCGTGTTCGGCGATGTAATCATGGATCGCTTCAAGATCGCGCTCTGCGCTGTGCGTGAGCAATACTTTGTAGCTCATTTTTCCGCGATCTTTTTTGCGCGAAGGCGACGTGCGACATTGGCGAGCGGCGTAACCTTGCCCTCGGCGATTTCCTGATTGCCCAGTGCCAGTATCTTCAGCAGCGCCAATGTTTCCTGTGTGTTCTCATAGGTAGCGATGTCTTGCATGACCGCTCTCGCTTCGCCGTTTTGCGTGATAAGGAAGGGCTGTCTGCTTTCCGATAAATTCTGGAGCACCTCGGCGGCATTGGCTTTGAGGTAGCTGATGGGTTTGATGTTTTCCGAACGCATGATTTTTCCTTGAGATGGCTTGGACTGAATATAGTCTTTTAATGGTCTTGCGACAAGTTTGCCGTTGAAATCAAAAGACCAACTCTTCCCGGATTCCCGTTATGCGAGCATTCGCTACTTCTTCCCCGCCCCCAACGCCTTAAAAAATCGCGGTGCGAGGTCGGGTTGATTCTCCTGATCGGCGAACTGGTCGTCCATTTCCTGATCGAGCAAACTCAGGCGATCCGCCAGCGCCGGGTGGGTTTTGAACATTAGCGCGACGCTGGAATCGCCGGGGTTGAGGGATTGCAGGGTTTGCAATACGGCGGGCAAGCCGTAGGGGTCGTAGCCGCCGCGCGCGGCGATCACCACGCCCATGCGGTCCGCTTCAAACTCGTCGTCTTTGTCCAGGCCGCGCGCATACACTTCCGTGCCTGCGCTCACCAGTTTGGAGAATCGGGGATCCGCGCCGTTGTTTTTGATCGCGTCGTTGGCGAGGTCGGACAGCAGTTCGGTGCGAGCGCCTTTCTTGATGGCTTGCAGGTGATGTTTGCGCAGCACATGCGAGATTTCGTGTGCCAGCACGCCGGCCAATTCGGCTTCGCTGTGCATCTGCAACAGCAGCCCTTTGGTGATGAACACGTAGCCGCCGGGTGCGGCGAAAGCATTCACGTCGTTATCGTCCAGCACGCCGAATTGCCACGGCAGATCGGGACGTTCCGTTTGCAGCGCGAGCCAGCGTCCGACGCGGTTCACATATTGTTGTGCCGCCGGATTGTTCAGCAACGGTGCTGCGCCCAGCAGGTTGCTGGCGATGCCTTCGCCCAGCGTGATCTCTTGCGGTTCGCTGATGTCGGCGTTGGCCTTGTGCACTTTTTGCACGGTCTCCGCTGCCTTCTTCCAATCGACGCTGCCGAAATCGAAGGCGGCGGCGGGCAGCGCGGCGCTCAATAGACACAGCAGAATGGTCGCCCGATTCGTTCTCATGGTTGGACTCCTTGCAGATAGTCGATGCTTTGCGCTTGCAGCTTGCCTTGTGCGGCAAAGCGCTGTGCTTCTTCACTGTTCACGGCATAGCGTTTCGCGGCGCGCAGCGCTTGCGGATTGGGTTCGGCATTCTTCAATTGTTCTTCCGACAAGCCGCGCACGCCGGTGGTCACGGTGCTGCCGCTCCTGCCGGTGGAGGCGACGTTGAACAGAGTGCGCAATCCGTTGTCGCCTTGCTTGTTCTGCGCATTCGATTCCAGTTGCAGACTCAGCATCTTCACCCACCCTTTGGCAGAGCCCGATTTTACTTGCGTCCAACTTGCCTGCCGTTGCAACACTTCGACCTTGCTTTGCGACGGCAACGAGGCCAGCGTCTCCGCATCGGAAAAGGGTTTGGCTTTCAGTTCGGTGTCGCGAATGGTGTAAGCGACTCCTCCTGCCCACGCGCTAGTCACGGTGCCGAGCAGCAAACATAATGCGATGAAGATTTTCATTTTTGCTTTTCTCCTTTTTCGACGGGCGCAAATAATTCTACATCCTGCATCCGCCCTTTCACTTTGAATGAACCGAACGATTTGAATTCGAATGCGTCGCCGCAGGCTTGCATGGTTTCGCGCGAAACCAGGATGCGCGACACCCCCTTGGTCAAGCCTTCGATGCGGCTGCCGAGATTGACCGTGTCGCCGATGGCGGTGTATTCGCGCCGCTGGTCTGAGCCGATCAAACCCACCACGGCGGGGCCGGTGTGGATGCCGATGCCGACATCGAAATCCGCATCGGCTTCGCCCAGCTCGCGCTTGAAACGTTGCAATACTTCGCCCATTTCCAGCGCCGCTTCCACCGCGTGGCGCGCATGCTCCGGGTCGTCCAGTGGTGCGCCCCAGAACGCCATGATGCAGTCGCCGATGAATTTATCCAGCGAACCGCCGTGACGGAATACCACTTCCACTTGCAGCGTGAAGTAACGGTTGAGCAACTCCACCACTTGTTGCGGCGTGCGTTTTTCCGACAAGGTGGTGAAGCCGCGTATGTCGGAAAACAGGATGGTGATCTGGCGGCTTTCGCCCGCGCGACTCAGACCGCCGTGCGCCACCAGTTCTTTCACCACATGCGGATTGACGAAGCGGCTGAACATCTGCACCGCCTGTTGGCGCGATTTGCGTTCGTGCAAATATTCGCGCAATGCCAGCGTGAAGTAAGCCGCCCATGCCAGCAGGATGGGCGTCAACACCGGCAGCAACAGCCATTGCGCCACGGCCAGATATGCGCCGACTAGCGCCAGCAGCGTGGTCAGCGCCAAGCCCATGCCTATCTTCAGCACATTGACTCCGCGCAGGAACGCCAGACTCAATAGCGCCAGCAGCAGCAAAGCGAGACCGGTGGCAAAACCCGCCTCGGGCTGGTGCATCGCGCGGCCGTTCTTCAGATTGTCGATGGCGGTGGCCAGTATTTCGATGCCCGGATACAGACTATCGACCGGAGTCGCGCGCACATCGTGCAAACCCGTGGCCTCGGTGCCGATGATGACGATCTTGTCTTTCAGTTCATCGCGGGCTCGCAGCGGATGTTCGCGGTTGAAATCCTCATACAGATCGGCGTAGGAGATATGTTTGAACGCACCAGCTTGGCCGCGCCAAGCCAAGATCATGTCCGGCTGCTGCGGCACGGCATAGCCCAGGTCTTGCGCAATGCGTGCCGGGAGTGAGGGGATAAGCCAGCCTTGGTCGTCGGTAAAAAGTTGGTAGCGTCGCCCCACGCCATCGGCATCTTCCAGAAAATTGATAGTGCCGACATGCCAGTGCGCCGGGTCGATTGCCAGCGGCGGCATGATGGCGATGCTCGCCTTGTCATCGGCATGCTCGGTGCGCTGCAAGCCCAGCATGGCCGCCACTTGCGCGGCTGGTGTGGCGTTTTTCTCCGGTGCGGCATCGGCGCGCAACTGCGGTATCACCATCGGGAAATAATCGTTGTTCAATCCCTGCAATGCTTGATTGAACTCGCGGTCACTGTCCGGGCGGAAGGTGTCGCTTTCGCTGAACAGGATGTCGAAGGCAATCGCCTTGGGTTGTTGGCGGGCGATGCCGCGCACCAATTCGCCGTGTATCGAACGCGGCCACGGCCAACTGCCCGCCGTGTCCTGCATGCGCGCCAGACTGGCATCGTCGATATCGACGATCACGATGTCGGCATCCGGCTTCAGCTTCAGCGCGTGCTGCTGCACGAACCAATCGGACAAACGATTTTCCAGCGGCGAGAACGCGTGCAGCCAGGTCAGCTCAAAGAACGCCAGCGCAAGGAACAACAGGCCGATGCGCAGCGAGGTTTGTCGGGAGGCGGAGTCGGAAGAGGTGGTGTCCATGACGCAGCATACTAATCGTTTTTCGCGGAGTGCGGCCAAAGGCGATTTTTACCGGATTGTCAGTAAAGCACAAACCCCCTCCAGCTCCCCCTTGTCAGGGGGAGAGCCGACTCTGCCCCTCCCCTGACAAGGGGAGGCTGGGAGGGGTTTGGGTTTATATGCCGCTTGTTGGCAAGCCAGTAGATTCGGACATCTTCAATGTGCGCACGATGCGGAACGCCTATTGGCGGGCGTTCCCGTGCGGTTGGCTTATTCCGCGCTGGTCGGAGGCCGCTTCATGAACAGCGCCGGTATCTGCGCTTTGGGTTTGCCCGGCAGCTGTTCCGGTTTCTGTACCGGAGCGGCGGGGGGCGCGGCGTAGTGGTGCGGGTGGGCATCGTCGCGCGCCGGGTGTTGCGGGTGAGCTTGGCTTGTGGGTGGATTTGATCGTTGCAGCTTTGGAGAAGGAATCACAACATGCGACTTAAGCTCAGTTCTTTGTTCTGACGGGCTTGTCTGCTGACTTCGCCTCCGCCGGATAAGCCTTTGCAAAAACCTGAATCACCTCGCGCACCACCTTGCGTTGCGGCACGGGCAAGTTGAGATACGCCTCGAACACTTCGCGTTCTTGGTAGCCGATGCCTTCGTCCCAGCGGGCGCGTTGCTGTCTCACCTTCTTTTCAATATCAACTCCAAAGTGCAATTCTTGCGGCGGTACTTGCAACCATTCCGCCAGCGTCAGCAACTTGTCATGCGCTGGCAAAGACTCGCCGCGCAACCAGCGGCGCACGCCGTGCAAAGTGATCGGCTTGCCCCAATAGCGCAGATTGAACTCCCGCTCCAGCACGGCTGGCTTGGCTGCAAAGCCAGCCGCTTCCATCGCTTCGCGCAACCGGGCCGCAAATTCTGTTTTAGCGTTTTTCATCCGGTTACGTTACGTCGTTAACTATCCTGCAAACTTGAGTTAACTTGCGGTTACGTTTGTTGCTTGACTTTTGATTAAGTTGCCGTTAGGTTGCGTCCCACAAATAGAACCAGACAACTTCCAAAGCAGAAGTTTGTGCGTCCCCCGGAGGATTTTCATCAAACACATCAACACCCATGCAGAAGCAAAGGGTTGGGTTGGTGAGTTTGCAAATTGATAATTTCTGAAATTGATGAAGGGGATGGCGATGAGACTGACGCGCGGAGGTTGGGCACTGGCTTTGTGGGTGATGGCGTTGGTATTGAGCGGGTGCGGTGGTGGAGGTGAATCAACAGGCACAACGGCAGACACCACACCACCGACAGTTTCATCCTCCAGCCCAGTAAACAACGCCACAGGCATCGCGGTAAACGCGTCGATCACCGCCACATTCAGTGAGGCGATGAATGCCTCAACTGTTAATGCTGCTACTTTTTCGTTGAGCAACGGGGCAACAGGCGTTGTAACTTACAGCGGCACGACAGCCACCTTTACTCCATCGGTCAATTTGGCCTATTCAACCACCTATACGGCCTCCATTACCACGGGTGTCCAGGATGCAGCCGGTAATGCAATGGCCGCAACCAAGACTTGGACATTCACCACCGGAGTTGCCCCCGATACCACCCCGCCTACAGTTTCATCCACCAGTCCTGCCAACACCGCCACAGGCATTGCGGTGAATGCATCAATTAGTGCGACGTTCAGCGAGAACATGAATACGGCTACGGTAACTACCGCCACGTTTACATTGAACAATGGTGTGACGGGTTCGGTTATGTACAGCGGCACAACCGCTACATTTACACCATCGAGTAATTTGGCTTACTCAACGACATACACAGCCATCATTACTACCGCCGTTAAAGATGCGGCCGGTAATTCGATGTCGGCGATTAAATTATGGTCATTTTCCACTGGTGCAGTACCGGACACCATACCGCCGACAGTCTCATCCACCAGTCCTGCCAACAACGCTACTGGTGTCGCGGTGAACGCATCAATTAGCGCGACGTTCAGCGAGAACATGAATACGGCTACGGTTTCCACCGCCACGTTTACCTTGAACAACGGCGTGACGGGTTCTGTCACGTACAGCGGAACAACCGCAACATTTACCCCAACCAGCAATTTGGCTTATTCAACGTCATACACGGCCACCATTACCACTGCGGCAAAAGACGCGGCTGGCAACGCGATGGCGGCTAACAAGACATGGTCATTCACTACTGGTGCAGCACCGGACACCACGCCGCCTACCGTTTCATCCACCAGTCCGGTCAATAACGCCACGGGCATCGCGGTGAATGCGTCAATTAGCGCCACCTTCAGCGAGAACATGAATACGGCCACGGTTACCACAGCCACGTTTACTTTGAACAATGGCGTGACGGGATCGGTCACTTACAGCGGCACGACAGCAACCTTTACACCGTCGAGTAATTTGGCCTATTCCACCACATACACGGCAACGATCACCACGGGTGTAAAAGATGCTGCTGGAAACGCGATGGCGGCTAACAAAGTGTGGTCGTTCACCACAGGTGCTGCACCCGATACCACTCCGCCTACCGTCTCATCCACCAGTCCGGCCAATAACGCCACAGGAATCGCGGTGAATGCATCAATTAGCGCAACGTTTAGCGAGAGCATGGATACAGCCACGGTATCTACAGCAACCTTTACCTTGAACAATGGCGTGACCGGATCGGTAACTTATTCCGGCACAACAGCCACCTTCACCCCATCAAGCAACTTGGCCTACTCGACCACATACATCGCGACGATTTCCACAGCCGTTAAAGATGCGGCAGGCAACGCGATGGCTACCAACTACATTTGGTCATTCACAACCAGCGCAGCACCCGACACAACACCACCGACAATCATTGCCACCAGCCCGGCTAATAGCGCCACAGGCATCGCGGTGAACGCATCAATTAGCGCGACCTTCAGCGAGAACATGGATACGGCCACGGTTTCCACCGCCACGTTTACCTTGGACAATGGCGCGACGGGTTCGGTTACATACAGCGGCACAACCGCCACATTTACCCCGACCAGCAATTTGGCCTACTCGACCACCTACACGGCAACGATCACTACCGCCGTAAAAGATGCGGCTGGTAACGCGATGGCGGCAAACAAGACATGGTCATTCACAACAGGCGTAGCTCCCGATACCACCCCGCCGACCATTGTAGCCACCAGCCCGGCAAACTCCGCCACTAGCGTTGGGGTGAATGCTGCCGTTACTGCGACCTTCAGCGAGAACATGGATGCAGCTTCGTTAACCACTGCCACATTCACCTTGGGCGACATCTCAAATTACATAGTTGGCTCAGTTACATATTCCGGCACGACTGCGACCTTTACTCCTTCTGGGAATTTGGCCGATTCAACTACTTACTGGGCCACAATTTATAATGCTGCTAAGGATGCGGCTGGTAACGCGATGGTGGACAGCATGGTATGGGGATTCACAACAGGCACATCGGTCAATGGTAGCCCCATGCTCACGACAGGGGTGCTTTTGTATCCGTGCAGTAGAGCTGGCGCGATGAGAGCAGGGTGCAGAAAGGATCTTTCGACCAGTGTTGAAAGCCATTCATGGGGCAACACGGATTATGATGTTTCCGCCATTGTTCCGTTCCGGTTGGGGCAAAATATTTCCTACTCTCGCATGTTTCCATATTCCTTACTATTTTGGATACCTTGGTCCAACTCTGACTACGTTATGTCGAATGGACTTGCAAAGTTGGCACTTGATTGCAGTTCTTTACCAACACAGGACACCTTTGACCTTAGCCCGCTTGGTGATTTTTTGGTGATGTCGAGCACGTGCAATCCACCCGGTTTGCCATCTCGGACAGATATTTTCTTCATGTTAACGGATGGGTCTTACACTTGGTCACGGGTTACCGATGATGCGGACATGGATTCCTCGCCTGCAATTGGTGGCGTAGATGCAAGTGGCAATGTCACGGTGCTTTACGTGAGCAGCAAGAGTGGTGCACTTGGTATCTGGAAACAAGTTACCAACCCCAATACCGATACACTCATTGGCCCGCCGACCCTTGTGGCAATCAATGTCATGAGCGGCACGCGCGTCATATCGGTCGATGCAACCTACACGAATTTTGCATTTATGAAAAACGTGGGGGGGATAAGCCACATTGTCATAATGCCTGTTGTCGGCGGCGCGGAAGTTGATCTCGGTGCGGGTGTTGAACCCTATTGGTCTCTCGATGGCAGTAACAGAATTTTGTTTACTGACGTTGATGGCACCAAACTGTGGGCGATCTACCCGGATGGCACGGGAAAGGTTCAAGTTCCTGTCCCTGGAACTATGACAGCAGGCGCGATAAGCAAAGTAGTTTTTGCACCAGCGGGGTTCTAACCTATTACCTCAGCCACTATGTGCAGTTGTTCGCGATGTTCAGTGATTGTGGCATCTACAAAACAATGTGGCCCTGAACTCTTTTTGCTCTCTACAGCCAACCCGGTCTGCGCGAAGCGCAGCCGGTTACGACCACGTTAGGCGGTGCGGCATCGCCATCTATGCCGCGTTAAATCAGGGAGTAGATCATGAAGCTTTATGTCACAAGAGATCAAGCAAAAGGATTGTTAGGAAGCGTCAAATTTGAACTTAAGGCAAGAGTTGAATTGACGGGAGATGAGACGAGCCTTGTTAGTAAATACAAGGCTGATAAAGAAGTTCTCATTCAAAAGCAATTAAAGATTCCATTTACAGATAAAACCATAGTTTTGGATATAAACATTGGTGGCTTAATGACAGGCCAGACGTTTAAATGTAAAGATATTGCCGACATCCTTGAATATGAGAAAAACATAAAGGAAGCATGTGCAAACTTTAAAAACTACATCGAAGTGATGAAGAGCTTCGGTGGAGAGGAAGTCATAGACTTTTAGTTGGCAATCGTCGTGGTTATGGAAATATAAAATCATGGCTGAGTTTTTTAGTGCAACCCCTCCGGCCAAGCCGGAGGCTCTTAGTTTCAAACAATAACGAAGGAGTAAAAAAATGGCCAAAGGAAAGAAATGCCCTTATTGCAAAACCATTATGTATGCTCAGGAAGAAATTAAAGAACCAAGAGGGGCTTGGGTTGTATACGTATGCCGAAGTCAAAAATGCAAACATACCGAAAAAGTTTTTGAAGATAAGTAACGGTCAAAGCAACACGTCGCACCAAGCGTAGGTAAAACCCTCAAAACAAATTTTGGAAGGAGATTCATCATGGGAAATCCATGGGAAAGCGGCCCTAAAGCACCAGAAAAAAATTGTCCTCATTGCGGCGGGTCGGGTAAAGATAGTAAAGGGAATACTTGTCAGCATTGCAGAGGCTCCGGGAAAGATAAGCATTAGCGGATGTGGCAAAGGAGAAAAATAGGGTCGGGTTCGGTATACACCGTCGCCACCAAACAAAACGCCCCGCAACCGGGGCGTTTTGTTTGGCGGTTGCAATATGCCATCGCCCGGAGATGCTCGCCAATCTGGCATCTTTACCATGCACACGCTGTAGATCGCCTATTGACGAGCGTTTCCGTGAAGTGCGGCATTGAAAGTGGTGGCGGTTGTGCGCCGCGAAATGCCCTCGGGTTAGTTGGCTTCCCGCAACTTGCGGGCGCGGTTGGCGAGCGTTGCGACGCTTTCGTCTTGCCATTGGCTTTTGCGCCACTCGGTATAGTCGAAACGCTCGCGGTTGATCAGCGCGATGAAGCGTTCCGCTTCAACGGTTCCCAAGACATCCATCAAGGCGCGGATGCCTTCAAAGCGAATATCAGTATCTGTTTTCATCATTTCCATCCTTTAGGACGCGGATAAAATCGACCGGGTCAACGACTTTAATATCGCTGTGATTGGCCATTTTGCGCAGCAATGCTTTATCTGTGGTTAAAAAATAGTCGGCACGCGCTTCGATTGCGCAGGCAACATGCAGGGCATCCATCGGTTTTACGCCTAATCGGACTAGCGTTTCCGCCAGCGCTTCAACTTGCGGGCTGATCGCCACGTCGGCTATGGCGATTTGTCGCCAATCCGCTATTGCCGATTTCCGGTTTAAATCAGGGTTGGCGATATTTTCAATATCCATCATCGCCGACCAAACCAGAGTCAGACTTCCCTCGCGAATCTTTTCCTGTACATGGAGCTTGGCTTCGGTTTGAAGGCGAACCAATAATTCCACTTGGCTATCAAACGGGCGGTTGAAGCAACAAATGTCGAGATAAATTCGCATTTCGTTTTAGTGTGGATCATTCCCGTTTTCAATGTTGCAATCATGCCAGATTTGCGGGATCGGTTCAGCCATGTTGCTACATGGCAAACAAATAATGCGGGGAAACAACTAGGGCATTTTATTTTCTCTCAACACCCCATCGCCCGAAGATGCCCGCCAATAGGCATTCTTCACAAGGTGCATGCTGTAGATGACCTATTGATGGGCGTTTCCACGCGATCAGTTTATTCCGCGCTGGGCGGAGTGGGGCGTTTGAATATTGCCGGTATCTGCGCCTTGGGTTTGCCCGGTAGCGGTTCCGCTCTTTTGACCGGCGCGGCGACGCTGGCGCTGGGTTCGTAAGGTTTGTCGAACCACGCATCCTGCGCGGGTTTTCTCGGCGTGGCGGGGTGTTTGGCGTAGTGCTGCGGGTGGGCTTCGTCGCGCGCCGGATGTTGCGGTCTGGCGGGGCGGGTCGGCACAGCGGCGCGCTCTTTTTTGATTTCGGTTTTGATCAGCTTTTCAATATCGGCCAGATAGCGTTCTTCGTCCGGCGACACCAATGAAATGGCGGTGCCGGATGCGCCCGCGCGTCCGGTGCGGCCGATGCGGTGCACGTAGTCTTCCGCCGCATGCGGGATCTCGTAGTTGATGACCATGGGCAGATGGTCGATGTCGAGGCCGCGCGCGGCCACGTCGGTGGCGATTAACACGGCGATTTTGCCGGTCTTGAATGCGTCCAGTGCCTGCATGCGTTCGAGCTGGGTTTTGTCGCCGTGAATGGCATCGGCAGACAGACCGTCGTGCTGCAACAGTTTGGCCAGGCGGCTGGCGGTGATTTTGGTTTTGGTGAAAACGATGGCTTGCTTGGCATCGTCGCCGCGCAGCAGTTGGGTGAGCAGCGCGTGCTTGTCGCCGTGTTCGACCAGATAAACTTTTTGCGTGATGTTTTCGGCAGAGGCATTGCTGCGCGCGACTTCAATCAGTTGCGGCGAGATCAGAAAATCTTCCGACAGTTTTTTGATCTCGTTGGAGAACGTGGCGGAGAACATCAGGCTTTGCCGCTGCTTGGGCAGCAAGGCCAGGATGCGTTTCAGCGCGGGCATGAAGCCCATGTCCAGCATGCGGTCGGCTTCGTCCAGCACCAGCATTTGCACGTGGTTCAGCTGCACGGTTTTTTGTTCGACGTGATCCAGCAAGCGTCCCGGCGTGGCCACCAGAATCTCGATGCCGGTTTTCAGGTGCGGCGTTTGCGTTTTGATGTCCACGCCGCCGTACACCACCAGCGAGCGCAGGTTGGTGTGCTTGGCGTAAGCTCTCACGCTTTCTTCCACTTGCACCGCCAGTTCGCGCGTCGGCACCAGAATCAGGGCGCGCACTTGATGGCGCGCGGGCGAGGTGCTGGTGCTGGCGTGCGGCAATAGTTTTTGCAGCAAGGGCAGCGCGAACGCGGCGGTCTTGCCGGTGCCGGTCTGCGCGCCCGCCATCAGGTCGCGGCCCGCGAGCACGACGGGGATGGCTTGCGCCTGAACGGGGGTGGGGGTGGTGTAACCGGATTCGGTGAGCGCTTTAAGAATCTGTGGCGCTAGTTGCAGATCGGCAAAACTGACTGGATTCAATTTTTTCTCTTTATGAGGATGGCGGATTCGTTGCTTGGGTGGGCGCATTATACGCTCACGTCCGACAGGGAATTCGCCTTTCCCCCAATCGGGGTTTTACACGCCGTGAGGCGCAATTTGCTGCGCTATAATCAAAGCACAATTCACACGGGAGCAAGTAATGAACAAGCAGGAAATCGAGTTGTTGAGCCAGGAAATCGAGATGTTGATGAACGAGCGCGCGCGCTTGCTCAAAGTGGTGGGTGCGGCGGCGGTGCTGGTGGCGAATGCGGATGCGAGCAAGCTGCAACCGAATGCGGTGGCGGCGGCGGATATGTTGTCCGAGATGCTGAACGCGCTGCCGGAAGAAACGCTGAAAGATGCGCTGGAAGCGGTGCATGCGGAGCAGGATGAAGCGTAAGTGCTGAGGCGAAAATGAGCCAGATCGGAAGAGCGTCGTGTAGGGAAAGAGTGTAGATCTCGGTGGTCGCCGTATCATTAAAAAAAAA
>FZPU01000117.1_pt1 | contig 13412 bp, 8 predicted proteins | sample 1534781 | NCBI WGS metagenome assembly FZPU01 (sample SAMEA104161949, study PRJEB21768) | metagenome | isolation source: underground water
GGGTCGTTAGCTCAGCTGGTAGAGCAGCGGACTCTTAATCCGTTTGTCGCAGGTTCGATCCCCGCACGACCCACCAACAAAAAAGGCCTCGCGTTTTCGCGGGGCCTTATTGTTTTGTGCGAATTGAATTGTTACAGACAATCAATTTTTCGCGGATTTGCTCTTCAAATATCGCGCCTCATTCTCGTTGTTCATTCCGCCTTTAAAGGCTATATTGCGGCACAGGAGCGAACACATGCCGAACGATAGCCAGCACAAGCGCGCCATATTGGAGGCGCGTCACCATGACCCTTTTTCATACTTGGGTTTGCATCAAGTCAAGTCCGAGTGGGTGTTGCGGGTGTTTCATCCCTACGCGACCGACGTTGCCGTGTTTGACGGGGTTGCGTGGCAGCCGCTGCAACGCGTCGATGCGGCCGGATTGTTCAAATGGCGCGGCAAAATTGCGCCGCCTTCTCCCTGTCATTTGCAACTTAATTTCTTCAATCATGTGATCGAGATGCACGATGCATACTCGTTCGCTTCCAGCATCACCGAACACGATCTCTATTTGTTTTCACAAGGCAGGCTGGAGCAGTCTTACCGCATGCTGGGCGCGCACCATCTGGAGTTGCAGGGCGTGTGGGGCGTGCGTTTTGCGGTGTGGGCACCGAATGCAGAACGGGTCAGCGTGGTCGGCGACTTCAACGGTTGGGATGGTCGCGTGTATCCGATGCGCGCATTGGGCAGCAGCGGCGTGTGGGAAATTTTTGTGCCCGACATCGGCTTGGGCGAGTTTTACAAATTCGAGATTCGCAATCGCCAAACCGGCGAGTTGCTGATTAAAACCGATCCCTACGGTTTCAGTTTCGAGATGCGTCCCGGCACAGCATCCAGAGTGACCGCGCTGGACGGTTTCCAGTGGCGCGATCAGGCGTGGCTAGAACAGCGTGCCGCTTTCGACTGGCAGCATCAGCCGCTGAATGTGTATGAGGTGCATGCCGGTTCCTGGAAGCGGCATTGGGACGGGCGTTTTTACAACTTCCGCGAACTGGCCGAAAGCCTGGTGCCCTACGTGCAGGAAATGGGCTTCACGCATATCGAATTAATGCCGGTCAGCGAGCATCCGCTGGACGAATCGTGGGGTTACCAGACCACCGGCTATTTCGGGGTGACTAGCCGTTTTGGCACGCCGGACGACTTCCGCTATTTCGTCGAGAGTTGCCACATCGCGGGTATCGGCGTGATTCTCGACTGGGTGCCCGCGCACTTCCCCAAAGATGCGTTTGCATTGGCGCGCTTCGACGGCACGGCGCTGTTCGAGCATGAAGATCCGCGTCTGGGGGAGCATCAGGATTGGGGCACGCTGATTTTCAATTATGGCCGCAACGAAGTGCGCAATTTCCTGATGGCCAACGCGCATTATTGGCTGAAAGAATTTCATATCGACGGCGTGCGTGTGGATGCCGTGGCCTCCATGCTCTATCTGGATTATTCGCGCAAGCAAGGGCAATGGCTGCCGAACAAGCACGGCGGGCGCGAAAATCTCGAAGCGGTGGAATTCTTCCGCGATCTGAACGTGATGACCCACGAGCGCTTTCCCGGCTCGCTGACCATCGCCGAAGAATCGACTTCGTGGCCCATGGTGTCGCGCCCCACTTATCTGGGTGGGCTGGGTTTTTCCATGAAGTGGAACATGGGCTGGATGAACGACACGCTGGATTACATCGAGCGCGATCCGGTGCATAGGCGTTACCACCAGAACATGCTGACCTTCGGCCAGCTCTACGCCTACACCGAAAATTTCGTGCTGCCTTTTTCGCACGACGAAGTGGTGCACGGCAAACATTCCTTGCTCGACAAAATGCCCGGCGACGGCTGGCAGAAATTCGCCAACCTGCGCTTGCTGTTCACCTACCAGATGACCTCTCCCGGCAAGAAATTGAACTTCATGGGCAACGAGATTGCGCAGGGGAGGGAGTGGCAAGTGGGCGCGGAAATCGACTGGTATCTGCTGGGGCGAGCAGAACATAGCGGGGTCAAGGCCTTGCTGGGCGATGTCAACCGGCTTTACCGCGATTTGAAGCCCTTGCATGAACTGGATTTTTCGCACGAAGGTTTTTCATGGATGGATTGCGACAACGCCGATCAATCGGTGCTGGCCTACCGCAGGATGGCGCGCGACGGCTCTTATGTGATCGTGCTGCTCAACTTCACTCCCGTGCCGCGTGTGGCTTACCGTCTGGGCGTGCCGCACAAGGGGGGCTACCGCGAAATATTCAATAGCGATTCGCATTATTACGGAGGCTCGAATATGGGTAATGGTTTTGGTTTATATTCGACTGATGTCGCATGGCATGGCGAACAGCAATCCATCGAAGTGACCTTGCCGCCGCTGGCGGGGATCGTGCTGGAGAGGATGCGTTGATCCGGTTCGGGCAGGTAAATCATTATGAGAAAGGCAGTTCAGCCACGGATGTACACGGATAAACACGGATAAGAAAAGTACCGACAATTTGGATTTTATCCGTGAACATCCGTGTTAATCCGTGGCTAATATTTTTGTGTAAGCAGGGTTAGATAGGTTTTGATATGTCCCAATTAACGCAGTCTCCGGCATGGCAAGCCCTGCAAATTCATCGTCAGTCCTTAACGCAGTTTTCGCTGCGTGATGCCTTCGTTGCCGATCCGCAGCGTTTCGCGCGTTTTTCCATGCGCATGGACGACATGCTGCTCGATTATTCCAAGAATCTGATCACACAGGACACCATGCCGTTGCTGTTCTCTCTGGCACGTCAGGCCAAAGTTGAGGACTGGCGCGAGCGGATGTTAGCGGGCGACAAGATCAATTTCACCGAGCATCGCGCCGTGCTGCATTGTGCTTTGCGCGCGGCGACCGATCCGGCGCATGCGCCCATGCTGGTGGATGGCAAAGATGTGCTGCCTGAAGTGCGCAGGGTGCTAACTAAAATGCGCGGATTTTCCGACAGCGTGCGCAGCGGCGAATGGCGCGGCTATTCCGGCAAGGTCATCACCGATGTGGTGAACATCGGTATCGGCGGTTCGTATTTGGGGCCGCTGATGGTGTGTCAGGCTTTGCAGCCGTTTGCCAGTCCGAAGTTGCGCGCGCATTTTGTCTCCAATGTGGACAGCGCCGATATGGCGAACAAGCTGGCTTTGCTCGATCCCGAAACCACCTTGTTCATAGTGGCTTCAAAAACCTTCACCACGCAGGAAACGCTGATGAATGCGCGTTCGGCGCGCGACTGGTTTTTGCAGCATGCGGGTGATGCGCAACATGTCGCCAAACATTTTGTGGCGATTTCCTCTAACGCGAAAAAGGTGGCGGCGTTCGGAATCGACGTGTCAAACATGTTCGAGTTTTCGGATTGGGTGGGCGGGCGTTATTCCTTGTGGTCGGCCATCGGCTTGTCCATCGCGCTGTATGTCGGCATGGATCAGTTCGAGGAATTGCTGCGCGGCGGCGATGACATGGATAGACATTTCCGCAGCGCGCCACTGGAACAAAACATGCCGGTGATCCTTGCGCTGCTTGGCATCTGGTATCGCAATTTTTTCGATGTGGCGACCATCGCCATGTTGCCCTACGATCAGTCGCTGGAATTTTTCACCGACTATTTCCAGCAGGCCGACATGGAGAGCAACGGCAAGCGCGTGGACAGGCAAGGCCATGCGGTAGATTACGCGACCGGCCCGGTGTTGTGGGGCGGCACCGGCACCAACGGCCAGCATGCGTATTACCAGCTGATCCATCAGGGCACGCAGATGATCCCGGCCGACTTCATCGCCCCGGCGCGCAGCTTTCATGCGCTGGGCGAACATCACCTGACGTTGCTTTCCAATTTCTTCGCGCAGACCGAAGCACTGATGAAAGGCAAGACCATCGCCGAAGCGCGCGCCGAGCTGGAAGCCGGGGATATGGAGACAAGCGCGATTGAAACGCTGTTGCCGCACAAGGTGTTCGAGGGCAACAAGCCGACCAATTCCATCTTGTTCGACAAGCTGACTCCGCGCGCCTTGGGCAGACTCATCGCGCTGTATGAACACAAGATATTTGTGCAGGGCATCATCTGGAATATCAATTCCTACGACCAGTGGGGAGTCGAGCTGGGCAAACAATTGGCCGGGCATATCCAGCCGGAACTACGCAATGATTTGCCGGTTGATGCGCACGATGCTTCCACCAACGGCCTCATCAACTATTACAAATATTTAAACCGTAAATCATGACGCGCATTCTGTTCGCCACCTCCGAAGTCCATCCGCTGATCAAAACTGGCGGGCTGGCCGATGTCAGCGCTTCCTTGCCCGCCGCGTTGCAGGAACTGGGGCAGGATGTGCGCTTGCTGGTGCCGGGCTACAGTCAGGTGCTGGACGGCCTGAGCGACAAGCAAACGGTCGCCACATTTGCGGTGTTTCCGGGGCAGCCCGAAGTGCGCTTGTTGAGCGCCACCATGCCAAATACGAAAGTGCTTGTCTATGTGCTGGATGCGCCGCAATACTTCTGCCGCGTGGCGGGGCCTTACCAATATCATCTGGGCGGCGATTGGCCGGATAATCCGATGCGTTTCGGCATGCTGTCCAGAGTCGCGGCGATGCTGGGCAGTGCCGACTCGCCCGTGGATTGGCAGGCCGAACTGGTGCATTGCAACGACTGGCAGACCGGTCTCGCGCCCGCTTATTTGAGTTTGGAAAAAGGCGCGCATGCCAGGAGCGTGATGACCGTGCATAACCTCGCGTTTCAGGGTAACTTCGAGCGCGATTGGTTGAAGCCGCTGAATCTGCCGCAGCACGTGTTCGACATGCACGGGGTCGAGTTTCACGGCAACCTGTCATTTTTAAAATCCGGCTTGCATTACGCGGATCGCATCGTGACCGTCAGCCCCACTTACGCGCGCGAAATTCAAAGCACCGAGATGGGCTACGGCATGCAGGGGTTGCTCACGGCACGCAAAGCGCATGTCAGCGGAATTCTGAACGGCATTGATGAAAACGAATGGAATCCGGCGACCGACAAACATCTAGAGGTGCGTTACGACGAGAACGACTTGTCACTCAAGACCAAAGGCAAGCTGGCCTTGCAACAGCGCCTCGGGCTGGAAGTGAATGAGCATGCGCCGTTGCTGGGCGTGGTCAGCCGCTTGACCCACCAGAAGGGGCTGGATATGTTGCTCGAATGTCTGCCGACGCTGATGGAGGGCGGCGCGCAACTGGTGGTGCTGGGCAGCGGCGAGGCCGAACTGGAGCGGCGCTACCAGCATCTGGCGCTGCGTTATGCCAGACGCGTTTCGGTCACTATCGGTTTTAATGAAGCGCTGTCACACCAGATCATGGCGGGAGCGGATATATTTCTGATGCCGTCGCGCTTCGAGCCGTGCGGATTGAATCAGATGTACGGCATGCACTACGGCACGCCGCCCGTGGTGCGCCGCACCGGCGGCCTGGCGGATTCGGTCATCAATGCCAACGTGGCGGAAGGCACGGGCTTTGTGTTTGACGAACCCAGCACATTCTCCTTGCAGCGCACCATCAAATGGGCGATCGAGTGTTATCGTGATACAAAAACCTTCCGCCGCATCCAGCTCAACGGCATGCATCACGCTGTCGGCTGGAAACACAGCGCGCAACTGTATATTGATCTCTACCAAACAATTTTGAATGAACCCGCCGGGCATATAAAGTAAAAAACTACAGGGAGACACCATGGCACAGGACATGCATTCACCACGTTTCATCAGCGCGCTGACCAAAAATACCGTGGCGCTGGTATTGGCCGGAGGCCGGGGCAGCAGGCTGCATAACCTGACGGATTGGAACGCCAAACCCGCAGTGCAGTTCGGCGGAAAATTCCGCATCATCGACTTTCCGTTGTCGAACTGCATCAACTCCGGTATCCGCCGCGTCGGCGTGGTCACCCAGTACAAAGCGCACACGCTGATCGAACATATCCAGAAGGGCTGGGGGTTTCTGCGCGGCGAATTCAACGAGTTCATCGCCTTGCTTCCGGCGCAGCAGCGCATTCAGGAAGAGTGGTATCGCGGCACGGCGGATGCGGTGTTTCAGAACATCGACATCCTGCGCGGCTACAACCCGGAGTACATCGTCATTCTGGCGGGCGACCATGTGTACAAAATGGACTACGGCGAAATGCTGGCGGCGCACGTGCGCAGCGAAGCGGACATGACTGTGGGCTGCATCGAAGTGCCGGTGGCGGAAGCCAGCGCCTTCGGTGTGATGACGGTGAACGATGATGACCGCATCGTCAAATTCGCCGAGAAACCGGCTGATCCCGGCGAGATTCCCGGCAAGCCTGGGCGGGCGCTGGCCAGCATGGGCATCTACGTGTTCAACGCCCGCTTCCTGTACGAACAACTGGTGCGCGATTCCGACACCAAAGCTTCCACGCACGATTTCGGTCACGACATCATTCCTTACCTGATCGAGCGCTACCGCGTGTACGCCCACCGTTTTGAAAAGAGCTGCGTGGGCATGACGGACGAGGGGCATGCCTATTGGCGCGATGTGGGAACCATAGACGCGTATTGGGAAGCCAACATGGAAATGGTGAGCGTGGTGCCCGATCTGGATTTGTACGACAAGAGCTGGCCGATCTGGACTTATCAGGAACAGTTGCCACCCGCCAAGTTCGTGTTCAACGACGAAAACCGGCGCGGCGTGGCGATAGACTCCATGGTCTCCGGCGGCTGTATCATCAGCGGATCGAGAGTGCATCACTCGCTGCTGTTTTCCGACATCCGCGTCGGCAGTCACGGCGAAATTACCGATTCGGTGATTCTGTCCGGTTGCCGCATCGGCGAGCGCGTCAAGTTGCACAAGGTGGTGCTGGATAACAAATGCGAGATTCCAGACGGCATGGAAATCGGTTTCAACCGCGAAGAAGATGCCAAACATTTCCACGTGTCCAAGGGCGGAGTCACGCTGGTGACACCGGATATGCTGGGACAGTCCATCCATTACGTTCGTTAAGTAGTCTCCCGGAAAAATATTATGCCTTCTTCGAGCGGCGCAAAAAAAGACAGGAAACTGAATCTGATCTTGTGCTGGCACATGCACCAGCCGGACTACCGCAATTACGCCACGGGCGAATACGTTTTGCCGTGGACGTATCTGCACGCCATGAAGGATTACACCGATATGGCCTTCCATCTGGAGCAGCATCCGCAGGCCAAAGCGGTGGTGAATTTTGTGCCGATTCTGGTGGAACAGTTGCTGGATTACGAACAGCAGTTCAAGTCGGGGCAGATTCGCGATGTGCTGCTCAAGATGTTGTGCCACGACCAGCTCGATGTGCTGGACGACGACGAGCGGCTGCACGTGCTGGACAGTTGCTTCAAGAGCAACCACACCAAAATGCTGCAACCGTACCGCGCTTACCAGCACCTGTTCGATTTGCAGAAAATGATGGAAGGGCGCGGACGCGAAACGGTCACTTATTTGTCCGGGCAATATCTGGCCGATTTGCTGGTGTGGTATCACCTGGTGTGGATGGGCGAAAGCGTGCGGCGCAGCAGCGAGGTGATCGCGCGCCTGATGACCAAGGGCAGCCAGTTCACCTATGACGAGCGCATGGAACTGTTCAACCTGATCGGCGAACTGATTGCCGGCATCGTCCCGCGCTATCGCAAACTGGCGGAATCCGGGCAGATCGAAATATCAACCACGCCGTACAACCATCCCATTCTGCCGCTGTTGCTGGATTTTAGCGCGGCGCACGAAAGCGAACCCGGTGCGCCTATCCCGCAGGCGGGCTTCTACCCCGGCGGCCTGCGCCGCGCGCAATCGCATCTGACCAAAGCGGTGGAAAGCCACCAGCAACACTTCGGTATGCCCCCCAAAGGCATGTGGCCTTCCGAAGGCAGCGTGTCGCGCCCGACCTTGAAACTGCTGGGCGAGTTCGGTTGCCGCTGGACGGCGACCGGACAGGCGGTGCTGGCGCACAGCTTGCAGCGCGAAATGCACGGTCATCCTTTGCCGGACAAGACCGCCTATTTGTACAAACCCTATCTGCTGGAGAACGTGACCAAGCCGGTGTATTGCTTCTTCCGCGACGATCATCTGTCGGACCGTATCGGCTTCGAATACGCCAAGTGGAAGGGCGATGATGCGGCGGCAGATTTCGTACATCAACTGGAAGAAATATACCGCCACGCGCACAGCGAACACGAGCCGGTGGTGAGCGTGGTGCTGGACGGCGAGAACGCCTGGGAATACTACCCGTACAACGGCTATTATTTTCTGTCGGAGCTGTACGCCAAACTGGAACAGCACCCGTTCATCCGCACCACGACGTTCGATGAGTGTGTGCAGCAAATTGAAGCGGGCACCGAGAAATTCGCGGCGGGAAAACTGAAGCAACTGGTGGCGGGCAGCTGGGTGTACGGCACGTTCAGCACCTGGGTCGGCTCGCCCGACAAAAATCGGGGCTGGGACTTGTTGTGCGAAGCCAAGCGCAGTTACGACATCGTGATTAACAGCGGGCGCTTGAACGCGGAAGAGATGCGTCTGGCCACCGAGCAACTGGCGGACTGCGAAGGCTCCGACTGGTTCTGGTGGTTCGGCGACTACAATGCGGCGCAGAGCGTTTCTTCCTTCGATACTTTGTTCCGGCAGAATTTATCCAACCTGTACCGGCTGCTCAAATTGTCCGCGCCGGTCGATTTGCAACGCGCGATCAGCGTCGGCAGCGGTGCTCCGGCGGCGGGCGGAACGATGCGGCGCTCGGAAGGTGTTTAAGTGTTGGACGTATCTATCGGCATTGATGTAGGCGGCACGAATTTCCGGCTCGGCGTGGTGCGCGGCGCGCAAGTGGTTTGGGAACAACGCTTTCAAGCCGATTTCGCCGGACTGTGCCGCACCTCGTCTCAGCGCGATGCGCTGGATCGCATTCTGCGGACTTTGCTCGATGCCATCGCTCAGGCGCGCGCCGCTTATCCTTCAGTCAGTTCCATCGGCATCGGCTTCCCCGGTTTCATCGATCCGCATACGCGCTGCGTGCTGTCCTCGCCCAATCTTCCCGGCTTGCTGAATATTGATCTCGTCGCACCCTTGCGCTCTGCTTGCGGCTTGCCCGTGGTGCTGGAAAACGACGCGGCGGCGGCGGCTTTCGGCGAGTACGTTTTGTCCGGCCAAACGTCGGGCGATCTGGTTTACATCGGTCTCGGCACGGGTGTGGGCGGCGGCCTGGTGTTGCGCGGAAAATTGCATGGCGGCGCGCATGGCGTGGCGATGGAGATCGGCCATCTGATCATCGAGCCAAACGGCAGACCGTGCGGTTGCGGCAATCGCGGCTGTCTGGAGCAATACGCCTCGGCCAGCGGTGTGCAGCAAAGTTATTTCGCTGCCACCGGCCTCGCGCTGCCAGCAACAGAGATCGCCAAGTTGGCCGGATGTCAGGAAAGCGCGGCGATACGCGCGTTCGAGCAAGCCGGAGACTATCTGGCCGCCGTGCTCGCCCATATTGCCAAAGTCGTTGATGTGAGCGAAGTGGTGATAGGCGGCGGCATGAGCGCTGCGTGGCCGTTGCTGCAACCCGCCTTCGAGCGTCGTCTTGAGCATGACCTGATTCCCGCCCTGCGCGGCAAGTTGCATGTGACTGTTTCGCGTGCACAGGATCAGGCCGGCATCATCGGTGCGGCGATGCTGGCAAAAGAAGAATAAAACAGTTAGCCACAGAGAACACAGAGATCACAGAGAAGGCAGCTGCAATGTCAGAGCAATTCTCTGTTGTGGCGAGCCAGCGAAATATTAATGAGTCACTTCTTTCTCTGTGTCCTCTGTGATCTCTGTGGCTAGAATGGTTTTGTAGGTCGGGTTTCAACCCGACAAGTCGGGCTAAAGCCCGACCTACGACAGCTTGCCAATTCCTGTTCTTTGATAGAATCCCCACTTCGATGCGTCACCAACCTTTCAGGAAAACAGCGTGACCCCACTCAATAAACCCTTCATCCCCAAACAACACAGCATCCTCAAGATGCCTCCGCTGGGCACCGATGCCATCAGTGTGATGGAAGATTTTCGTCGTTATTTCGGCCACACCCTGGGTTGGGATAAATCCACGTTGTCCGGCTTCCCCGTTTATTCCTCGCTGGCGGCCGCGCTGCGCGACCGGCTGATCGAGCGCTGGCGGCATACCCAGCGCGCGTATGACGAATCGGAATGCAAGCAGGCGTATTACCTTTCGCTCGAATTTTTGATGGGTCGGGCAATGGGCAATGCCATGCTCAATCTCGACATGCAGCAAGAGGTGGCCGAGGCGATGCACAATTTCGGCGTGGTGCTGGAAGATGTGCAAGATCAGGAAAGCGATGCGGGGCTGGGCAACGGCGGCTTGGGCAGATTGGCCGCGTGTTTTCTGGATAGCTGCGCCACCTTGCAATTGCCGGTGACCGGTTACGGCTTGCGTTACGAGTACGGCATGTTCCGCCAGCGGCTGGAGCACGGTTGCCAGATCGAAGACCCGGACCACTGGTTGCGCAACGGCAATGCGTGGGAAGTGGAGCGCCCGGAATATGCGGTGCGCGTCAGGTTTGGCGGGCGCAGCGAGTTGCACACCGATGCGGAAGGCAAGCTGCACGCGCGCTGGCTGGACACGCAGGATGTGATGGCCGTGCCGTTCGATATGCCGATTCCCGGCTACCGCAACGGCACGGTGAACACGCTGCGTTTGTGGAAATCGACCGCGACCGAAGAATTCAATCTGGACGAATTTAACGCGGGCAGCTACACCGAAGCGGTGGCCGCGAAAAATGCGGCGGAGCACATCACTATGGTGTTGTACCCCAACGATGCCAGCGAGAACGGCAAAGAGCTGCGCCTGCGCCAGCAATATTTTCTGGCCTCGGCCAGTTTGCAGGATGTGTTGCGCCACTGGGTGCGCAAGTACGGCAACGACTTTTCGCAGTTCGCCGAAAAGAACGCTTTCCAGTTGAACGATACGCATCCCACGTGCGCGGTGGCGGAGCTGATGCGCTTGTTGATGGACGAGCACGGGTTGGGCTGGCATGAAGCATGGGACATCACCAGCGAAACCACGGCCTACACCAACCACACGCTGTTGCCGGAAGCGCTGGAGAAATGGCCGGTGAGTATGTTTGGCCGTTTGCTGCCGCGTTTGCTCGACATCATTTACGAAATCAACGCGCGCTTTATGGAGCAGGTCTCCTTGCGCTGGCCCGGCCATGTGGAGCGCCAGCGCCGCATGTCCATCATCGAGGAAGGCAGCACACCGCATGTGCGCATGGCGTATCTGGCGGTGGTGGCTTGCCGCTCGGTGAACGGCGTGGCGGAGTTGCATTCGAAATTGTTGCAGCAGAACCTGTTCCGCGACTTCTTTGAATTGTGGCCGCTGAAATTTAACAACAAAACCAACGGTGTCACGCCGCGCCGCTGGATGGCCTGGAGCAACCCGGAACTTTCCGCGCTGATCGACGCGACCATAGGCGAAGAATGGCGCACCGACTTGTCGAAGTTGAATGTGTTGATGCAGTTCGCCGACGACAAAACCTTCCGCGACAAATGGAGCGAGATCAAACTCAACAACAAGCATCGTCTGGCCGCGATGGTGCAACGCGACTGCGGGGTGATCTTCGACACCACGGCGCTGTTCGATGTGCAGGTGAAGCGCATCCACGAATACAAGCGGCAGTTGCTCAACATGCTGCACGTCATCCATCTGTACGACCGCATCAAACGCGGCGACACCGCCAACTGGACACCGCGCAGCGTGCTGATTGGCGGCAAGGCCGCGCCCGGCTACGTCATGGCCAAGCGCATCATCCGCCTGGTGACGGCGGTGGCCGATGTCATCAACCACGACCCCTCTACCGACGGCTTGTTGCAATTGGTGTTCCTGCCGGATTACCGCGTCACGGCGATGGAAGTGATTTGCCCGGCAGCCGATCTGTCCGAACAAATCTCCACGGCAGGCAAAGAAGCCTCCGGCACCGGCAACATGAAATTCATGATGAACGGCGCGCTGACCATAGGCACGCTGGACGGCGCGAACATCGAAATCCGCGAAGAGGCCGGAGACGAGAATTTCTTCCTGTTCGGCCTGACCGCCGAGCAAGTCGAAGCCACGCGCGGCCATTACGACCCGAAGTCAATCGTCGCGGGCGACCACGATTTGCAGCGCGTCATCCACCTGCTGCGCAGCAACCACTTCAACCTGTTCGAGCCGGGCTTGTTCGACCCCATCCTGCAAGCCATGCTCGACCCGCTCGACCCGTGGCTGACCCTGGCCGACTTCCGCAGCTACATCGATGCCCAGAGCAAAGTGAGCGAAGCCTATCAGGATCAGGAAAACTGGACGCGCATGAGCATCATCAACACCGCCACCAGCGGCAAATTCTCCAGCGACCGCACCATCATGGACTACAACCGCGACGTGTGGCGGCTGCCGCAAGTGCAACCGCACGACGAGTGAGGCGGGCAGGGGAAGCGCTTTTGCGTTTCTCCTGTTTTCATTTCCCCACCTTGCCCGCAAGCCAATAGATTCGGGCATCTGCAACAAGCGCATGGTGTAGATCGCCTATTGACGGGCGCTGCGGGGCAGGTGATGCTGGAGGAATAACCCAAAGTAGTTTTTCAATTTATTGAGCAATACATTTCATTTGGACGCGACATAACATTTCAATTGGCCGATACACTGAGTTACACTTGGCCGCATGACTGATCCCACTTTCCATCCCCGTTTTGCGCTTCCTCACCTGACCGAGGCGCTACAAGATACCCCTGTGGTGCTGATTCACGGTCCGCGCCAATGCGGCAAGACCACGCTCGCCCGTGCGGTGGGCGATGAGGCTGGCTATGCCTATATCAGTTTCGACGATGATGTGTTGCGAGCATCGGTTCTGGCTGATCCGCTGGGGTTCGTGGCAGATTTGCCGGACAAGGTGGTACTGGATGAAGTGCAGCGAGTTCCCGAATTATTTACTGCGCTGAAAGTAGCAGTAGATCGTGACCGGCGACCGGGGAGGTTCATTCTGACTGGCTCGGCTAACGTGCTGTTGGTGCCACGCTTGGCAGACTCTCTGGCGGGGCGCATGGAAATTTTGCGACTGCACCCGCTTGCGCAATCCGAGTTGGCAGCAATACAGCCCGATTTTTTGGATGCGCTGTTTGGGGATGGGTTCAAGACGAATCACAAGGCAAGGTTGGGCAAGGCGCTTGCCGACCGGATTGCAGCTGGTGGCTATCCCGCCGCACTGGCTCGCCCCTCGTCACGCAGGCGAGTCACTTGGTATCGCGATTACATCGAAACCTTGGTGCAGCGCGACGTGCGAGATATGGCGCGCATCAGCTCGCTGGATGTGTTGCCGCGTTTAGATCGGAAGAGCGTCGTGTAGGGAAAGAGTGTAGATCTCGGTGGTCGCCGTATCATTAAAAAAAAA
>FZPU01000073.1_pt1 | contig 13344 bp, 11 predicted proteins | sample 1534781 | NCBI WGS metagenome assembly FZPU01 (sample SAMEA104161949, study PRJEB21768) | metagenome | isolation source: underground water
TTTTTTTTTAATGATACGGCGACCACCGAGATCTACACTCTTTCCCTACACGACGCTCTTCCGATCTCCTGTTGTTGAAGACGACTTGTTCGACGATGCGCTGCTCAATATCGAAACACAGCAAGTCGAGCGCGAAATGCTGGACGTGCTGGCCGACGAGCTGGTACAAATGGCCGAGCAGTTTCATGCCGATCTGGCCGCAACCACAACCGGTACGCCGCAACAGCGTCGGGCGGCACTGGAGGATTTTCGCGAACTGATGCAGCGGCTGGGCACGACCTTGGGATCGGTCGGCCTGAGCGCGCTGGCCGCATTGTTCACGCAACTCGGGAAACACCTCGCACCGCTCAGTGAAGGCTTGTCGGAGCAGCAACAAACGCTGCTGCTGCAATTGCCCGAGCGCCTCGCGGCTTATCTTGCCGCTCCCACCGATGAACAAGCCTGCGGCGAATTGGCCGCCTTGCTGGCCGACATGGCATGGTTGTCGCCCATCGATCAGGACGCGCTTTCCTTGTGGCAAGGGGCGCTGTGCAACGTGCAGCTGATAGCAGAAGACGAGCAAAGCGCGCAGCGCCAGACCCGCGCCACCTGGGAAGATGTGTCGCTGGAATTACCCTCCGATGTCAACCCGGAATTGCTGGACGGTTTGTTGCAGGAATTGCCGGTACAAGTCGGCGCGTTCACCGCCGCGATCGGGCGTATCGCGGGCGGTGAAGGCGGCATGAAAGATGCCGAGCGCGCGATGCGCGCCGCCCACACGCTCAAAGGCGCAGCCAATACCGTGGGCGTGCCCGGCATCGCCAATCTCACCCATCATTTGGAAGACATTCTGGTCGCGCTGATCGACGCGGAAAAACTGCCGCAACGCGAGTTGGCCGAAGTGCTGATTAACGCTGGCGATTGTCTGGAAGCGATGAGCGAATTCCTGCTGAGCTTGGGGCCCGCACCCGAGCAGTCGCTGCAAGTGCTGCAACAAGTGCTGGATTGCGCCAATCAGATCGACCGCGAAGGCGTGAGCGCCGAAGCGACGCAGGCCGCCGCACCGGCATGGGCAATCCCGCAACAACAGCTGGCGCAGCCGCAAGCGAAAGAACAGGCGGCAACCATGCCGCCGCCGCACGTCGAGCAAACGTTGCGCGTACCCGCGCCGGTGGTGGACGAGTTGCTGCGTCTGGCAGGCGAAACGCTGATCTCCAATTCGCAAATCCAGGAGCATTTGCGCCAGTCCGTCAGCCAGGCGGAAATCATCCACAAGCAGCAGCACTTGATTCAGCAACTGGTGGCAGAACTGGAAGAGTTGGTCGATATACGCGGTGTCACTTCGTCGCCGCAGGCGACGGCGCGCAAGGAAGACGGTTTCGATGCGCTGGAGTTCGAGCATTACAGCGAGCTGCATACCGTTACCCGGCGCTTGATCGAAGCGGCTACCGACGCGCAGGAAATGACCAACACGGCGGAAGGTCAATTGACCACGCTGGAAGATTTGCTGGAAGAACAGCACCGCTTGCACATGGGCAGCCAGCACGCGCTGATGCGCACGCGCATGGTGGCGGTGAGCACCGTGGTTTCGCGCCTGCAACGCGGCGTGCGGCAAACCGGGCGCTTGCTGGACAAGCAGGTGGAACTCACCATCAAGGGCGAGAACACCACCATCGACAGCAATGTGCTGAACGATTTGATCGACCCGCTGATGCACGTTCTGCGCAACGCGGTGGATCACGGCATTGAATCGCCGCAAGCGCGCCTTGCCGCATGCAAACCGCAGCAGGGGCGCATCGAACTGTCGTTCGCGCGCGAAGGCAATTCCATCGTGGTGCGTTGCAGCGACGACGGCGCGGGGCTGGATTACGCGGCGATACGCGACTTCGCCGAACGCAAAGGCATGCTCAGCCCCGAACACGAACACACCGAAGAAGAACTCGCGCGGCTGATTCTCGCCCCGGGATTTTCCACGCGCGTGCACGCCTCGCAGGTGTCGGGTCGCGGTGTCGGCATGGACGTGGTGTATAGCCGCGTACTGGAAATGAAAGGCATGCTGGCGCTCAATTCGCGGCGCGGACAAGGGCTGATGGTCGAGCTGCGCCTGCCCGCCACCTTGCTTTCCGCGCACACCTTGATCGTGCGCCAGCATAAAAAACTGCTGGCGATTTCCAGTCGCGGCGTGGAAGACATCCGCTATGTTTCTGCTGAGCAAATTTCCGAGATCGGCGCGCGCCAGTATTTCCGTGAAGGCGATGAAATTTACGGGTTGGTCAAGCTGGAAAAATTATTGTCGCTGACGCAAGACCAGCGTTCGCGCGACAAGCAAGGCTTTCCGGTGCTGCTGACGCGGCTGGATGACGGTTCGATCAGCGCGGTGCTGGTGCAGGAGATCATCGACAGCCGCGAAGTGGTGATGAAAAAATTCGGCCGCTATGTGCCGCGCACGCAAGGCGTGATCGGTGCGGTGATTCTGGGCGACGGCAGCGTGGCTCCGGTGATCGACCTGGTCGAGTTACAGCATGTCTCCATGCAGCCGATGTTAAACGTGATGCAGGCAGAAGCGGTTGCCGATGCCGAGCCGCAAGCCGAGCACAAAGCGCTGCGCGCGCTGGTGGTGGACGACTCGCTGTCCGCGCTGCGCTCGCTGGTGCAGGTGTTGAAAGATGCGGAATTTGAAGTGCGCACCGCCAACGACGGCATGGAAGCGGTGAACGTGCTGGAAGGTTTCGTGCCCGACATCATTCTCACCGACATGGAAATGCCGCGCATGAACGGACTGGAACTGACGGCCAATGTGCGCCACACCGAACGCACCAAAAATGTTCCCATCATCATGATTACCTCGCGTTCCACCGAAAAACATCGCCAGATGAGCACGGCGGCGGGAGTCAATGTGCATCTCATCAAGCCGTTCAGCGACGATGTGTTGTTGCAGCATGTCATGCGGCTGGTCGGTCAATGAACACCACCGCCCTCGCCCGCCCCGCTGCCAGCGCCACATCGGCCTTGCTGAAAATATCCGGCCTGCGTTTGCTGTTGCCGCAAAAAGAAATTCGCGCGCTGGAAACCGCCGACTCCGTCGAAAAAACGGATGCGCTGCCGCACAGCGTCGGCTGGCTGCAACATTCGCAGCAACGCTGGCCGGTGTATTGCCTGTCGCAGAATCTGACGCTACTCGACGCAGTGCCCGCCGAGCGCCGCGCCTGCGTGCTGCTAGGCGCGGGCACTGGCTTCGCGGGCATTTTGTGCGACGACGTAAGCATTTCCCAATCGTCGCAAAGCCAGCCGCTTGAATTGCCGCCCGCCATGCGCCTGCCGCAAACGCCGGTGCTGGGGCTGATTGCAAGCGGCGACGAAGGCATCGTCTGCATCACCAGTGCGGAACAACTGATTGCGCACGTAACGCTTCTGGCAGGGATGTGATGGCACAGGAAAAACTAACCGCGCAAGCGCCCAACGCATGGCTGCTCGACTTCGGCCAGTCCCTGCGAGCCGCCGTGGGCGCGCGCGTTCTGCTGCAAATTCTCGATAAACCGAAACTGCATGAAGTGCCTTGCACACCGCCGTATTGCCGCAGCGTGCTGGCGTGGCAAGGCCGCTTGTTGCCGGTGATGGACATGGCGGCGCGCCTGACCGGCAAGGCGCAAAAGCCGCAGTATCTGGTGGTCGCCGGGTATCAGGAAAATCCAGACGATCCCGTGCGTTTCGGCGCGCTGTTGTTGTCCGCAGCGCCGCTGGTCATCGCAGTTGCCGATGCGCAAGCATGCCCGCTACCGGAACAGCCCGCAGGCTGGAGTCAATTCGCCTGCTCCTGTTTCGAGCATCAAGGTGCGGCGATTCCCGTGCTGCATCCGGGATTGATATTTTCCAGGCCGTGACGCTTATGTAGGTGCGAATTTACCTCGCAGAGGTTCTTGCACCCTGTGGGTGTTCGCACATCACATCAAGTTCGTGCGAATAAATTCGCACCTACAAACACCTCAAGCCGCCTTCCACACCTTCCACCAGTTCTTCGCGTGCGACATGCGCGCCAATTCGGTATTCGCCTCGTGTTCCCACGCATCGAACGAAAATCCCGCTTGCAGCAACGTCCCGCTGTATTTCATATCCACACCCTGAATGTGTTCCCTCAGCCAGCTCTTGAGAAAACTCAGCATCTCGAAATAGATCGGCTTTTCTTCCAGCAAATATTTCTTGGTGAGCGAGTCCAATTTCGCGATCAGCTTGCGGTGCTCTTCGATGTGCGGCTCCAGGTCCGGGTATTTCGCCTGACGCATTAAACTTTCTTCCAGCGCGAAATGGGTCTGGGTATAACTCATCAGCGAATCCAGAATCCCGGCCACAGCGCTGTCGCCTTCGCGCTTGGACACCGCGATGAACAGGCGGTTGAGGATGTTGACCAATTCTTTATGCTGAGCGTCTATGGCCTGGATATTGACGCTGTAATCGGGCAACCACTTGAAAAATACTTCTTCGTTAGACATGAGACCCTCCGAAAGTAACCAGCCATAACAGCTGCATGAATTTAGTTTAGCAAGCAGCATGCCTGATACTTATTACAATTTCGTTAAAGCTAATTCAATAGGTTGGGCAGGACAGAAGGGAAGACATGCACCAAAGTTGATTTGCCGCACCGAATTAATGCGCCGAAAAATGGAATGACCTGAATAGTACCTCTGGCCGGTAACGCCCAACCATTGACTTGTCGGCTCTTATGCTGGTTTACTTGCAGCAAATCTAATGGGAAGGGCAGCACAACGCTGCCCTTCCTTATTGAAGAATTTCGCGCCCAAAGCGCGCAGGATGAACTCACGTCGGAGGTGCATAAATGAAGTGCAGTATGCGGGGTGTTAAATCGAGGGCGGGATTGATTGTCTGCCTTGTTGGTATTGTCATGGCGAATGCCTGTCTGGCTGCGGATGATGCCTTCGAGATTGTCAAAGCGGAAGGCAGTGTGACAACCAGCGATCCGACCGGAAAGCAGGAGAAGCCGGTAGGCAGGCAAAGCGTGTTGCAGCCCAGAAACATTCTGATGACAGGCGCGAATGGTCGTGCGGTGGTGCGCATGGGCAATGCGGGTTATTTCGTGCTCGAAAAGAACAGCAAGATCGAACTCGGTAGAACGGGAAATGCTAAAGATCATGCGGGCTTTTTGAGGCAGATCACCGGCATGATTTATTACGCCATGAACACCATCAAGGGACATCAGAGGATGGATGTGCGCATTCAGGCTGCCGTCATCGGCATTCGGGGCACGCGTTTTCTGGTGGCCAATCAACCGGATCGCAATGAGATCGGCATGCGCAAGGGCTTGGTCAGCGTCACCAGCCCGGAGGGCGAGTTCGAGATACACCGCAAGGCCGAGCAGGATGAGTTCGATGCTTACAAGCGGGAAGCGCAAGATGCGGTGGCGAAACAACAAAAAGAGTTCGACGAATACAAAGCCAATATCGATAAGGAATTCGTCGAGTACAAACGTGAGTTCAGCTTGGGGGCAAACCGCATGGTGAGCTTCGACGGCAAACGCGTGACAGAGCGCCCGCTCAGCGACGAGTCAAAAAAAGATATGGAGTCCATCGAATCCTACGCCGAAGAGTGGCTCAAGGAAGTGAAAGACTGAGCGGGTGTATCCGCCCATCGCCCTACATCTTTAGCATGGCCAGGTAGTGCGATGAGCTGCGCCGGATAAAGATGCTTTTTAAAAAACCGAGGATGGGGGATGTGAAACCGGATACGTCGGGAACATGCAGCAGTTTCCCGCAAAACAATTTTCATCGCCGCGAAAAATCCGAGCGCACATGAACGCCCCTCCTGATCGCATTGTTACTTCTTGTTTGCGCGCAAATAACTGCTTTGGATGCTTTGCGAGTTCGCTTGAAATGGACTAGTATCATTACCAACACGGTCAATTTGTTATTGCATTCATTCCGTCGCGCTGGTGGCGTGAAATGTAAAACAAAAATCTGCTGTATCAACTAACGAAGGAGAATGAAATGAACCTAGATGCGCTGTTGGACGAATTAAAGGGTGTCAATGGATATGCAGCGTCCGCAATCATGGACTTTACCGGCGAGATGCTTGCCAGCCATTCCAGCACGGCCAACATTGATCTTGAAGTGGCTGGAGCCACATTCAACGATATTTTCCGCTCCGCTCACGCAGCCGCTGGCAAGGTCGGCTTCAAGTCGGCGAATGACCTGGTGGTTCAGACACCGGAAGGCGTGATCATCATGATGTGTACCGGAGTCGAGCAAAAGGCGCACCTGCACCTCATTACCATCTTGGCGAAGGATGGCAATCAGGCCTTGGCAAAGATGGCAATGCACAAGATCGCCCCCAAAGTAATGGAACAAGTAGTGTAACCAGTTCCGCTTTCAACCACCCGCAAGAACCGGCTTCATTTGCCCATTTGTGCGGGTCGGCGCATGCTGTGAATGTTTTCCTCAAGGCAAGGGCTTGTCTTCTTGCCGACTCCATAAACATAAGCGAAGAGTCGATGCGAAATAGCCTTCGCCTGGAGCAGCAGGGATGGCTTGGTATGTTACGGTCAGAACAAAGGAAGGAAGCGCAAGCAACCTTGTCACACCACCACTTCGAGTGGTTCATATAACCAAGGCAACTGGCTTCGTCGGGAAATAAACACCAGTTTCAGCAAATGGATAAATCGCTCAGTTTTACAGACATCGTTGGGCAATATGCTCAACTGACCCCGGTAACCAACTCCCACTATTCCGGGCATTGTCCATTTTGTGCGTCTGACGATGCGGACAATCTCATAGTTTCGTTGTACAGCCATCGCTGGATTTGCCTGTCCTGCGGCGCAGAAGGTGATCGCTACGATTTCGTCTCAAAGGCCGAGAACATCAGCAGGGCTGAGGCTATTCTCATGGTTAGCAATCACGCAAGTTCTGGCCCGTCCTTTCCTCACGCACGCATCAAACCGGGCAGCACATCAGGCACTGCGACCCAATCTGGCGCGCCCTCAAAAAAAACAGCAAAGACTCCGGCATCGTTCGTCACGAAACCGGCGGAGCCAGCCAAAGCGAAAGCCCCTTCAAGCCAGCCCGGCACCACGCGCGAGAACGCCGGGAACAAGTTGATGGCATGCTTTCTCGAATGCAGGAACTTCATTCCCAGCTATCAGGGCGCTGCCGTTCTCGATGAGCAATCGCGGATGATTGCTTGTGACAGCGAACACCCCCTCTCTGCCAGCCTGTCCGGTGTCGGAGAAATGCTGGCACCGATTTTGGCACTCGCCGGAACTGCATTTTCAAAATGGGGTATGGACAACACGTTACCGGCTTCGCTCACTATGGCTTCGGAAGACTCGGCTATCGTCGCGCACAAATCCGGCTCTGCGGACAAGTTAATGCTGCTGGTAGTTCAACTTAAAAATCCTGCTGACATGCCCGTGGCGCGACGGCTCATCTCCAGTGCCGCAATAAAAGCCGCCTGACTGCCGGGGTGAACGCTGCATCGCAATACAATCTGTTTCACGCGCAATGCATTTTCAATTCTGAGGTGAAGCCATGAATCTGACCGGGGAGCTACACTATCACTTGGAAGATAAGGATTACGCCCGCGTGAAATTCAGTGAGGGCATCAACAGTTTTTCGATTGATATTGTTTTTGTGCCGTCGCAATTCCGGCAACGGGGCATAGGCAAAGAGCTGGTCAACCGCGTGCTGGCAATTGCGGATGCTGCGGGCAAAGAAGTCTTTGTTACCGTGCGCCCGTTGGGGCAAAGCAGCGAAGACATCATTTCTAATCTGATCCGTTTTTACCAGCAATTCGGTTTCGAACTGACCGACCGCGATCCGGGGTTGGCGCACATGCTCCGCCCGGTCAGCGCACCGAAGTTGTTTGCACCATGATTTGAGACCGCCACCAACTTCGTGGCAACGCCCGTCAATAGGCGATCCGCATCATGCACTTGATGGAGATGGCCGTATTTTCTGGCTTGCGGGCAAGATGGGGTAGTCAAAACGTCCTGCGCAATAAATAAATGCGCTCTGCGCCGCGCTCTTTTCGTTTTCAGGAACGCTGCTAAAATGCCCGCCATTATTGAACTTGCGAGATGCTCCTCATGTTGATCTGGTTCGTTGTGTTCTATCTGTTGATTTCGGTCGGAATCGGTCTTTACGCTTCGACGCGGGTGCACAATTCGCGCGACTTTGTGGTGGCGGGGCGCAATCTGCCGTTGCCCATCGTGACGGCGACGGTGTTCGCCACCTGGTTCGGCGCGGAGACGGTGTTGGGCATTTCCGCCACGTTCGTCAAAGACGGCTTGGGCGCGGTGGTGGCCGATCCGTTCGGCGCGAGTCTGTGTTTGGTGATCGCCGGTTTGTTTTTCGCGCCGCTGCTGTACCGCATGAACCTGCTCACCATCGGCGACTATTACCGCGCGCGCTATAACCGTGCGGTCGAGCTGATGATGACGGTGTGCATCATGGTGTCGTATCTGGGCTGGGTGTCGGCGCAAGTGGTGGCACTGGGACTGCTGTTCAACGTGGTCAGCGACGGCGCGGTGACGCAGCAGGTTGGCATGGTGCTGGGCATTTCCGTGGTGCTGGCCTACACCATCTTCGGCGGCATGTGGTCGGTGGCGCTGCTGGATTTTGTGCAGATGACGGTCATCATGGCAGCCCTGTTGCTGATCGCGGTGCTGGTCAGCGGCGAGACGGGCGGCGTGGGGACGGTGGTGAACCACGCGCAAGCCGCCGGCAAATTGCAGTTGTTCCCCAGCGGCGGCATGGACGTTTGGATCCCGTTCATCGGCGCGGCGCTGACCATGATGCTGGGCTCTATTCCGCAGCAGGATGTGTTCCAGCGCATGACTTCGGCCAAGGATGAAAAGACCGCCGTGCGCGGCTCGGTGTCGGGCGGTCTGCTGTATTTCGGCTTCGCGTTTATCCCGATGTTTCTGGCTTATTCAGCGATGCTGATCGACCCCAAGGTGTTCGGTGATCTGGTCGAAAGCGATTCACAAATGATCCTGCCCAACCTGATTTTGAACCACACGCCGCTGTATGCGCAGGTGCTGTTTTTCGGCGCGCTGCTGTCGGCCATCATGAGCACCGCTTCGGCCACGCTGCTCGCGCCTTCGGTGATGTTTACCGAAAATATTTTGAAACACTTCGCGCTCAAACACATGAGCGACCAGCAAATGCTGCGCACCATGCGCATCATCCTGCTGACCTTCGGCGGCATGGTGTTGTGGTTCGCGCTGCATTCCGATTCGAGCATTTTCCACATGGTCGAAAACGCCTACAAAATCACGCTGGTGGGCGCGTTTGTGCCGCTGGCATTCGGCCTGTACTGGAAACGCGCCAACAACCAGGGCGCGCTGCTGTCCATTGCACTGGGGCTGGGTTCGTGGCTGCTGCTGGAAGTGCTGCAACCGGACACCTACTGGCCGCCGCAACTGGTCGGTTTGCTGTTCAGTATAGGCGGCATGTTGCTGGGTTCAATGTTGCCGAACCTGATCGGCAAGCACGGCGTGTCGCATCACCACCATCAACAACCTTCCGCATGACTGTCATGTTGCTGTCACAATTCTTTCATACCATCGCAACCACGAGAAAAGTGAAAGGGATAAAAAGATGACGACAGCGAACATTTTATTGGTTGAAGACGAACCGGCAATTCAGGAGTTACTGGCTTTCAACGTGGCGCAATGCGGCTTCCGCGCAATACAGGCTTACGATGCCGAGGCGGCGATGACGCATATCAACAGCGCTTTGCCCGACCTCATTCTGCTCGACTGGATGCTCCCCGGCGCTTCCGGTATCGAATTGGCGCGGCGGCTGCGCGCCGATTCGCGCACACGCGACATTCCCATCATCATGCTCACCGCGCGCACCGACGAGCGCGACAAGATTCAAGGCTTGGAAGCCGGAGCTGACGACTACATCACCAAACCGTTCTCGCCGCGCGAACTGATGGCGCGCATCCGCGCCGTGCTGCGCCGCCGCGCGCCGCAGATGAGCGACGAGACGATCAAGGTGGAAGGACTGGAACTGTCGCCCACCACGCACCGCGTCAGCGCCAAGGGCGAGAACATCGACCTCGGGCCGACAGAGTTTCGTCTCCTGCATTTCTTCATGACCCACGTCGAGCGCGTGTATAGCCGCGCACAACTACTCGACCAGGTGTGGGGCGACCACGTGTTCGTTGAAGAGCGCACCGTCGATGTCCACATCCGCCGTCTGCGTCAGGCGCTGGAAGCGTCCGGTCTGGACAGTCTGGTGCAGACCGTGCGCGGCAGCGGCTATCGGTTTTCCAAAGAGTAATTATTAGCCACGGATACACACGGATGAAACACCTCGAAGAGGTTCTTGTGCCCTGTGGGTACGGATGTGGGTGCGGTGTTTATCCGTGTGTATCCGTGGTTAGTTGAAGTTTTCTACAAACGCTTCGCGCGCATCCCCCCGTATAATGCCGCCAGTTAATTTTTGAGGTTTTGCAGTGAGCGATTTCTGGCAGCGCGCCTATATTTATCCCGCCGTTTTGTTGCTGCTCTCACTGCTGCTGTGGGCGGTGGCGGGCGCGTTGCCCGGAGCGCTGCTGTTCGGCAGTGGCATGGCGTTGCGCTCGTTCTTTCACTTGCGCAATCTGGCGGCCTTGGAAAAATGGCTGGCCGCGCCCGAGACGCTGGCCGTGCCGGATGGCTCGGGTTTGTGGGAAGACGCATTCTCACAACTCAACAAGATGAACCAGCGCCACCGCAAGGAATGCGAACTCAACGCCAGCGCCTTGCAGCAGATGGAACAAGCCACCTCGGCCTTGCCGGAAGGCGTGGCGATTCTAGATGAGGCCGATCGCATCGAATGGTGCAACCTGCTGGCGGAAAATCATTTCGGTCTGGACAGCGAGCGCGATGTCGGACAGCAGATCACCTACCTCGCGCGCCAGCCGGAGTTCGTGAATTATCTGGCGACACGCAATTTCAGCGAGCCGCTGGTGTTGCGTGACAAACGGCGGGAAGGCTTGGTGCTTTCCGTCAAACTCATCGCCTACGGCAACAACAAGCGCCTGCTCATCAGCCGCGACATTACCCAGCTGGAACGCATCGAAAACATGCGCCGCGACTTCGTGGCCAACGTCTCGCACGAACTGCGTACCCCGCTCACCGTGGTCAACGGCTTCGTCGAAACTTTGCACGACATGCCCAATCTGGAAAACGACATGTCGCGGCGCGCCCTGCATCTGATGGGCGAACAAACGCATCGCATGAAAAGTCTGGTGGACGATCTGCTCACCCTATCGCGCTTGGAAAACGACCAGAACCCTCTGCGCGAAGAGACGGTAGAAATTCACTCGCTGATGGAAGAAGTTTACCGTCAGGGACAATTGCTGAGCGACGACAAACATCTGTTGCAGTTGCGGGTTGAAAGCAACGCGAATCTGCTCGGCTGCCGCGAAGAATTGCGCAGCGCCTTCACCAACCTGCTGACCAACGCCATCCGCTACACGCCGCAACACGGCGAGATCACGCTGGTCTGGACGGAACGCGAAGGGCAACCCGTATTCGCCGTGCAAGACAGCGGCATCGGCATCGCCCCGCAACACATCCCGCGCCTCACCGAACGCTTCTACCGCGTTGACCGCAGCCGCTCGCGCGAAACCGGCGGCACCGGCCTAGGGCTAGCCATCGTCAAACACATCGCCATGCGCCACCAAGCCAAGCTGGACGTAACCAGCGAAGAAGGCAAAGGCAGCACCTTCGCCCTGCTCTTCCCGGCCAAACGCATCGCACTAAGCCAGCACCCATAGGGTACAAGAACCTCTGCGAGGTAAATACGGGCATCTTCGAGGGGGGTGTTGTAATGAGGTTTTAAGGGGATTGGCGTAGTGTAAAACGCCATGAAGCAGCAGCGTATTTATCATTAACTGCCATTTTCAGGATGAAGAATTATTTGTCCGCGCTCTTGGCGCGGATGATGCGCACCACTTCAGATATTTTGCGCAGGTTGCGCATGATGTTGGCGAGGTGGATGCGGTTGTTCACCTGTAGCGTGAAGTAGATGGCGGTGTATTCGCCTTCGTTGCTGAAGTTGACGTTTTCGATGTTGGATTCCGCTTCGGCGATGGCCGAGGCGATTTTGGCCAGTACGCCACGGCGGTTGGCGACGATGAGTTTGAGGCTGACATCGAAGGCGCGCGTGATGTTTTTGTCCCACGCCACATCCAGCCATTGCTCGCTGCCGCGCCCTTTGCGCAAGGTCGGGCAGTCGTGGGTGTGCACCACCAGCCCTTGCCCGCTCTTGATGACTCCGATGATGGGGTCGCCCGGAATGGGGCGGCAGCATTTGGCGAACTGCACCGCCATGCCTTCGGTGCCTTGGATGGTGACCACGGCATTGCCCATGGCATCGCTGAAAACGGTGTCGCTAATGCTGGCGAGTTGTCGCGCCACCACAATGTTGAGGCGTTTGCCCAGGCCGATGTCGGCGAAAATATCCTGCCGCGATTTCGCGCCGGTTTCTTTCAGCAATTTTTCCCAGCGCGCGTCATCCACCTCGTTCAGTTTTTGTCCGAGCGAATTGAAGGCTTGCGACAGCAGGCGTTCGCCAAGCTTGGACGATTCGTTCAGGTGCATGGTCTTCAGGGCGTGGCGGATTTCCGCGCGCGCTTTGCTGGTGACCACATAACCCAGCCAGGCCGGGTTGGGGTGGGCGTGCGGCGCGGTGACGATTTCCACGCGGTCGCCGTTGTGCAGTTCGGTGCGCAGCGGAACCAGTTCGGAATTGACCTTGGTCGCCACGCAGCGGTTGCCGATGTCGGTGTGCACCGCGTAGGCAAAATCCACCGTGGTCGCGCCGCGCGGCATGGCATAGATTTTTCCTTTGGGCGAGAACACGTAAACCTCGTCCGGGAACAGGTCCACTTTGAGGTGTTCCAGAAACTCGACCGAATCGCCGCTCTGCGCCAAGCTCTCCAGCAGGCTTTGCAGCCATTGGTGGGTCTTCTGATGCAGTTCGTTGATTTGCGTTTCCGAGGTTTTGTACAACCAGTGCGAGGCCACGCCGCTTTCCGCCAGCTTGTTCATTTCGTGGGTGCGGATCTGCACTTCGATGGGCGTGCCGAACGGGCCGAACAACGCGGTGTGCAGCGATTGGTAGCCGTTGCCTTTGGGGATGGCGATGTAGTCCTTGAACTTGCCGGGAAACGGTTTGTACAGGCTGTGCAGTGCGCCCAGCGCCAGATAACACGAGGGCACATCGTTGACCAGCACGCGGAAGCCGTAGATGTCCAGCACTTGCGAAAAGGCCAGCGACTTGGTTTGCATCTTGAGATCGGAAGAGCGTCGTGTAGGGAAAGAGTGTAGATCTCGGTGGTCGCCGTATCATTAAAAAAAAA
>FZPU01000013.1_pt1 | contig 13196 bp, 12 predicted proteins | sample 1534781 | NCBI WGS metagenome assembly FZPU01 (sample SAMEA104161949, study PRJEB21768) | metagenome | isolation source: underground water
TTTTTTTAATGATACGGCGACCACCGAGATCTACACTCTTTCCCTACACGACGCTCTTCCGATCTTCACGCCGACGATGCCCATGCCCAGAATGCGCCGCGTCTTGGGATCGAGCAACACTTTGGTCGCGCCTTCCTCGCGCGCGATGGACAAGGCGCGACCGGAAGCCGCCCACGGGAACGAAGCTTTTTCGTACTCGATGTTTTGCGCTTTGGCTTGGGTTTCGGTCAGCCCCATCCACGAAATTTCCGGGTCGGTGTAGGCCACGGACGGGATGGTCAGCGGCTCGAAAAACGCTTTGTGTCCGGCGATATTTTCCGCCGCCACTTTGCCTTCGTGCACTGCTTTGTGCGCCAGCATCGGGTCGCCCACGATGTCGCCGATAGCGAAAATGTGCGGCACGTTAGTGCGCATTTGTTTATCGACCGGAATGAAACCGCGCTCGTTCACGGTCAGCCCTGCTGCTTCAGCGTTGATCTCGCGCCCGTTCGGACGGCGACCCACGGCCATCAGCACTTTGTCGTAAACCTGCGCTTCGGCGGGTGCTTGCTCGCCCTCAAAAGTGACTTTCAGCCCGCTCTTCTGAGCTTCGATTTTCACCACTTTGGTCTTCAGATAAATCGCTTCGTAACGTTTGGCGATGCGCGTGTGCAGCGGCTTGACCAGATCCTTGTCCGCGCCGGGGATAAGGCCGTCGGCCAGTTCCACCACGGAAATTTTTGAACCCAGCGCGTCGTACACCGTGGCCATTTCCAGCCCGATGATGCCGCCGCCGATAATCAACATACGCTTGGGCACATCCTGCAACGCCAGCGCGCCGGTGGAGTCGATGATGCGCGGGTCGTCGTAAGGGAAGCCGGGGATGCGCGCCACGCTGGAGCCTGCGGCGACGATGGCATGGTCGAAGGTGACGATCTTCTCGCCGTCGGCGGTTTGCACCGTCATGCTGTTGGGCGAAGTGAATTTCGCCGTGCCGCGTACCACTTGCACCTTGCGCTGTTTGGCCAGTGCAGCGAGTCCGCCGGTGAGCTTGGCGATCACGCTTTCTTTCCATGCGCGAATCGCGTCAATGTCGATCTTCGGCTTGGCGAAAGTCACGCCGTGATGCGACACTTCTTGCGCTTCGTTGATGACCTTGGCCACATGCAGCAAGGCTTTGGACGGGATGCATCCGACATTGAGGCACACGCCGCCCAGCACTTTTTCTTTTTCGATCAACAGCACTTGCTTGCCCAGATCGGCAGCGCGGAACGCGGCGGTGTAACCGCCGGGGCCGGCACCGAGGACGACGACTTCGGCGTGTAGGTCGGAGGATTGAGGATTGGGGATTGAGGATTGAGCGGCGGGTGTTGTCATAGCTTTTAACCCCTCCCCAGCCCTCCCCTTGTCAGGGGAGGGAGTAGTCACCTCCCCTGACAAGGGGAGGCCGGGAGGGGTTTGCTCTTGTGTTTCCAACATCAAAATAACCGCACCCTCGCTCACCTTATCCCCGACCTTGAGCTTGATTTCCTTCACCACACCCGCCACCGGCGAAGGCACATCAATCGTGGCTTTGTCGGTTTCCAGCGAGATGAGCGCCTGCTCTATTTCGACTTGCTCGCCGGATTTCACGCTGATTTCGATGACGGCAACATCTTTGAAATTGCCGATGTCGGGGACTTTGATTGCGATGGTTTGGCTCATGTTGTTTCCTCAAAAAACGTTTCCCGCAGATATGTTTTAAATCCTGATCTGCCCGTTACCCAGCACGATAAATTTTTGCGACGTTAATCCTTCCAGTCCGACTGGGCCGCGCGCGTGAATCTTGTCGGTGGAAATGCCGATCTCCGCGCCGAGGCCATATTCGAAACCGTCGGCGAAGCGAGTCGAGGCATTCACCATCACGCTCGCGGAATCCACTTCGCGCAGGAAGCGCATCGCTTTGGAATAATTTTCGGTGACGATGCTGTCGGTGTGTTGCGAGCTGTAGGTGTTGATGTGGTCAATGGCTTCGTCCACATCGGCCACGATGCGCACGCTCAAAATCGGCGCGAGGTATTCGGTGTGCCAGTCTTCCTCGGTGGCGACTTTCATCTGCGCGACCAGTTTGCGCGAGGCATCGTCGCCGCGCAGTTCCACGCCTTTGCCGAGATAGATTTTGCCCAGCTCGGGCAATACTTGCGCCGCGACTTTCGCGTTCACCAGCAAGGTTTCCATCGCGTTGCACACGCCGTAGCGGTGGGTCTTGGCGTTGTCGGCGATGCGGATGGCTTTGGGCAGATCGGCCTCGTCGTCGATATACACGTGGCAGATGCCGTCCAGATGTTTGATGACCGGCACTCTGGCTTCTTCCGAGATGCGCGCGATCAGGCTCTTGCCGCCGCGCGGCACGATCACGTCCACATACTCTTTCATGGTGATGAGTTCGCCCACGGCGGCGCGGTTGGTGGTGTTCACCACTTGCACCGCATTCTCCGGCAATCCCGCTTCGCGCAAGCCCTGATGCACGCAAGCCGCTATCGCGCGGTTGGAATGCAAGGCTTCGGAGCCGCCGCGCAGGATGGCCGCGTTGCCCGATTTGATGCACAGCCCGGCGGCATCCGCCGTCACGTTCGGGCGCGATTCGTAGATGATACCGATCACGCCCAGCGGCACGCGCATGCGGCCTACCTGAATGCCGGAAGGGCGGAATTTCATGTCGGTTATTTCGCCGATGAGGTCTGGCAAGGTAGCGATCTGACGCAGACCTTCCGCCATCGACTTCACGGTTTTCTCGGTGAGCGTGAGACGGTCAATCGCGGCTTCATCCAGGCCGCCGGTTTTGGCGGCGGCGACATCCTTGGCGTTTTCGGCGATGAGCTTGCTGCTGTTGAGCAGAATGGCGGTGGCAATATTTTCCAGCGCGTGGTTCTTGGCATTGGTGCCGGCCTGCGCCATCACCCGCGACGCGGCGCGCGCCTGCAGCCCGACTTGTTGCATATATTTTTTTATGTTTTCCATCGCACACCTCAATGTTTGGAATCGACGGACATTTTAGCATTGCGCTTGCGCTAGAATGCGCTCCTTGGTTTTGTCATTCCCGCGAAAGCGGGAATCCAGTCAATTTGAAAGAACTGCGAAGCAGACATAACCGATGCATTGTCCCACTGTGTGGGCTTTTTAATTACTGGATTCCCGCCTTCGCGGGAATGACGAAAAAATGTCCGACATCCTCAATAAAATTCTTGCGGTGAAAAGTCAGGAAGTCGCCGCCGCCCTGTCCGCCAAACCGTTGCCGGTCATCCGCGCCGAGGCCGAGCAGGCCGCACCGGCGCGCGATTTTGTCGGCGCGATACGCCACAAGATCGCCGCCGGACAATCTGCCGTAATCGCCGAGATCAAAAAAGCCAGCCCCAGCAAAGGGGTCATCCGCGCCAATTTCCATCCGGCGGAAATCGCCGCCAGCTACGCGCAACACGGCGCGGCCTGTTTGTCGGTGCTGACCGACGAACAATTTTTTCAGGGCAGCGCGGAATATTTGAAGCAGGCGCGCGCGGCTTGCGAGCTGCCCGTGCTGCGCAAAGATTTTATGGTGAGCGAATACCAGGTGTATCAGGCGCGCGCCATGGGCGCGGATGCCATCCTGCTGATCGCAGCGGCGCTGACATTGAACCAGATGAAGGCCATGGAAAAACTGGCGCACAAACTGGGCATGGCGGTGCTGGTGGAAGTCCACGATGCCAAAGAGCTGGAAGTCGCGTTGCAACTCGCCACGCCGCTGATCGGCATCAACAACCGCAACCTGCGCACCTTCGAGGTGACGCTGCAAAATACCCTCGACCTGTTGCCCGGCATCACGCACGACCGCATCGTGGTCACCGAAAGCGGCATCTTCACCGCGCAGGATGTAAAGCTGATGCGCGACCATCAGGTACATTCATTTCTGGTCGGCGAAGCGTTCATGCGCGCCGACGATCCCGGAGTCGAGCTGGCGCGCGTGTTCTCGATGTAGGGTGGGCACGTTTTTTTGTGCCCACGCGTTTATCGGCAAATGATTACGCGTGGGCACAAAAACGTGCCCACCCTACGTTGATGCAATAAAAAACGGGCATCCGAAGATGCCCGTTTTGCTTGGCTAAAATGACGGTTAAGTCAGCTTAGAAGCTGTGTTGCAGACCAGCACCGAAGCCGGAATACTTGGCACCTGCTGCGCTGGCGATGGTTTGACCAGCTGACAGTGCGTACTGACCTGCCGCCTTGTTGGACAGAGCCGAGTACATCACGAATGCCTGAGTGCGCTTGGAGAAGTCAAAGCCGTAACGCAGGGAGATTTGTGTTGCGCCTGTGTCTTTAGCAGAGCCCAAGTCGCCTTGGCTGGCAAAGCTAACGCCAATGTTATTCGCGCCAGTTTTGTATGCGCCGACCAATTCAAAACCGGTACGGCTGTTTTTATCAACACCTGTTCCAGCTAGGTTTGCGCTGGAAATGCCAATACGTTCAACAGTGGCACCAACCATCAGCTCGTCAGTGACTTTGTACGAACCAACTACGCGCATCGCGGTGTTGGAACCGGTTCCGCGTGTAGCGGTCGGTGTCAGCGCGTCGCCGTGACTTTCGTAACCTGCGGCAACGTACAGTTGTTCAGTTTCAAATGTTCCTGACAGGGAGAACAAAGCTTGATTTTGTTTGGTTGCAGCATTTGCGCCCAAGCCATTTGTAGCAGGAGCTGTGTAAACATAGGTATCCGATGCTGGAGCGAATGCAACCTTCACATCAAAACCGGAGAATTTCGGAGAGTAGTACTGAACCACGCCAGCTTTGCGCGTCACGAAGCTTTCAGAAGTAGCGGCTGTATTCACGGTAGCTACTGCGGCCACTGCGCCGGAACGACCAATCAGGTTGGTGGTGGATGCGAATGTAGTGTTATCGAACAGTTCGATTTTGTTATGTGTCAGCTTGTAAGGCGTATCCCAGTTGGCAATCATGACAGTACCGAGAGCTTCGTCCTTCAGGCCTGCGCCTGTATTGCGGACACTGGTAAAGGTCGCTGCGCCGCCGCCCAATTCCACCTGCGTTTCAATTTGGAAAATGGCTTTCAAGCCAGCGCCCAAATCATCTTCGCCTTTAATGCCGAAACGCGATGCGTTTGAAACCACGCGGTTCACGGTGTAGGAAGCCCCAGTTGCGGGTGCGGTGAATGGAGGAATTGTGGACTTGTCAGACTGCACTGACTCAACGTCTGCGATCAGCTTGCCGTAAAAAGTGACGTTCGCGTTATCGGCGAACGCGGGTGCGGAAAATGCGGTGGCGATTGCCAGCGCGATCAGTTTCTTTTGCATCTTTCAAACTCCTTAATTTTTAGGTTGGTTTCACCGGCAAGCAAGCCCGCCGACGCAATCAAATAAATTCTCTTGAGCGAGAATTCGGGGCGGATTCTGTCGCGAAATTTTGAAATTCCGTCCGTGTAACAAAAAATTCACGCGGGCGTGTCTAATGCGCAACAGCGCTGCGCGATGTCACGAAACTGCAATGGAATTGGGGTAGTGGCGAGCGGAGGAGGGGGCAAAATAAAACCCGCAGAAGCGGGTTTAAGTTTCGGGCGCTACTCGATCATGGGAAAAACAGTTGTCCACGAAAATCACGAAAGGCACGAAAAAAATCTATGCGCTCAGCGAATACTCGATGGGTATTGTTCTGTTTCGTGCCTTTCGTGTATTTCGTGGACGGATTGTCGTTGTTAAGCCTGCGCCCAACCTTGCGCTTCGCTGTAATCGCCGAATGCGCGGATGTCGGCATCCACGAACAGGCGCGACAGCCAGGCTTGCCAGGTGATCCATTGGTCGTCGGTGACGACGGCGATTTTGTTGAAGTCGTGGTTGTGCTGGCGGCTGAAAAATTTCAGTTCTTCCCACGCCACGTCCGGGGTATAGGCCAGCATGCCGCGCAGGTCGAACAGCAGGTTGACGCTGCCGGGGGCGGCGAGGTGGTGCAGCGCGTGTTGCTCGAACTGCTCGAAATCGGCGATGGTGAATTCGCCCATGACGGCGATGTTGACGAGGTTGTTGCTTTCTTCGATGGTAATCATTTGCGTGCCTGTGTGTGAGTTGGAGCCAGACGCAAGCTTAACATGCCGCTGGCGATGATGAACGCGATGCCCAGCCACGCGCTGGCCGAAAGCGACTCCTGCCAGAACAATAATCCGAACAGGGCGGAAAACACGATGGTGTTGAAAGCCAGCGCGCTGACCACCTGCGTTTGTCCGATGCGGTAGGCGCGCGTCATGGCGAGCTGGGCGAAAGTGGCGGATGCGCCCAGCGCGATCAACAGCGGCAGGTCGCTCCACGCTACGGCGTGTATTTCGCCGCTCATCATCCACACCCCGCTGAAAATCGTGGCGACCAGATTGAAATAGAACACCACACGCACCGCCGGTTCTCCCAGAAGCCCGAGCTGGCGTACGTTGAGGATGGCGAAACCCGCGAGGAAACCGGACAGCAAGCCGAGCAAACCGCTGACGAATTGTTCGCGCTCGAAAGTGGGATGCAGCAGCACCACCACGCCGACAAAACCCAGCGCCAGACTGGACGTGAGCGGCAGGTGGAATTTGTCTTTGTAAACCACGATGGTGAGCACGGTGAGGAACAGCGACGAGGTGTAGTTGAGCGTGATCGCGGTGGCCAGCGGCAGCGTGGCGATGCAGTAGAAAAACAACATCATGGCGACCGTGCCGGTCAGCCCGCGCCACAAATGGCCGCGCCAGTGCGGCGTGGCGAGCGAGGCTTTCTGGCGGTGCAGCATCGCATACACGATGAACAGGCCGAAGCAGGAACGGTAGAACACCAGCTCTGCGGTGGAGAAATGCGGCGAGCCAAACTTGACGCATACGCCCATCACGGCGAACAGCAGACCGGCGACCAACATCCACAGCGCGCCCATGCTAGCCCGTCATTCCGGCGCAGGCCGGAATCCAGATAGGAAGAAAATTCCCCGCGTGGCGGGGACAAAACCATAAAGGCATGTTGATTAGAAGCGCTGGATTCCGGCCTGATGAAACTACTAGCCATTCGACTAAGCTGGCAAACAACGCCAGCCAAGTCGCTGGTTATGCGCCGGAATGACGGTTACAGATGTGGTTGCATATTACGCAACAGCCACTCGTGGTAATGGCGCATGCCGTCTTCGGTCGGCGACTGGTAGGGGCCGACTTCTTCCGTGCCCGCTTTGTACAAGGAGCGTCGGCCTTCGTGCATGCGCAGGCAGATGACATCGTCTTCCACCGCCGTTTCGCGGTAGGCCTTCTTTTCGGCTTCCACGTATTCGCGTTCGAACAGCACGATGTCTTCGGGATAATAAAACTCGACGATGTTGGTGCAGGCATCGGTGCCGCGCGGCACGACGGTGCTCACCACCAGCGTGTTCGGATACCACTCGACGGTGATGTTGGGGTAATAAGTCAGCCAGATTGCGCCGTATTTCGGTAGTTCGCCCTTGTGGTATTTCATCAGCTGCTCGGACCATTGCTGGTAAACCGCGCTGCCTGCCTTGCGCCTCGGGTCGTTGAGGCCCACGGTCTGCACGCTAAAATTTTCGCCGAAGGTCCAGTTCAGTTCGTCGCAATTGACCAGTTGTCCCAGGCCGGGATGGAACGGAACGACGTGGTAATCCTCCTGATACACCTCGATGAATGTCTTCCAGTTGAAGTTGTATTCGTCCACTTCGACGCGATCCAGCATGTAGCCGGAGAAGTCGATTTCGTTGAACCCAGGCATGTTTGCCAAGTCCTTGGCGACATCGCGCTGTCCGGCAAACAGCAAACCTTTCCAGTTTTGCAGCGGGGTTTTGTTCAAATGCAGGCAGGGATTGGCGGGGAAATGCGGCGCGCCTATCAGTTCGCCGTTGTTTTCATAGGTCCAGCGGTGCAGCGGGCACACGATGTTTTTCGCAGTGCCGCGCCCTTCCAGCATGGTGGCCTGACGGTGGCGGCAGATGTTGGACAGCAGCTCCACGCCGCCTTCGTTGCGCACCAGCATCTTGGCTTTGTCCATCCACTCGATCACGTGATAGTCGCCGAGATTGGGCACCATCAGCTCATGTCCGACGTATTTCGGTCCGGCATCCAGCAGCACGCGCTGCTCGATCTCCAGCACTTTCGGATCGAAATACCAGCGCAGCGGCGGCTGCGCGGAAACGGGATTGAACTGCTGTGCTTTAGCGATTTCGGACATACCCACTCTCTCTGTGAATACCAATTTTCGGGGCAGGGATTGTCCCCGAAATCGAATAGGGGGGCAATAATAATTGGCTCTGTGCGGGGGGCTTGGGTAAAATGCCGCACTCATGCAGAAACCGAGGCAGATTGGGAATCGAGATGGCGGCTAAATCCGGCAAGACACAGAGTTTCGAAGCAGCGACGACAGAGTTGGAGCAAGTGGTGGCGGACATGGAATCCGGCAAACTGTCGCTGGAAGACTCGCTTGCGGCCTATAAACGCGGCGCGGAACTGCTGGCATTCTGCCGCGCGCGGCTGGACGATGCGCAACAGCAAGTGCGCGTGCTGGAAGACGGCTCACTTAAAGAATTCGCTGCAATCAACGAAGCGAACTGATTATGGTTAACTTCTCCTCTTGGGTTTCCACCCATCAATCCCGTTTTGAAGAAACGTTGAAGCGCCTGCTGCCGCAGCCGGACATCATGCCGCAACGGCTACACGCCGCGATGCGTTACAGCGTGCTGGACGGCGGCAAACGCGTGCGTCCGCTGCTGGCTTTCGCGGCGGGCGAACTGGCGGGTGCGCCGCAGGAGCGCGTTGAAGTCGCCGCCGCCGCCGTGGAAATCATCCACGCTTATTCGCTGGTGCACGACGACATGCCGTGCATGGACGACGACGTGTTGCGGCGCGGCAAACCGACTTGCCATGTCGAATACGACGAAGCCACCGCGCTGCTGGTGGGCGACGCGCTGCAAAGTCTGGCGTTCCAGCTGTTGTCCGAACACAAGCTGAGCGACGACGCGGCCAAGCAATTGCAGATGGTCAGATTGCTGGCGGTGGCCAGCGGATCGCGCGGCATGGGCGGCGGACAAGCCATCGACCTCGACAGTGTGGGCAAACAGCTCACGCTGCCGGAACTGGAGCAGATGCACATCCACAAGACCGGCGCGCTGATCCGCTGCGCCATCATGCTGGGCGCGCATTGCGGCAATCTGAATTCGGCGCAACTCGAACAGTTGAACCGTTACGGCAAATGCATCGGGCTGGCGTTCCAGGTGGTGGACGACATCCTCGACAGCGAAGCCGACACCGCCACGCTGGGCAAAACGGCGGGCAAAGATGCCGACAACGACAAACCGACTTATGTCAGCCTGCTCGGCGTTCCCGCCGCCAAGAAAATGGCGGCGGAGCTGCACCAGCAAGCACTGGATGCGTTGCTTGAACTCGGCGCACCGGCGCAACGTCTGCGCGAACTGGCCGACTTCATCGTGATGCGGAAATTCTGATGCAACCCATCCTGAATTCCATCAACTCTCCCGACGATTTGCGCCAACTGAAGCGCGGGCAACTGCCGCAACTGGCGACCGAGTTGCGCGCTTTCCTGATCGAATCGGTGAGCAAAACCGGCGGCCATCTGTCCTCCAACCTAGGCACGGTGGAGCTGACCATCGCCTTGCATTACGTGTTCGACACGCCGCAGGACAAGCTGGTGTGGGATGTCGGCCATCAGACTTACACGCATAAAATTCTTACCGGACGGCGCGAAGCGATGAGCGGCCTGCGCATGGCGGGCGGCATTTCCGGTTTTCCCAAACGCAATGAAAGTCCCTACGATGCCTTCGGCGCGGGACATTCCAGCACGTCCATCTCCGCCGCGCTGGGTATGGCGGTGGCCGCCAAGCTGCGCGGCACGGACGAGCGCGCGGTGGCCATTATCGGCGACGGCGCGATGACCGGCGGCATGGCGTTCGAGGCACTGAACAACGCGGGCGCGATGGATGCCAACCTGCTGGTGATCCTCAACGACAACGACATGTCCATCTCGCGTCCGGTCGGCGCGCTGAACAATTATCTGGCGAAGCTGATGTCGGGGCGCTTTTACGCGGCGATGCGGCGCGGCAGCGAAAAAGTGCTGAAAGGCATGCCGCCGGTGCTGGAATTTGCCAAGCGCACCGAAGAACACCTCAAAGGCATGGTCATCCCCGGCACCATGTTCGAGGAATTCGGCTTCAACTACATCGGCCCCATCGACGGCCACGATCTGGATACGCTGGTCGATACGCTGGGCAACATCCGCAAACTGGAAGGTCCGCAGTTCCTGCACATCGTCACGCAAAAAGGCAAAGGCTACGCCAAGGCCGAAGACGATTGCGTGCTGTATCACGGCGTGGGCAAGTTCGATCCTACCCACGGCATCAAGCCGACAGCCAATTGCAAGATGAGTTACACGCAGGTGTTCGGTGACTGGCTGTGTGATGCGGCGGCGGCAGACACGCGCCTGGTCGGCATCACACCCGCCATGTGCGAAGGCTCGGGCATGGTCGAGTTCGCCGAAAAATTTCCCGTGCGTTATTTCGATGTCGGCATCGCCGAACAGCACGCGCTCACCTTCGCGGCGGGCCTGGCCTGCGACGGCTTCAAGCCGGTGGTGGCGATCTACTCCACCTTCCTGCAACGCGCTTACGATCAGCTGATCCACGACATCGCCATCCAGAATCTGCCGGTGGTATTGGCCATCGACCGTGGCGGTCTGGTCGGCGCGGACGGCGCGACGCACGCGGGCAGTTTCGATCTTTCCTTCCTGCGTAGCATTCCCAACATGACGGTGATGACCCCCGCCGACGAAAACGAATGCCGCCAGATGTTAAGTACCGCGTTCAGCCTGAATACGCCCAGCGCGGTGCGTTATCCGCGCGGCTGCGGCACTGGCGTGGAGGTGCAAAAAAATCTGCACACCTTGCCCGTTGGCAAAGGAGAAGTGTGCCGCGAAGGCAAGCAGGTCGCCATTCTCGCTTTCGGTTCCATGCTCGCGCCGGCGTTGCAGGCAGGCGCACAAACCGATGCCACGGTCGCCAACATGCGCTTCGTCAAACCGCTGGATGAAGCGCTGGTATTGCAACTGGCGCGCGAACACGTGCTGCTGGTCACCGTGGAAGAGAACGCCCTGCAAGGCGGCGCGGGCAGCGCGGTCGCCGAATGTCTGGCGCGCCACGGCATCGTGGTGAGCGTGTTGCATCTGGGCTTGCCGGACGAGTTTCTGGAGCAGGGCGATCCCGCGCAAATGCTGGCCGCTTGCGGGCTGGATGCGGCGGGAATCGAACGCGCGATACGCGAAAAAATCGCAGAATAATATTGTCCGACTATATTTGTCGGACAATAGGTATAATTTAAAAAAACGTTGCCCGCAGATTACGCAGATTAAACAGATTACATGGCCGGTCATTTGAAATTCCGGCGTATCTTCGGGCGACGAGTTACCCTTTTTCGCTTCAAAAAATCTGCGTTAATCTGCGTAATCTGCGGGCAAAAGGTTTTAGGTTTGTCTGTGAAATCTGCGGACGCAACTGAAAAAATTCATTTCAAATTTTACACAGAGATATAGCCATGACACCCATCGCCGACGTACAAAGCAGCGCCGACACCCGCCATCTGGCGATCAACAAAGTCGGCATCAAAAGCATCCGCCATCCCATCATGGTCAAGGACAAGAGCATGGGCGTGCAGCACACCATCGCCACGTTCAACATGTACGTGCATCTGCCGCACAACTTCAAAGGCACGCACATGTCGCGTTTCGTGCAGATCCTCAACCAGCACGGGCGCGAGATTTCGGTCGAATCGTTCGAGAGCATCCTGCGCGAAATGGTGGACAAGCTGGAAGCGCAATCCGGCTACATCGAAATGGCCTTCCCCTATTTCGTCAACAAGACCGCGCCGGTTTCGGGCGTGCAAAGCCTGCTCGATTACGACGTGACCTTCATCGGCGAGATCGTCGAAGGCACTTACCGTTTCACCATGAAAGTGTTGGTGCCGGTAACCAGCTTGTGCCCGTGCTCCAAAGAAATCTCCGATCGCGGCGCGCACAACCAGCGCTCGCACGTCACCCTCACCGTGCGCACGCGCAGCTCGGTGTGGATAGAAGAAGTGGTGCGCTTTGCCGAAGAGCAGGCCTCCAGCGAACTGTACGGTTTGCTAAAACGTCCCGACGAAAAATTCATCACCGAACGCGCTTACGACAACCCCAAGTTCGTCGAAGACATGGTGCGCGACGTGGCCGCCGTGTTAAACGCCGACGAGCGCATTGAAGCCTACATTGTCGAGTCGGAGAATTTTGAATCCATCCACAACCACTCGGCGTATGCGCTGATCGAGCGGGACAAGACACTTGAGTGAAAAGTGAAAGGTGAAACGTGAAACGAAACCTTCCCGGCAGGGAAGGTGGCACGAAGTGCCGGATGGGCATCACGTTTCACCACATACCCCTTGAAATATCACCCTCCCATCCCAATCTCCCTCGCACCTTGATTTAACCCCGCCACAGGAGACATACAAATGACCGCAAGCACCACCGCCAGCCGCGAGACGCTGGGATTCCAGACCGAAGTCAAACAACTGCTGCAACTGATGATCCACTCGCTGTATTCCAACCGCGAGATTTTCTTGCGCGAGCTGGTTTCCAACGCATCCGATGCCTGCGACAAACTGCGCTTTGAGGCACTGCACAACGACGCGCTGTACGAAAACGCATCCGACTTGAGCATCCGCGTCAGCTACGACAAAGACGCGCGCACGCTGACCATCGCCGACAGCGGCATCGGCATGAGCCGCGATGAAGTGATCGCCAACCTCGGCACGATTGCCAAGTCCGGCACGCGCGATTTCTTCAGCAAATTGTCCGGCGACCAGCAGAAAGATGCGCACCTCATCGGCCAGTTCGGCGTGGGTTTCTATTCCGCGTTTATCGTGGCCGACAAAGTGTCGGTGCTCACTCGCCGCGCGGGCGAAAAGTCCGATCAGGGCGTGCGCTGGGAATCTGACGGCGGCGGCGAGTTCTCCATCGAGATGGTGGAGCGCGCTGTGCGCGGCACCGAGATCACGCTGCATCTGCGCGAAGATCAGGACGACTTGCTGGCCGGTTACAAGCTGCGCGAGATCATCAAGAAATATTCCAACCACATCATGAGATCGGAAGAGCGTCGTGTAGGGAAAGAGTGTAGATCTCGGTGGTCGCCGTATCATTAAAAAAAAA
>FZPU01000035.1_pt1 | contig 12785 bp, 10 predicted proteins | sample 1534781 | NCBI WGS metagenome assembly FZPU01 (sample SAMEA104161949, study PRJEB21768) | metagenome | isolation source: underground water
TTTTTTTTTAATGATACGGCGACCACCGAGATCTACACTCTTTCCCTACACGACGCTCTTCCGATCTGATCTGGCCTGTCCGGCGAGCGAATTCATTCCGTTTTGCGACGCGCATCCCGACCGCACCGTGGTGGTGTATGCCAACACCAGCGCGGAAGTGAAAGCGCGTGCCGACTGGGTGGTGACCAGCTCCATCGCGCTGCCGGTGGTCAAACATTTGAAAGAGTTGGGGCAGAAAATTCTGTGGGCACCGGATAGACATCTGGGCAATTACGTGCAGGAAGAAAGCGGCGCGGACATGTTGTTGTGGCAAGGCTCGTGCATCGTGCATGACGAATACAAAGCCAAAGAATTGATCGCGCTGAAAGCGCAATATCCCGGCGCGCAAGTGCTGGTTCATCCCGAATCGCCGCGCGCCATCATCCAGTTGGCGGACGCGGTGGGTTCCACCACGCAGCTCATCACCGCCGCGCAAAAGTCTGCCGCGAAAGTGTTTATCGTCGCCACCGACAACGGCATCCTGCACAAGATGCGCACGCTGTGTCCCGACAAATTATTTCTTGAAGCGCCCACCGCCGGTGCGGGCGCGAACTGCACCAGTTGCAGCCATTGCCCGTGGATGGCGATGAACGGGCTGCTCAATCTGGCGGAGGTGCTGGAACGCGGCAACAACGAGATTCACGTTGATCCTGCCATTATCCCGCGCGCCGTGTTACCGATCCAACGTATGCTCGACTTTGCCAAGCAGATCAAACTGCCGACGCGCGGCATAGGCAACGCTTAAACGCTTAAGGGGAATGAGATTATGGCTGACATGAATTCAAATAATGGCGGCGATAATCTTGAAAACACTCCCGCGTCTGCCAGCGACGACGCGCATGCCGCAATCGAACTCCGCAGCAAACTCGAACAGCTGAATGCCGCCCAACTGCGCGCGCAAAATATCGCCAAGGTGCGCGCGGCAACCGAAGCGAAGTTGATCGAGGTGGAAGCCTCCATCAGTCAGGATGCGCTGGCGATTGTCATGTACCGCAAAAAAATCGAAAAGGATTTGCATGCCAGTTCGCCGCAGGTGATCGAGCAGGAAAAACTCGCCGTCGATGCCGCGTTGAAGCGGCAGCAAATGGCCGAGGCCGCGCGCGCCGAAGCAGAGCGCAGGACGGCGATGGAAATAGAGTTGCATCAAATGGAAGCGGCCAAAGCCGCGCACGAGCGCGAATTGCAGAGCCAGATCGCGCACCGTATCGAGCTGGTGCAACAAGCCGCAACCGCCGCGCAGGAACGCATTGCCGCCGAGCAGGCCGCCATGCAGGCGGAACAGGACAAGCTGCATGCAGAGCGCGCGGCGCTGGCCAGCGCCAGCGCGCTGGTTGAAACCGCGCAAGCAGCCCGCTCCGAGGCCGAGCGCAGAACCTGGTTGGAAACGCAGTTGCACGAGCAGGAAGCCGCCAATGCCCTGCACGAGCGCGAGCTGCAAAACCAAATCGGACAGCGCATCGAGCTGGCACAGCAAGCCGCTGCAGCCGCGCGGGAACGTGTCGCCGCCGAACAGGTCGCCATGCAGGCCGAGCAAGAAAAACTGCAAGCCGAACAAGCGGCGCTGGCCAGCGCCAATGCGCTGATCGAACGGGAGCAGGCGGCGCGCGCCGAAGTTGAGCGCAGAGCGGGAATGGAAGCGCAGTTGCAGCAGCTGGAAAACGCCAATGTTGCGCAGGAGCGCGAACTGGAAAATCAGATCGCGCACCGCATCGAACTGGCGCAGCAAGCCGCCGCAGCCGCGCAAGAACGCGTCGCTGCCGAACAGGCCGCCGTTCAGGCCGAGCAAGACAAACTTCAAGCCGAACAAACGGCGCTGGCCGGTGCCAACGCGCTGGTCGCAATGGAACAGGCCGCGCTGGCGGAAGCGCAGCGCAGAGCAAAGTTGGAAGTGCAAATGCAGGCGCAGGAAGCGGCCAAAGTCGCGCGCGAACGCGAACTGCAAGCGCTGGTTGCGCAACGTATAGCACTGGCGCAACAAGTTGCCAGCGCCGCGCAGGAAAGCGCCGCTGCGGAATTAGTGGTTATCCGCGCCGAGCAAGACAAATTGCAAACCATACAAGACGCGCGCGCGGCCAAAAATTCGCAGCTCGAAGCGGAGCTGCCGCCGCTGGAAATCTATGATGTGGCGGAGCATGAGTTGACCGTGCTTCCGACTTCGATGTCGTTGCTGCACGGCATGGAAAAACCGCCCGCGCGCAAACATGCGTTGCTGGCCTATTCGGGCTGGTTCGCCGCAGCGGTGATGTTGGGCGCGATGCTGTTTGCCTCGCGTTTTTCGACACCGGTGAACGCGACGCAAGCCAATGGGCTGAATAATTCTGCAAAGACTATTTCGCAGTCTGCGGTCGTCGCGGGGAATGTCGTTGTCCATGCGGATGCCGGGCAATTTGATTTAAAAGAAAGCTTGAAATTGTCCGGGGAATTGCATCTTCCTCCCGCGCGTTAACCGGTGTTCCTGAGCGAGGTGGCCTAATGTCTGAACCGCACGAAAATATCCGCAACAGAACAGACTTTGATACCACCTGGGATTTGACCGGGAAGTTCAAGGCTTCAAAACAGTCTGCTGATGTATCCGTCGCCCGTCCCCTCGCTAAAACGGACGAACCCCTTGTCGCCAAACCGGAGGATTCCCTCCCGCTCAAACCAAAAGAAACAGCGGGCAATGTCGCGCTCAACCCGGTTGAGCAGCGCGCGCAGCCCGTTGCTTCTCCCCTTGCGCAAGAAGAAATCATCGAGCGTGAACTCGCGGAAAGAATCGGGGAAAACGCGCAAGCCAAGGAGTCGTTGCGCCAAAAGATCGAAGACCTGAATGCGGCAAATTTGCGCGCGCAGAATATCGCCAAAGTGCGTGCCTCGACCGAGGCGAAACTGGCCGAGCTGGAAATCGCCATCGGCAAGGATGCGCTGTCCACCGTGGCATTGCGCAAACAGATGGAAGAAAAAACGCAGCTCGGAAAGCAGACGCTGGAAGAACAGGAAAGACGCACCGCGCAGGAGTTGCTCGAACTGGAACATGCGATGGCACAACGCCTGGAACTGGCGCGCCAGACCGAAGCCGCAGCACAGCAACGGCAGGCTGCCGAGTATGCGGCGATGCTGGTCGAGCAAGACAAACTGCAAGCCGAACGCGACGCGCGGCAACAAGCCCAGGCCCGCATCGAACTGGAAAGCCAGGCACTGGCCGAAAGCAGACGCAGGGCGGCGCTGGAAGCAGAATTTGCCGAAAAGGAACACGCCAATGCGGCGCGGGAACGCGAGCTGCTTCAAGCGATGGAACAACGTTTCGCGCTGACGCGCTTGACCGAAGCGGCGGTGCAGAAGCGGATGGCTGACGAACAGGCGGCGGTGTTGGCGGAACAGGATAAGTTGCAAGCCGAGCGCGAAGCGCAGCAACAAGCCGAAGCCCGGCTGGCGTTCGAACAACAGGCGCAGGCCGAAAGCAGTCGCACAGCCGCACTGCAAGCCGAGTTGGACGAGAAGGAACAAGCCAATGCGGCGCGCGAGCGCGAACTGCAACAAGCGATGGAACAACGTCTCGAATTGGCGCGTCAGGCTGAAGCGGCTGCACGGGAACGGCAGGTTGCCGAACAGACTGCGATGCAAGCCGAACAGGACAAGCTGCAAACCGAGCGCGAAGCGCAGCAACAAGCCGAAGCGCGGATAACGCTGGAACGTCAGGCGCAAGCCGAAAGCCTGCGTGCGGCAGAACTGGAAACCGAGCTGTCCGAAAAAGAGCAGGCCAATGCGGCGCGCGAGCATGAACGGCAACAATTGCTGGAACATCGTCTCGAACTGTCGCGTCAGGCCGAAGCAGTTGTGCTGGAACGGCGAGCTACAGAACAGGCCGCGTTGCAGGCCGGGCAAGACACATTGCAAGCCGAACGCGAAGCCAAAGAAAAGACGGATGCCCACCTTGCGGCAGAACAATCCGCGCGTCAGGAATACGAACGCCGTGCCGTGCTGGAAGCCGAACTGGCCGCGCAGGAACAGACCAATGCGGCGCGCGAAAGGGAATTGCAAACCCTGGCGGAACAGCGGCTCGCACTGGCCGGGCAAATTGAGGCAGCCGGTCAGGAAAGGCTGGCAGCCGAACAGGCGGCGTTGCAGGTCGAACAGGACAGACTGCAAGCCGAACGCGCAGCGTGGCAGCAAGCCGGGCTGGATGCGGCGCGAATCGACCGGCTGCCGCTGTCGCGTCTGGGTCGCGCCGGGGACTGGCTGCGCGCGGTGCTGAAAAGAATGCTCGCCCGAAAAACCGCCATCGCCGCTTCTTCCGGCTGGGCGCTGGCCGCCGTGATGCTGGCAACCATGCTGTTCCCCGCGCGCGACAACATCCCGCCCGTCGCGGCGCAGGCCGCCCCCGTCGTCCCGGTCGCCGCCTCGGCGGTGATCCCCGCCGCACCCGTGGTAAAACCAAAACAGAAAAAACCAAAAAAACCGCGCATCGCAACCCTGCAACAGCCGCCGGTTAATAAGGGCGGCGAAGCGTTATCGTTAAAACCTTAGCTACGGATCTGCACGAATCAAATTAAGCCGTGGATAGCCCCTATCCATGAATTTCACGCATTTGTAGGTCGGGATTTATCCCGACGCTGTTAGCAGATTGAAAAAACGTCGGGATAAATCCCGACCTACGAAAATCAGTGCGGTTCAAGAAATTCAATTCGTGCAAATAGCTTGAGTAATACGCTTTGCCGATTGGGTAGAATGCCCCCCATGACCTCTCTCAAGATCGCCACCTACAATATCCATAAAGGTTTTTCGCAGTTCAACCGGCGCGTGGTGTTGCACGAATTGCGCGAACATTTGCGCGGGCTGGATGCGGACATCGTGTTTTTGCAGGAAGTGCAGGGCGCGCACGCGACGCATGCCGACAACCACGACGGTTATCCGCCAGAGCCGCAATACGAATTTCTGGCCGATGAATTCTGGGCGCACCACGCTTACGGTATGAATGCGGTGTACGAAGAAGGACATCACGGCAACGCCATCCTCAGTCGTTTTCCCATCGTGCAGACGTTCAACAAAGATGTCTCCGCGCACCGGTTTGAAAGTCGCGGTTTATTGCATTGCGAGGTGGATATTGATGGGCAGCGGGTGCATTGTCTGTGCGCGCATTTTGGTTTGTTCGCCAAGGGCAGACGTGAACAGGCAAGCGCGATGGTGGAGCATGTGTTGAGCGAAATTCCGGTCGCGGCACCGCTGATTATCGCGGGCGATTTCAACGATTGGCGCAACAAACTGAGTCACACGCTGGAGCATGAACTGGGCGTGCATGACGTGTTCAATTCGCACGAGGGCAAACCCGCGCGCAGCTTTCCGGCTTCGTTTCCTCTGTTCAAACTCGACCGCATTTACGTGCGCGGGTTCGATGTGGTGAACTGCCAAGTGCACGGCGGACGGCGCATGTCCGACCATGCGGCGCTGCTGGCGGAGTTGAAAAAAATATGAAAAAAATACCGAATCGTCATTCCGGCGCTGCGTGTGTTGTTGGGGCTTTAGCCCCTTACAACCACGGCGTACCCCTTGCGGGTGAAAGCCGGAATCCAGCGGTTTTATTAAACATGCCTTTGGCTTTTGTCCTTGCATCGCAAGGGACTTTTTTATTTGACTGGATTCCCGCCTGCGCGGGAATGACGTTCGCATGAGCCGCACCTTCCAAATCGGTCGCAACAAACTGATGCTGCTGCAAAACGGCACGCGCTATTTTCCGTTGCTGTGCGCGGCCATCGATGCGGCGAAAGAAACGGTTTATCTGGAAACCTACATCTTCTCCGCCGATGAAACCGGGCGCTTGGTGGCGCAAGCCTTGCAGCGCGCGGCGCAGCGCGGAGTCGCCGTGCATTTGCTGCTGGACGGTTACGGCTCGGAGGATCTGCCGCAGTCGTGGGTGGATGAAATGCGCCATGCCGGCGTGGACGTGGAATGGTTTCGCCGCGAGATTTCGCCCTACACCTTAAGCCGCAGCCGCAAGCGCCGCCTGTACCGCATGCATCGCAAACTGGCGGTGATGGACGGCGAAGTCGCGTTCGTCAGCGGCCTCAATATCATCAACGACATTCCGGTCAACGAAGATTTCGATGCGCCGCGACTGGACTACGCGGTGCGCGTGCAAGGCCCGGTCGCGCAGCACGTGCAGGAAGCCACGCAGCAATTGTGGCAGACCGTCAAATGGGCGACTTTGCGCAAACGCATCCACCGCTGGCGCGCGCGATTGCTGAAACCGCGCCACAAAGCCAGCACCGCGCTGGTGCAGTTCATGTTGCGCGACAACCTGCGCCATCGCCACGACATCGAACACGCCTACCTGCAAGCTATCGCCAATGCGAAACATGAAATCATCATCGCCAACGCCTATTTCTTGCCGGGGCGCGTGTTCCGCCAGGCGCTGAAAGATGCCGCCAAGCGCGGCGTGCGCGTGGTGCTGCTGTTGCAGGGCAAAGTCGAATACATCATGCAGCACTACGCCACGCTGGCGCTGTACGGGCAACTGCTGGAAGCGGGCATCGAAATCTACGAATACCGCGACAGCTTTCTGCACGCCAAAGTCGGCGTGGTCGATGGCGAATGGGCGACCGTCGGCTCGTCCAACCTCGAACCGTTCAGCATGCTGCTGGCGCGCGAAGCCAACGTCGTGGTGAGCAATGAGCAATTCGCCGAAGTGCTGCGGACCAGCCTGCTGCGCGCCATCAAATCCGGCGGCCAGCGCGTTGAACCTTCCGGCGTGCCGCCATTCACCCTGCTGCTGGCGCGCATCAGCTACGTCCTGATCAGAATGTTCGTCGGGGCGATGGGCATCTCCGAAGACAGGTAACTGCACGGGAAGGCGCATGGATAGGCGATCCGCATCAAGCGCTGCGTGTAGAACGCCTATTGACGGGCATTTCCATGAGGTTGGCTGATGAAAAACCTAAAAATATGTTGTGCTGCATCCTGTCTGTGATCGCCGTCTTTGTAGGTGCGAATTTATTCGCACGAATTTCGTTTGATGTGCGAATAAATTCGCACCTACAAAAATCCAGACTGAGGTTATTGGATTATCCACCCGCTATAATCCAACCATGACCCCCAACCAATTCATCGCCCAGTGGCGCGACAATCCGCTCAAGGAGCGCGCGGCCTAACATGATTATTCCGAGCTTCAAACCCGGTGATGAGGTGTTTTGCGATGGACTCGCCTGGGGCTGCGGCATTGTGGTTGAAGTAAATGGTTCTTCCGCGATGCGCGTGGATTTCGGGAAGGTCGGCATACGCACTATCACGATTACCAGTTATTGGCGATTGGCGACTGAGGAAGACAAGCAGCGGTCGGCGATGTCCGTGCCCAAGCCGGAGCCGATATGCGAACCGGAACAGGCGACGCTGGAAAATTTTGAAAGTGTCGTGTTGAGCTGGGAATACGCGGTTGACGCAATTGAGGCCGACTCCGATTGTTCGGACGAGTACACGCAATACTTGATCGAGCGCTGGCGGTTGCATGGTGTGCTGAATGGGTTCGCATTGCACGATCTGGAAGTGCCGGACTCGATCAAGTACCGGGTGGAAGTGGCTGACCGGCGTTTCGTCGAGTTGACGTTCGGGATCGAGCATCATGTGTGGGGCACGCCCGACATCTACGACCAGACTGTTTTTTGGTACTACTTCCGCTGGCCGATCAAGTGGCTGGCAAACGATGAGGGGCAGGGCGATTATTCCTGATTCATTCCGTCATTTTTTCAGCCCGCGTTGCGGCTGAACTATGCGGAGGGATCGAATCGTTGAACCTTGAGTTGTTGGATGGCCGCGAAATGTTTGATGTTGGCTGTGAGTAAAGTCAGATTCATTTCAATCGCGGTGGCGGCAATCAGCGCATCGGCTAAACGCAAGCCACCTGAGAGAGCGTAATCGTCAATCAATGTCATCGCGCGTGCGCTGATGGCGGGTGTGATGGAAATAATTTCGGTGTTGGCTGCGAGCAAGCCTTGCTTGATTTGACCGAGTTCTTGCTGGTTGCGACTGCCTTGTGCCAACTCGATATAGGTGACGGTGGAAACGCGCCAAGGATTGATTGTCTGTAATGTTGCCGCCGCACCCGTGTGGCCGCGAGTGAGCCAGATCAGGACATCGGAATCAATCAGCATGGCTAAAAGCGCGCTGCTCTTAGCTGCCGGACGTAAGCCGCCACGTCCGCCATTTCTTCTCTGTCGCGCCACATCCCGAACATGGGGTTGGTTTTGCTGCTCTGCACCGCTTTGTTAACGGCGGGGGATTCTTCCTCAATGCGCACGGTGACACGGCTGCCGGATGGCTGCCCAAGCCGGGTGCGCCAAACTTCGGGAAGCTCGCTGATGCTGACGTGTTCAATGACGATGGAATTCATGTCTCGCTCCTGCTGTGCACATAGACTGAGCCGATTATATCCCGTCAAAAACCAAGTGGTCTCATTTCAATACGATAGCCAGCTGCCCCGCAAGGCGCATGGATGGGCGATCCGCATCGGGCGTATCGTGTAGAACGCCTATTGACGGTCATCTCCATGAGGTGGGCGAATTGGTGCGGAGGGCGGGAAGCGCTGGGCGTTGCGGCTATAATGCGCGCTCTAAAAATTTCGCCGACACCATCATGCGTCACTCGCATTCTTCTTCGCCCTCGCCTTCGCTTGCCACGCGCACCGACTGGCGCGTGATCAAAAGCCTTACTCCTTATCTGCTCGAATTCAAAGGCCGCGTGGCGGCGGTGGTGGTGTTGCTGGTGCTGGCGAAGCTGACCAATGTGGCCGTGCCGCTGGTGCTCAAGGAAATCGTGGACGCGATGAGCAAGCCGCAGGCGATGCTGGTGATCCCGGTGTTTCTGATTGCGGGTTACGGGCTGCTGCGGTTGTTCAGCACCTTGTTCGGCGAGTTGCGCGATGCGTTGTTCGCCAAGGTGACGCAGCGCGCCATCCGCCGCGTGGCGATCCAAGTGTTCGAGCATTTGCACAATCTGAGTTTGCGTTTTCATCTGGAACGGCAGACCGGCGGCGTGTCGCGCGACATCGAGCGCGGAACGCGCGGCATCAGTTTTCTGCTGACGTTTCTGCTGTTCAACATTCTGCCGACGCTGCTGGAAATCGGGCTGGTGGCGGCCATCCTGTTCGTCAAATACAACCCGTGGTTCGCCATCATCACCTTCGCCACGCTGGTGATCTATATTGCGTTCACGCTGGCCATCACCGAATGGCGCATGGTGTTCCGGCGCACCATGAACGAGATGGATTCCAAAGCCAACACGCGCGCCATCGACAGTCTCATCAACTACGAGACGGTGAAATATTTCGGCAACGAACGCTACGAAGTCGAACGCTACGACGACCAGATGCAACGCTGGGAAGTGTCGGCGGTGAAGAACCAAACTTCGCTGGCCGCGCTCAACGCCGGGCAAAGCGTCATCATCGCCATCGGCGTAACGCTGTTGATGTTGCTGGCGGCGGACGGCGTGGTGAAGGGCACGATGACCGTCGGCGACTTGGTGCTGGTCAATGTGTATATGATCCAGCTATACATGCCGCTGCATTTCCTTGGCTTCGTCTATCGCGAAATCAAGAACGCGCTGGCCGACATGGAACGCATGTTCCGTTTGCTGGATGAGAACCGCGAAGTACAGGATGCGCCGGACGCGCAGCCGTTGCGCTTGGAAAAAGCGGCGGTACGTTTCGATAGCGTGAAGTTTTCCTACGACCCGGCACGCGAGATTCTGCACGAGGTGAGTTTCGACATTCCGAGCGGGCACACCGTGGCGGTGGTGGGCGCGAGCGGCGCGGGCAAGTCCACGCTGTCGCGCCTGCTGTTCCGTTTTTACGACGTGAACGCGGGCGGAATTTATATCGACGGACAGGACATCCGCAGCGTGACGCAAGCTAGCCTGCGCGCGGCCATCGGCATCGTGCCGCAGGACACCGTGCTGTTCAACGACACCATCTATTACAACATCGCTTACGGCAGACCCAGTGCGACGCGCGAGGAAATTCTGCGCGCCGCGCAGTCGGCGCACATCCACCATTTCATCGAAAGTTTGCCCGACGCTTACGACACTATGGTGGGCGAACGCGGTCTAAAACTATCGGGAGGTGAGAAACAGCGCGTGGCGATTGCGCGCGCCATCCTGAAAGATCCCGCGCTGCTGATTTTTGACGAGGCGACCTCCGCCTTGGATTCCAAATCGGAAAAAGCCATTCAGGACGAATTGCGTAGCATCGCCTACAACCGCACCACGCTGGTCATCGCCCACCGCCTATCGACCGTGGTGGACGCGCAACAGATTCTGGTGATGGACAAAGGCCGCATCATCGAACGCGGCACGCACCGCGAACTGCTGGCGCAGCAGGGCGTGTATGCGCAGATGTGGGCGTTGCAGCAGCAGGAAGAACGGTAGTGCTTGTCATTCCGGCGCAGGCCGGAATCCAGTTCGGTGAATACTCCCACCGCAACGCGGTGGACAAAGCCTAAAGGCATGTTGGATAAAATCGCTGGATTCCGGCCTGCGCCGGAATGACGAGATTGGAATTGTGGCGATTTTCAATAGTCCATTTGTACTACCCGGCGCAATCTTTGATTATTTTGGGGTTTTTTAAGGTATTCTTCGTTACGTTTGATGGAATTGCTCAGGGGAATTTATGCGTAACAAACTTATTGCGGTGTTGTTGTCTGGCTTTGCGCTATGCGCGCAGGCGGAGGGCGATGCTTTCCTGGCCAAGCTGGATCAGGGCGACAACCTGGCCTTGTTCACCCGAGCGGACACGCCCAAGCTGTCTTCGGCCATCGCGCTAATTTACGACGAGCAAACCGGTCGTCCCCTGTATTCCAAAAATACCAACAGCGTAGTGCCCATCGCGTCCATCACCAAACTGATGACCGCCATGGTGGTGCTGGATGCGCGCTTGCCGCTGGATGAAACGATCACCATTTCCTCGCAGGATCAGGATCACTACAAAGGCACCCATTCGCGTTTGCGCAACGGCACGATGCTGACGCGCGGCGAATTGCTGAAACTGGCGCTGATGTCGTCGGAAAACGTCGCCGCCGCCGCGCTGGCACGCACCTATCCCGGCGGCACCACCGTGATGCTGTCCATGATGAACGCCAAGGCGCAAGAGCTGGGCATGGACTCCACGCGCTTCGACGATCCCACCGGATTGCACTGCACCAACGTTTCCACCGCGCAAGACCTGGTGAAAATGGTGCGGGCGGCGCAGGGCTACGAGGACATCCAGCGCGCGACCACGTCCAACTCGCATATCGTGCAAATCTCCTCGCGCCGCAATTTGCGTTTCGTCAACACCAACCCGCTGGTCAGAAATTCCACATGGGAAATCGGTTTGAGCAAAACCGGCTACATCAGCGAAGCCGGACGCTGTCTGGTGATGCAAGCGAAGATTTCCAATCGTCCGGTAGTCATCGTGCTGCTGGATTCCTGGGGCAAACGCACCCGCGTCGGCGATGCCAACCGCATCAAACGCTGGATGGAAGGCGGCAATACGCAAACGCTCAGGCACAGCAGACGCGGCTAATTCGGCGCAACGAAAAAAAGGAGGCGGATGCCTCCTTTTTTGTTTGTGCGCGATAAATCCTGAATACTTTTTAGCCACGGATGAACACGGATATCAATCCTGCGAATCGCAGCTTTTGTAGCGTGCGCCCGCGCACCGATTGGCTTGGTGCGCATGCGCTCCGCGAGTTAAGGACAACTCAATAAATTCAAATCCCGTCTTCCGGCCAGCCCTCTATCCAACTTTCCCCCAGAGGGGGAAAGAGCAATCGCCTCCTCTCCCTCCGGGAGAGGATTGAGGTGAGGGTAGGCCGGAATCCAGCGTTTATTTACAAATGCAGTTATGTCAGTGTAGTTGTACTGCACCTATATTTGACTGGACACCGGCCTTCGTCGTGTGACGAATAATTAGAGATGCCCATTTTAATTCAGAGTCTGATCGTCGGTCTGAACTGACTTCCAACCCCACTCTTCAGAGTGACCGAAGTTGCCAGTAAGCTGATGCTGCTTAAATCTGATAGGATTCAACGCCAACCAGCGGCCCGTTGGACTGATAACAATAAGTCCTCGCCCAATCAACCTTGGATTCACTTGATGGATAGCAAAGAGAAGAAAAAACTCAGCGAGTCCGATATCTGCGATCTATTCATCACACCTGCCATAAAAAATGCTGGCTGGGATTCGATGACGCAAATCCGCCGTGAAGTAACACTAACCCCCGGCCCCGTCGTCGTCCGGGGCAACATGTCTTCGCGCAATACAAAGAAGAAAAAGTTCGCTGACTATGTCCTTTCATGGGAACCCAGTACACCTGTAGCGGTGGTTGAGGCCAAGGAAAACAATTACTCGGTCAGTCATGGCATGCAGCAGGCACTCGGTTACGCCGATATTCTCGAAGTGCCCAGTGCGTTCAGCTCCAATGGCGATGCCTTTGCCTCGCACAACAAAGTGCCCAAAGATGGTGAAGACATCGAAACAGAGCATGCAATGGAAGCCTTCCCGTCGCCGGCAGAATTATGGCAGCGGTACAAAAAATTTCGCGGCATTGCAGATGCCAATGAATCTCTCGTTTTGCAGCCTTACCATCTCGATCCTTCCGGCAAAGAGCCGCGTTACTATCAGGTAGAGGCAATCAACCGAACCATCGAGGCCGTGGCCAACAAGCAGAAACGCATCTAGATCGGAAGAGCGTCGTGTAGGGAAAGAGTGTAGATCTCGGTGGTCGCCGTATCATTAAAAAAAAA
>FZPU01000139.1_pt1 | contig 12643 bp, 13 predicted proteins | sample 1534781 | NCBI WGS metagenome assembly FZPU01 (sample SAMEA104161949, study PRJEB21768) | metagenome | isolation source: underground water
GTGCAGCAAGGTGAAGTGGGAGACCAAAGATGAGACGGTGGGATCGGAGCGCCACCGCGTGAGCGGTTTAGTTCAACAGTTTGATAATCTTGCCGAAGTAGTCACCTAAAACGATGGTACGACCATCTGGAGAAAAAGCGACACTAGTTATGTTAATGCCAGGCCCACCACTCAGCGTGCGCAGCACACGTCCATCAGCAACGCTCCACAGCTTGATGTCTGTATCCCTATTGCCCGAGGCAACGATGCCGCCATCTGGGGAAAAAGCGGCAGAACTTACCGCTTTGCCATGCCCACTCAGCGTGCGCAGCTCACGCCCGCTGGCGACATCCCATAGCTTGAGTTCATTGCGCCACCAACTCCCCGAAACAACGGTGCCGCCATCCGGGGAAAATGCAGCGGAACTTACCTCTTTGCCATGCCCACTCAGTGTGCGCAACTCACGCCCACTGGCGACATCCCACAGCTTGATGGTTTTGTCGTCGCCGCCCGAAACAATAGTGCGACCGTCGGACGAAAAAGCAACTGAATTTACGTGACCGCCATGTCCGTTCAGTGTGAGTATTTCTTGTCCCGAGGTGACATCCCACAGCTTTAGCGTTTTGTCCTCACTACCGGAAACGAGGGTGCGCCCATCCGGAGAAAAGACGACCGATTTAACACTGCCTCGATGCCCGCGCAATGTGCGCAGTTCACGCCCACTGGCGACATCCCATAGCTTGAGAGTTTGGTCATCACTACCAGAGACGAAAATACGACCATCCGGGGAAAAGGCGACAGAATAAACGTGCTCACCATGCCATCGCTCTAACAATTCACGACCGCTGGCTACATCCAACAGGGCGACAGCGTTATTGTCTCTGCCCGAAATCACAGTGCGACCATCCGGGGAAAAAGCGACGGAGTTTACTCGGGTGCCATGCCCTCTCAGCGTGCGCAGTTCACGCCCGCTAACTACGTCCCACAGCTTGATAGTTTCATCTGAACTGCCTGAGACAACGGTTCGACCATCACGGGAAAAGGCGACGGAATTAACGGTTCCGATATGTCCAATCAGCGTGCGTATCTCACGCCCGCTGGCCACGTCCCACAGCTTGAGGGTGTTGTCAGCACTGCCAGAAACGACGGTGCGGCCATCCGGAGAATAAGTAACGGAAAGTGCCGAATTGTTATGCCCCAACTGCACAAATACCTTTGCTTGTTCTTTTTCGGCAGGCTTGCTTTGCACCCCGACAGCCGTTGCCGCAGCCACTGGTTTAGCTTTCGTCCCGGCAGCCACCGCTCCTTTCGCCATGCCCACCAAACACAGCCCCACCAACAGCACTTTCATCATCCCTTTGAACATCGTCATCCCTTTCCCTAAGCGTTTAGTGTTCTACCAATCTTCCCGCTACCTCGTGCTTTAACGGGTCGTCCCACAGTGTTTTTTTTATGGCCGGAGTCAGCAGGGTGGTCTCTGCATGGCTGGGGGTGTAGGTGAACAGTGTCCAGAACGGGAAACGCGCATCGAGGCTGTTGTTCAGCTTTGCGCCTTTGGGTGCGGTCACATCGAATTGCAGCAGGTCAAAGACGAAGAACGTGTGGGGTTTGTTATCCAGGGTGTCTATCTGTGCGCCATCGCGCCCCCCCATGCGTTGCAGCACCAGCACGGCTTGCGGGCTATTGCCGAAACGCAGGTAACGCGGAATATGGTTCATGCCGGAGAGCGTCAGGTAGCGGTAGCCGGTGGCACCGGAAAGCAGGTACAACGTTCCGGTGAATTCGGCGGCCAGCCCAACGCCGTGACTGCTGAGATTCAGAATGAAGTCGTCTTTGCCATCGCCATTCAGGTCGGCGAACGCGACGCTATCCACAAATTCAGACGGGAAATCTTCCACGCGAAATACGACTTTGCTGGCTTTTTGTTGCCGCCCGCCGAGGCTGACCACCACATGCGTCGCATCTTCATATTCCTCGTGCTTGCGCGCTTTCGAGATTCCGCTGACGGTGATGTCATGCTCGCCGCAATGCGCGATGGTCGGCGTGTTCGTGTCCATGATGTAACCGGATACGGTTTCTGTCGTGCAGGCAGAAAGCGGAACAGGCCTAGCCTGTTCCGGGGAGAACAGGGGGGCGTAATCCACCCAGTCTTCTTCGGCCATGGCTGCTCTGTTGAGGAGAAGTGCGCAGAAGATAATCAGCAACAGATTTGTCTTCATTGGTTTCCTTTGTTTGGATTGCATATAGGCATCTTTAATCTGGATAGTCCACTAGAACAGAACGTAGGTCGGGCTTCAGCCCGACATGTCGGGTTAAAACCCGACCTACAACACTGCATCTGCAGCTTGAGCGGTCGCGGATTGAAGTTTTGCCGGGAGATATTACATGTCGTCTTTATCGCTCAGTTCCTGCTCAATATCATCGGCAGTTTGCGCGGCAGCCAAGATCGCTGCATACATGATTTTTTTGTCGGCATTGGCCGGAATTTGGACGGTGAAAATGACGGCGTATTTATTGTTTACTTTTGCGATGCCCAAAAAGCCAAGTTTGTATTTCGGATTATTTTCCATCATTGCACGCAGCTTATCGTCCGGGAGCGGTGTATCGGACAAGTAGGCTACCGACCATACTTTGCGCGAGTCGTATTCGCTCAAAATCGAGGTGCGTGAATTGATGAATAACGCCTGGCTTCGGCCTTTATCCAGGTCTCCCATCACCAGTTTGGCATCGCCGTCGCCATCGACTTTGTAATTGATGCCGAGGCTGATTAATACGGCATCAATGCGTGCGTCATTTGTGCCTTCGGCTTGAGCCGGGGCGGCGATCAATGCAGCGATAAATAGTGCAACTAATGCGGACGTTTTCATGTTTTCTCCTTGGTGGTTGTGGGCTACGATTTGGCTGAAAAAAATTACAGAATGTCTTTGCCGCATAACTCCTGTTCGACTTCATCGGCAGATTTCGCTGTGGCAATAATCGCGGTCTTCAATAACTGCTCATCCGCGTCTGACGGAATTTGCACTGCAAATATCGCGGCGAATTCCTCATTCCATTTCATGCTACTCACATAACCGATTTTGTATTCTGAATTTTTATTCAGCAAAGAACGAATTTTTGCCTCTGTAAACGGCATTTCGGATAAACAGAAAACCGACCATACTTTGCGGAATTCATATCCTTTAAAAACGGTGCTTTTTGTATTGATAAAAACTATTTGGGATCGATCTTTGTCGAGACCGGAAATAACCAATTTTGCATCGCCATCAGCATCGACCTTGTAGGTTAAATCGAGGGATTTCAACGCTGCTTCCAGGCGGGGATCCAAACGGGAGTCGGCGCGGGTTTCATCGCGCACCTTTTTTCCGAAACCGACTAATATGTAAATCGCAACAGCGATTGCGGCAAGCAGAGTCACCAGATAGGCCGCTTTGATGAGTTGCCCTTTATTGAAGCGGGATTGTTTTTGAGTATCCATTTTCCAAGTCATTAGCGAAGTTAAATAATCCATTAGCCATCACATTCCCTCCCCCTTGCAGGGGGAGGGCTAGGGTGGGGGGTAGAAACGTTACTGTTCCATTACTCTACCCCCATCCCAACCTTCCCCCTGCAAGGGGGAAGGAGCAGGTTCTGCTGCCGCGATGGGTGTGTGAGCATGATGCATGCCCAGCTTGTTCCAATCCAGTTGCACTCGTTTTACCGGCCATCCGTTGGCGACCTGCGCCAGCAGCGCATCAAAACTCAACGGGCTGTCCGGCGACAATGCTATCCAGTACAACTCATGCCCCGATCCGGCACGCAATTCGGCTACATTGCCGAATCGTAGCGCGACCTCCGGCAGGCTGTCATGCAAGATCGGCCAGCGCAGTTGCGCGATCAACGGCAGCGGTTTGCCGGGCTGCCAGAAGCGCAGCATCGAACGCTTACCCCGCAACGGTTCGCTCAACAGGGCAGGGCTTCCCAAAGCCGAAAATACCTCCAGCAAACGCTGCTGCAAAATTTCCGCCTGCGTATCCCAGTGCGCTTCAGACCACCCCTCGTCTTCGTACTTGAAGTGAGCGAAACCGGCTGCCGCAAAGCACTCATCTTCATTCACCGGGGCAGGCCACAGCGCGAAGAGCTGCCAGCCAACGGGGAATTCTCCGCACTCCGCCACCGGCCCCCAGTTGATCGAAAACGAATGCTCCATCCCGCCATCCTCAAGAAAAAATTTTGCGCCAAATCGAATTGAACCAACGCGGTTGCTCCTGTAGCGGCTGGTTTTCCCCATCCAACATCAACTGATCGGCAAACCAATAGGGTAAAGACCCACCGCTGGTTTCGACGATATACACAAAGCGGTAGCGGTAACGATGCCACTCCGCTTTCAACACTTTGCGCGCCTTGTCCGGTTTGCCGCACAGCCGCACCAGCGTGCCGACAGATAAACGCGGGTCGGGAACGTCATTGCGTCCTGGCTCTTGCGGAAAGCTGCTATTGACATCGGGATAGCGTTTCCACCACGGCGATAGTAGGCTTAGGCGTTTATGCGATGGCATCAAGTATTTCCAGGCAATGACGATCAACCAAGCTGGCTTCAGCCGCTTCGGGCAAGCTCCGCGCATAGGCATTGGCGGCGGGCGCGCGCCAGAGCAAATCGTAGCGACCCAACCAATCATCGGCCAGCACCAGCGTTGCGCCCGGCGTTTGTGTTGCCATGTCGATAAAACTGTCGCGCACCGATTGCGATTCAAAAAACAGTTCGCTGATCGAGCTTACGGGCGCAACCGCACAAAACTGCACGAAATGCTCGCCCAAATAAAAATCGCACCAGATACAGTCCACGGCGATGCGGCCTGTCGCGGAATCTGCGGGCAGTTCGTTGCTTTCTTCAAAAGCGCGCAACATCTCGTCGGGCGCAAATAGGAACGTCAGGCAAAGCGATGCGGCGGCATCTTTGCGCGCTTCGCAACCGTTGCGGTCCACATCCCGCATGAGTTGCTCCGGCCTGGTTGCCAGCGCGCGCTGCAACCTGTCTTTGTCTTCCGCCGCCAAATGCGCGATCACCGCCCGCGCCAACGGCGCGGCACTGGTTCGCGGCGCGACGATTTCAAATGAAGTTATTCGGCTCATAAATCACTTTTCGGTCAGCTTTTTATCCGTCACTCGATCTGGTTTTTGTAGGGCGGGTCACACCCGCCGCAGCAATTTTCAAACTTGTTCTCCGAACGCTATTCATCATTCTTTCTTCTTCCGCAGCGGCGGGTGTGACCCGCCCTACAAACTGGCGTGGGAATTTTTTAATCATCTGGATTCCGGCCTGCGCCGGAATGACGGAATTTTAAATTTCTAGAATTGCCCATCGGCTAATCCCACCAGTTAAACAGCGCTTCGCCCATCGTCTGCGGGTTCCAGTATTTCAGCGCGGAAACACCAAAGCCCGACAACATGGATATTTCCACAGTCAATTCAAATTCCGCATCCATGTCCGCTTTAGTCTCCACGTCTATCTCATAAAACGATTTCAGCGTTGCTGCAATTTCGGCGCAATCTTCAAACTGAGGGTGCCCAGAGTCCACCGAACTGCAAACCGCCCAGCGCTCGTCGTAGGAACACAGCAGGTAGCGTTTGGTATCCTGATAATTGATGCGACAGGTGTATTCAGCGCACCAGAAGTTCGGCGTAACTCCGGGCTCGGCTATTTCCTCCAAACGGAATTTATTGGCGGAAGCCACTGCTTTGGCGATGCGGGTAAAGGTGGCGGTATCCATCTGTCTTAAAGTAGTCGCTGCAAAATAATTTATGGAAATCCAATTCGTTTTCCCTATTGATCCGGCCAGATGATGCTTGAACTCAGAAAGGTGTACACCCCAACCCCTCCCAGCCTCCCCTTATCAGGGGAGGAGCGGACTCAGCTCTCCCCCTGATAAGGGGGAGTTGGAGGGGGTTGGTTCTCGCACTTCAAACTTCATCTGGCCGGATCAATAAGTGCAGACATTTTTACAAACCCACCTTGCTGTAGATGCCCTATTTTCGGGAATCTGCATCATTCAATTGATGGAGATGTCCGAAAATAGGGCATCTACAGACAGTTGGATGTATAAATCCGCACTTGAGCGAGCTATCTGGATTCATTTGCGTTTCGCTTTTTGCAACGCCGCATCGGCTTTTTCCAGAATAATTTCGGGCACACTCAGATAAACGCTGGTCGAGTTGCAGAAGGAATGCAGGGTCGCCAGCGCGTCGCGCAATGCGGGGGCGGCTTCAAACAATTCCGCAGAAACTTCCTCGCTTTCAAAGCCCAGCATGACCCCCTTCAACTCGGCGGCAGCCAGCCTGTCCGCAACGATTTCCGTCTCATCCAATTCAACCAGAACAAATTTCTTTTTCTCACTCATGAAATCCCTCTAACTACGCCGACACATCCGTTCGCCCTGAGCTTGTCGAAGGGCTCTCCGTGAACCGAGTGCTATTTAGTTTGTTGCCTCCGAATAAATCGCTCCGCCTGTTCCTTGTCTTCGCCGACCATTTTTAACTCCTTGCCCTCTGGCGTAATCAGCCAGTAATAGTCATACGAGCCTTCCCGCTTGAAGTACTTGTGTTTCATCACCACCAGATGGTTGGCGTACTTTCCTTTGCCTATGACCAGCACATCGTTTGCGTCCGTGATGTAATGCTCTTTGCTGCTAGCCAAGTCCAGCACATGCAGCGCATTGGAAACTGCCCATGCGACAGTCAAAAAATACAACTGCTTACCATCCGCAGAAAATATCCAATTGTTGAATTGCGTGAGCGTTTTTTCGGGGGCATCATCATGCAGCGTTGCCAATATACGGCGCACCTCCTTGCCGGAAATATCGGACAGCCAGATTTCTCTTTCCTGCTCCTCGCTATACACCGCTTTTTCCTGCGTCGTTCGCCCGAAAACCACCTTCCGCCCATCTGGCGAGAGCAGGGGAGAGGTGTCGGTATGCTGTGAAGTCAGTTGTGTAGAAACGCCATCGTCCCCGACATAAAAAATATTCCCATCCTGCTCGCGCACAGAGGCGGCGTTCGCCGCTCCGGCAAACAACACCAACAACATCACAATATAAAAACGCATCTAGCCTCCGCTGGTTTTAACTCCCCTCTCCCGCAAGCGGGCGAGGGGACTTGTGTGCATAGATTAGGCCTGCGGGCGAAGGGAACTACCTCACCGCACCCCAAACAACGCATTATCTTTGCCGAAGTTGATGATGTTCGGCGACTGCGGCGCACCCAGCTTGGTGGATATATCCAGCGTCTCTTGTTTCGCCCGCTCGCCCAACTCCGCCACACTCACTTCCTTGTCGCCGTTGCTGTCGGTGGTGGCGGGGGTTTTCATGCTGTCGAGCAGCGTATGCGTGAACAGGCCGTTGCCCTGATAGCCGTCCAATGCAGTCTGCGTGCTTCCTGCCGAAGCGTAGATGTGCAAGCCCATCTTCTTTGCCATCACCGACATGCGCGCGTCGTATAGGCCGCCGATGATGTTATCGACTCCACCCGCGTGGCAGGTGTCGAAGATCAACAGTTGCGACAGCGACTTGATATTCTTCGACATGCCGACGATCTCGTTCGAGCTAATCATGTTGGCAGTGTTGACGACACCATCGAAATCGGCGGTGACGATGTAGTACTGGTTGTCTTGCAGATAGCCGTGCGAGGCGACGAACAGGATGAAGTTGTCCCACGGTTTCACTTTGCTGGCGATGGCCGCGATGGCTTGCTGGATGCCGGCTTTGCTGGCTTGCGCATCGCTCAGGCCTTCGATGTGGATATTGTTTTCCTTGTAGAGTCCCTTGGCTTTCGCTTGGATCATGGTGCGGAAGTCGGTGGCATCTTTTACGGCGTAGGTCAGGTTGTTTTCTGATGCGGCATATTGGTTGATGCCGATACCCAGCACGTACAGATGCGGCTCTTCGGCTTGGCGGTCTGAAGTGAAGCTGACGGTTTCCAGTTTGCTCTGCACGGTGTTGGTGGCATTGAAGGCAGCAACGCCGATTTCATTTTCACCGGGGATGGTTTCTATGTCTTGGCATTCTTCAAACGTTTCGCCTTTGCTGCTGGCCGCGATGGCAGGTTCGGATTTCAGCATGACCTGGGTTAGCCGCAAAGAGCGGGTGACGGCGGCGCTATCCACGGCGGCGAGCTTGATACGGGTATCGGACTTGGCAACGTTCTCGCGATAGAAACCGTCGGACTTGATGAGCTTGCCGTTCTGGAACAAGCGCACTTCGCCGATGCCGCCGCCGGTAGCGACGGCTTTGTAACAGACCTTCTCGGTGTTGCTCTTGGTGGTTGAAGGTACGCGCGTGAAGCTCAGGATGGGCGGTGGATTCTTCAACGCTTGGGCAGCGGTGAGGTTAATCAGGCTGGAAATATCGTCGCCTCTAAACTTGGCCAGCACAATATCGGGACGGAAGAACACGTCGTAAAGCTGTCCGCTGGGGATGAAGCGGGCTTCTTTGTCGTTACCCTGATTCAGGTGCCAGCCGATCAGGTCTTCGCCGCCGGGGGAGGCGGTGTAGTAGCCTTCGGGTGTCCATGCGATCCAGCGTCTTTTGTCGGCATGGGGGAAGAAAGCCAGCACTTCTTTGCCATCTTTGGACTCATACCAGCGGATGGTGCCATCGCCCAAGGCAGCTACCACGAAGTGTCCATCGCCAGAGATGTTCACTGCCCAAGCATCGCCAGGTACGGGTATTTTCTCGCGTTGAGTGCCGTCACGATTGAATAAGTGCACATACGAATTTGTACCTAGCGCGAAATATCGTCCCTCTACATCAATAGCTAAACTCCTTGAAATTTCATTTTGATCAAGCTGAATTGGTGATCCGTTAAGCCTGGGCGCTTTGCTGTTTGCCCAATTTACGATCGCAAGCCCTTTGTAAGAAACAGCCTCGTCGCCTAAGAAATCGAACCGCTTCAAATCAACAGGAAGATTAAGAGGCTGGGTAATGGGCGGCATCAAGGAGGCCGGGGAAACATCCCCCAAATGTAAACCCTCTCTCACATCAAAAATGGCAGGTGATTTGCACTTTATTTCATAGCAAAAACCAACAGCCCTGCCGTCCTGTGACAAACGAAATCTTTGGAGGTTATCTCGAAAGTCGGCAACCATGGCCGATACAGAATGACCACGGACACCTTTTGTACTTATCACCCCCCACGCCGGGTCGCTAGCACCAAAGGCGGCCTGATCGTGCGGCAAGGAAAGCAAAGAAAAAATCGTGTTATCCGCCACCGAAAACTCTTGCGCTATACCTTGCCCAGAATTTGCCCACAAAACGATAGCTGGCACGTTTTTGCTGTTATTGAAAGAGCCTCCTGCAAGTAACGCACGTCCGTCAGATGACCACGCAACGTTACTCAGGCTCCCACTATTTCCCCTATTTATTTCTGGAGAAATTAACAAGTCCAGCTTTTGGGAATCCAGCACGTTGACTTGAAAAGAATCGTAAAAACCCACCGCAATCCTAAGATCATCAGGCGAAAATCTGACTCCCATCGGTCGAAATCCGCCCGGAGCAGATCGTTTGGTTAGCAGACGTACACTTCCTTGCTCATCAACCGAGTAAATGCGTATATAGCCATCTAATGAACTGGTGACTAACTTGCCATCACGACTGAAATCCAAACCATAGCTGGCATCCTGATAGGAATCATCACTACCGCTCAACTGCCAAGTATCCGAGCGAAACAAACGAATGCCGTTTTTTCCATATATTCCAGCCGCCAGCCACTTCCCGTCCTTGGACCAAGCAAGTTCAGTAATTGCACTCGGCAATCCACTGATGCGCTTAATCATGCGACCCGTTGCACGATCAAAAAGATAGATGCTGCATCCCGGCTCGGCAACTTGAGTTACCCCGCCAACCGCCACAGAGTTGCCGTCAGGCGACATTGCCACTGCCCACAATTTTCCCTCCTGACCTCGATCAAGCGGTGGGCGCAAAACACTGAGTAGGCGTCCGCTAGACAATTCCCACACTCTGGCAGTTTTATCGAGAGAAACCGTCACCAAGTACCGTCCGGCGGCATCTGTTGCAGTGCGCTTGATCGCCTCCGTATGCATACCTGTTTCAATGCGCAGGATGGGCTCGATAGTGAGTTCCGTAGCTCCCGAAAGTGACGTCGCGGCGAGCAGAGTAAAGACACAGAGACAACGCGAGCAACTCACAAACATCGGTAGCATCCTTATAAAATCCTACAATTTCGATAATTGGAAAATTTCAGCGCGGCATCCCTCACGGTAGGTACAGTGCTGGGTGATTAAAGACACAATAATTCATCCGCTATTTGAGATTAGAGTCGGAGCCAGTCTTACTTCATTGGCGGACAGCCTTCAATTCTGGAACACCAGCGTGCATGGTTAGCAAGCTTATGACTGAATTCTTTAAAGTTCATCTTTACACCGAGTACCTTAGGATCGACAAGCTCTGCCATACGGGAACGCGCCGCTTCAAATCCGGCGTTTTTCTCTGGCTCATTCATATTTTCAATTAACCACTTTATCAGGCTCTCCGACTGAGCTTGCTGCGCCTCATTAAAATGAGCCATAACCAGCCATTTCAGCGCCAAAACATAATCTTTTTCCACGCCTAGTCCATGCACGTATTGTTGACCCAATGCATACTGAGCATCCCCGCTGGCATCCGATGGTTCGGCATTTGCCACCAAGTCAAAATACATTGCGGCCGATTTGAAATCTTTTTCGTGCGACCCTCGCCCTGTCCAGCACATAAATCCCGCCAAATAAATCGCGGGCAGATACTGTTTCTTCGCTGCTTTCTCAATCCATTTTTCAGCCAAAAGATCCGAGGCAGCATCGTTTTTTCCCAAGTACAACTGGGCCAAATCATACTGGAACAGGCCGTCCCCCTTATCGGCAGCTTTCTCCCACAGTGCTGCCGCCTTGTTTACATCCTCGTCCACTCCCGTCCCAAAGCGATACATCTGACCAAGGCGGTATTGCGCATGCCAATCTCCCTTTTTTCCCGCAGCGCTCCATTCTTTTACCGCAGTTGCATAGTCTTCTTTTTCAAAAGCGGCCACCCCCTCCTCATACCCCGCCAAAGCTGACTGTGCTGGAGCAAACAACAGGACAAATGAAAATAACATCAGTTTTGCAAAATTACCTACCATAACTGCCTCCACTCAAAAAAAATTAAATACTGCGTTATAAAGCAACGGGCCGAATTACGTCGGCCAGGCGTTTGAACCAATCAAAACATACTCGATTTCACTAGTGTCCGGTTAAGGAAGGTCTGATTAAGTAGCCACACACGGGCACGATGCACACACATTCGGCTTTGGATATTCGGATCAGATATTCCTTAGACTACTGGCGGAAAATAACGCACTTGAACCTTTCGCACCATCCCGCGAACGCGGGGGGTGTGCTGCCATGCAATAACATGCTGGCATCTGGATTCAGGTTGTTCTGGCTCGGTGTGGCGGCCAACATCTAGAGATTGGCCCAGCCATGCTGGAATTCAATAACGGTGGATATTGCGATCTAGATGCCCGCCAGAACGTCGCCCGTGAACCGTGCTGATTTTCGTAGGTCGGGATTTATCCCGACGTTTTTTCTTCAATCTGTTAACACAGTCGGGATAAATCCCGACCTGCTAAAGCGTGAGGTTCATGGGAGAAGGGGGCTACCTGCATCACTTCACCCCAAACAACGCATTATCCTTGCCGAAGTTGATGATGTTCGGCGACTGGGGTGAACCCAGTTTGGTGGAGATGTCCGTCGTTTCTTGCTTCGCCCGCGCGCCCAGTTCCATCACGCTCACTTGCTTGTCGCCGTTGCTGTCGGTCGTGCTGCTGCTGTTCATGCTGTCGAGCAGCGCGTGGGTGAACAGGCCGTTGCCTTGGTAGCCGTCGAGCGCTTCCTGCAAACCGCCCGCCGAGGCGTAGATGTGCAATCCCATCTTCTTCGCCAGCACGCTCATGCGCGCGTCGTACAAACCGCCGACGATGTTATCCACGCCGCCCGCGTGGCAGGTGTCGAAGATAAAGAGCTGGTTGAGCGCGCGGACTTTTTTGGAGAGTTCGACGATTTCGTTCGAGCCGATCAGTTGGTCGAAGCTGCCCGTGCCGTCGAAGTTGGCCGACACGAGGTAATACTGTGTGCCCAGCAATACACCGTGCGAGGCGACGAAGAGGATGAAGCTGTCCCACGGTTTGATCTGGCCGGAGAGTTCGTCGAGCTTGCCGATGATGCCTTGTTTGCTGGCTTGCTGGTCGGTCAGCGAGGTGACGTGGATGTTTTCCGGGGCGAACAACGTGCCGGATTTTTCCTGCATGAGCTTCTGGAAATCCAGCGCATCCTTGGCGGCGTAGTGCAAGTTGTTGCTGGAATCGGCAAACTGGTTGATGCCGATGCTCAGGATGTAAAGGTGCGGCGCTTGGGCCGGGCGGCTGGAGTTGAAGCTGGCTTGCCCCATGCTGCTCTGCACCGTGTTGGGCGCATTGAAGGCGACCACGCCCAGTTCGTTTTCGCCGGGGATGGCATCAATCTCCTGACACTCTTCCACTACGTCGCCCTTGCTCTTCGCGGTCTGGATGGGGCTTTCGCCCTTGACCATTTTGAGCGAGAGATCGGAAGAGCGTCGTGTAGGGAAAGAGTGTAGATCTCGGTGGTCGCCGTATCATTAAAAAAAAA
>FZPU01000014.1_pt1 | contig 12617 bp, 13 predicted proteins | sample 1534781 | NCBI WGS metagenome assembly FZPU01 (sample SAMEA104161949, study PRJEB21768) | metagenome | isolation source: underground water
TTTTTTTTTAATGATACGGCGACCACCGAGATCTACACTCTTTCCCTACACGACGCTCTTCCGATCTCACGTCCGACTAACGGCAACTCGAAATGGATCAGGCTGTTCCAGTAGTCAATCGCATCAACAAACCAGACGGAGAAGCTGATACCCGTCAACAAGGCGATGAGCATCCACAGCGCATGCTTTAGTGTTTTCTTTTTAATCTTATCCAAACTCCAGGGTGCTTCGTCCAGCTTGCGCCGAGCAAGAGGATTGCCCTCGATTTTATCTTCCAGCCAAGTGAACCAATCGGTCCATGCGGTCTGGAAACAGAAATAGCCGCACCACACGCGCGAAGCCACGGAAGTCACGGCAAACAGCGTCATCGCCGCCATCAGCAGAACGAGCGACAGCATCCAGATGTCTTGCGGCAATACGGTCAGATTGAAGAAGTGGAACTGGCGATTCTGAATGTCGAACAGGATGGCCTGCTTGCCGTTCCAGCGCAGGTAAGGCAGCAGGAAGAACGGAAGCCAGAGACTCAGTTGTGCGTAGTTTTTTAAGGTACGGAAAAAACCCGGCATGCGCTTGGCATGTACGGTTTTATCACCTTTGTTGACTTTCCACGTCTCGAACTCGTGATAAATAGCCGTATCTTGCCCGATCTCCTTGTTTTCAGTTTCGTCTCTCACACTGTCTCCCGTTAACCTCTTGGTTTTTTAATTATTTTCTCTGCATCAGCAATGCAGGAACTCAAAAATGTTTCCGAATCGGCTCGCCAACTTGATAAAACAGATTCGCAAATACCTTGCCCCATATGAAAAAGGGAGGAGAGTATAACTCTCCTCCCTTTCGCATTGACCAAAAACTTATTTCTTGTCTTGATCCTTGGTGGCTTTCATGTATGCCCTTAAAAGCAACCATGCGGGAACCAGGAACGAACCCGCGACGCAAACGATCACACCCCAGAAAACCATATCGTGATTCATCTCAATACTCCTTTTGGAAAAGGTCTGCGCAGTGTGACCCGCGCAGACTGAGACAGATTTACTTAGCTGCTGGAGCGATAACTGGAGCAGCTGGAGCATCGGCTTGACCACCGCCGAACTTGTACACATACACTGCCAGCTTCTTCATTTCGGCATCACTCAGTTTGCCGGCCGCAGTGAAGGAAGGCATCACTGCCACGCGCGCATCAGGTCCGGCATTTACGCCGTAAGTAATGGTGCGTTTGATTCCTTCAACAGATCCGTCAAAACGCCAGATGTTGTCGGTCAGGTTGGCAGAACCCATTGCAGCCAAGCCCTTACCATCAGGACCGTGGCAAACTACGCAACCCTTCTCTGTGAACAGAGGAGTGGAAGTCGGCTTGCCCGCTGCAACTGCATTGGCCAGCGTGTCGATTTCAGCTGCGGACAATACATCCTTGTGCGCAATCATCACGCCCTGACGACCACCAGCGATAGAAGTGTAAATATCGCCGATCTTGCCGCCATACAACCAGTCATCGTCACGCAGCACGGGAGCAAACAAGCCTTGCTTGTCCACTGTACCCACGCCATTTGTACCATGGCAGGCAGCGCAATTGTCGCCGAACAATACCTTGCCGGAGCGGGTCACATACTCTGTCAACTCGCTATCAGCCAGAATTGCCGCCGGTGTCATGTCCTTCAGCTTGGCTTCATACTTGCCGCGCACTTCGTCCACCACGCTCTTGTCGGCTTCCATTTCGGTGATCGCAGTCCAACCGCCGACCCCCTTGAAGAAGCTGCCTGAACTGGAAATCGGGAACGACGGATAGTATGCAAAATAAACCACACACCAAATCGCACTAGCCGTCAAACCCAGCATCCACCACTTTGGGGGTTGGTTCGTAAGATCCCCCAAGTCATCGTCCCAAACGTGCCCTGTTGTAGGCACGCCACCTGCATCGTGTTTATCACTCATCTTTTTTCTCCCACATTGATATGGTCTTCGTCATCCAGCGCCATACTGCGCTGGGACTCGAACGTGGCCTTGTTAGCCGGACGGAATACCATGAAATAGACCATCACCATGCCAATTGCCGAGACTACGGCGAAAAATACGCCCAGCCAGTCGTTTGTCGTCATGGCCTCGACATCCATGCCAAGGTACCCCATTAGCTTAGTCACGGTAGTTCACACCCTCTTCGAACTTGATGTGATTACCCAAACCCTGCAGGTAAGCAATCAAAGCATCCATTTCGGTCTTGCCTTCCAACTGCGCAGCTGCGCCGTCGATATAGGCATCCGTATAGATGGTCTTAGGTACAGGGTTGAACGGCATCATGGTCATGACCTTCATGGTCTGCACCGTCTCCGCCACATTCACGCCACCGTTTGCCAGCCAGAAATAGTTCGGCATGACAGACTCAGGCACCACTTCGCGCGGATAGCTCAGGTGACGGCGATGCCATTCATCCGAGTACTTGCCGCCCAAGCGAGCCAGATCGGGACCAGTACGTTTGGAACCCCATTGATACGGGTGATCGTACATGGACTCTTCTGCGATCGAGTAGTGACCGTAGCGATCCTTTTCATCACGGAACGGACGAATCATCTGCGAGTGACAGAGGTAACAACCTTCGCGGATGAAAACTTCACGTCCGGCCAATTCCAGGGGCTTGTAAGGACGAACGCCGTCACCGGGCTGCCACTCTTCCAAGGTCTTGTGGGCCGAAGTTGCAGGATTCCAGACGATCTTGTCCATGGAGACAACATTGCCAGCCTTATCCTTGTGAGCCGTACCGTTGAAAGTACCGTCCCCGCCGCTCATCGCGGTATTGGGCAGATAGAACAACGGAACGATTTCCACAATACCGCCAACCGCCACAGCGATCGCGGTTACCACAAACATCAGAACAGTACTGCGTTCAATCTTGTCCTGAAATTTGGTCGAATAGATTTTGTCGTGATCAGACATGTCTTTCACTCCTTATGCTTTAGCAGGAACGGCACCGGAAGAGCGCAAAGCGCTCGCCTGACGCACGGTCATCACGATGTTGAACAAGGCGATCCATGTACCGATGTTGAAAATCAGGCCGCCAACCGCACGCAAAGCGTAGTACGGATGCATTGCAGAGACAGATTCAACAAAAGTATAGGTCAATGTGCCGTACTCATCGTAGTCGCGCCACATCAAACCCTGCATGATGCCGGAAACCCACATCGCCACGACATACACCACAGTACCAATAGTCGCCAACCAGAAGTGGACGTTTACCAGACCTTCGGAGTACATCTTTTCTACGCCCCACAATTTCTTGATCATGTGGTACATAGCGCCGTAAGCAACCATAGCCATCCAGCCCAAAGCGCCGGAGTGCACGTGACCCACAGTCCAGTCAGTGTAGTGAGACAAGGCATTAACAGTCTTGATGGACATCACCGGGCCTTCGAAAGTGGACATCGCGTAGAACGCCAGAGCCACAACCAGGAAGCGCAGAATGTAGTCGGTACGCAGCTTGTCCCATGCACCGGACAAAGTCATCATACCGTTCATCGCACCGCCCCAAGACGGAATGATCATCGCCAGAGAGACAGCAGCACCAAGGGAGCCAGTCCAGTCAGGCAATGCAGTGTATTGCAAGTGGTGCGCGCCCAGCCAAACGTAGCCGAAAGTCAGCGCCCAAAAGTGCAACACGGACAAGCGATAGGAGAACACCGGACGACCGGATTGCTTAGGCACGAAGTAATACATGATGCCCAAGAAGCCGCCAGTCAGGTAGAAACCCACGGCATTGTGACCCCACCACCATTGCACCATGGCATCTTGCACACCAGAGAACATAGAGTAGGAATTGGTCAAACTAACAGGGATGCACATACTGTTAACCACATGCAGATAGGTGATCATTACGATCATGCCCATGGTGAACCAGTTTGAAACGTAGATATGCGATGTTTTGCGGATAGCTACAGTCATCAGGTGATTCAGACCAAAGGACAACCACACTACAGCGATCATGATATCGATCGGCCATTCCAACTCGGCATATTCCTTGCCTTGAGTCAAGCCCAGAGGCAGAGAAACCACAGCCAGCACGATGATCAGATTCCAACCCCAGAATGTGAACCATGCCAAGCCATTACTCCACAACTTGGTAGCACCGGTGCGTTGCACCATATAGAAGCCGGTCGCCATCAATACGCAACCACCGAATGCGAAAATCACCGCATTGGTATGAAGCGGACGCAGACGTCCAAAGGTGATGTAGGGAATGTCAAAGTTTAAAAACGGAAACGCCAATTCCGATGCAATGTACACACCGACCAACGTTCCAACGACTGCATAAATGGCAGCCGCGATGGTGAACCATCGAACGACTTCCATATCGTACTTTACTGGTGTCGCTTGCGTAGCTTCCACAGTAGTCTCCTCCTCAGAGCGAAGTTAAAAAACCAATGCGCCCGGCACGCCTAACAAATCAAAATCCGTCGTGCCCGACACACCCTTATGTTACCCCTTACCACAGCGCGGCAAATTGTCGCAGCGCTTCGACGACAAGTAAAGCGCAAAGTGGTTCCATACACGTCATACCATACTAAATCGGTCAGTTTGATTTTTAGAAACGAATGCGGCGATGCTGAAAAGCATTTGTTTGCGCAAAATATTTTGGAAGAATTTTTCTACCGCGCAAAATTTAAAAAAAATGCAGTTGCCATATCCGAAAATGATGGAGCGGGTGAAGGGGATCGAACCCTCGTCACTTGTCGGGTAAGGAGATAGCCTCGCGGCTACCCCCTCCCCTAAGAACCGAACGTGCAAGTTTCCCTGCATTCGGCTCAAGCAACCCGTAAGCAGCACTCAAATCGAGTGATGCCAGCGAGGTCTTCTACTCAGTTGCATGCAACTGCATGTGACAGTTCGGATGCAACAGCGTCAAGTTGCTGGTTGCATTCGAGCCTCCATTGGTACGTTTGATTCGATGATGTAAATGCCATCCCGTCTCTCGCGTAATCTTTTGGAAGCAGGCCGGACAGAGACCATCTTGCCACCACCACAGCCACCTCAACTTTCGTCGTCCTTCGAGCGTCTGATCCATCTTGCGGGCAAGCCGCTTGGTGAAATACTCATCGAACGCAGGATCGTAAGGATTTGCCTCCGCCACCACTTTGACGTGAGTCCGTTTCCGAAACTCACCCAAGATCGGCAGAATCTGGTCCTTAATAGCAAAGCGCCAATCGCGCCCCTTGGTTCGCACAAAATAGCGCTGCTTGACCCATCGCTTACCCTTGTTAGGATGGCGACGATCCGCCCAGCGCCACAGTAATTCCCAGATCAAGTGGTCGCATCTGGAGAAAGTGCGCATAGCCATCTGGATTCGGTGATAGTTCGCCCAACCCCGAATAATCGGCGTGAGTTTTAATATCAAATCTTCCTGTTTGACCGAGCACATTGTCCGCACCGATTCACGCATCTTGGTCATGAATGCTTTGACGTTTTTCTTCGAAGGTTGCGTAAGCAACATTCGATTTACACGCCTGACATTCCATCCCAAAAAAACAAATCCCTCCGTCACGTGAGTGATTTTGGTCTTCGTCTCTGAGAGCACCAAGCCTCTAGCAGCAAGGAACTTCACCACTAGAGGTTTGACCCGCTCTTCCAACAACTCTTTCGAGCTGCCAGTAATCACGAAATCATCCGCGTAGCGCACTAAATGGACTTTAGCTTCCCGGGCCTGCCGGACTGTTCGGAACAGCCCTTCCAGTTCATGCTGCAATCCATCAAGTGCCATGTTTGCCAGCACTGGGGAGATGATGCCTCCCTGTGGTGTGCCGGCGTTCGTCGGGAACAATTTACCCATCTCCACAAATCCCGCCTTCAGCCATTTCTTTAGGATACCTCTGTCCATACAGACGTTGGCAGCCAGCCAGTCATGACTGATGTTGTCGAAGCAACCCTTAATGTCACCCTCAAGCACCCATTGCGGCGCAGCCTTGTTAGTAAGCACGTTACGTACTTGCTGTATGGCATCTGCAGTTGAGCGCTCACGGCGGAAACCATATGAATGGCCATCTCCAGTTGTCTCGGCTACGGGATCTAATGCTAATAGATGCAACGCCTGCATTGCCCGATCACGCATGGTTGGAATGCCCAACGGGCGTTTATCACCATTTGCTTTGGGAATGTATATGCGTCGTAATGGTAGCGGCCTGTACCTCTTGTTGCTGAGGCCTTTGACTGCTTCCCACTTTTCTTCTGGAGTGCTCCAAGTTTTACTATCTACTCCTGGAGTTTTCCGACCACGGTTCTCAGTTACCCGTTTCACAGCCAACGCTTTCGCACTGGAGGATCGGGTCAAGAGCCGTTGCAGTGAGCGGACTTTGCGCCACTCGCCTGCTGTTACCGCTTTCGCGATTCTGATCTGTAACCTCGCAACAGTCTGGTGAGCATCGGACCAATGAATCTGGTGCCAACCCTGCCAATCTGTGAAGGCAACATCGCCGTTATAGCAAACTGCGTCCATATCAACCTCCGTTTAATTGGAGCGGGTGAAGGGGATCGAACCCTCGTCGTAGGCTTGGGAAGCCTCTGCTCTACCATTGAGCTACACCCGCACAATCCCGAAGGAATAGACGCATTGCCCCCTAGGGGACAATACATCTGTCCCCATCGGGTACGATTTTACAAACCTGTCTCGCGACAGGTTACCAAGTGGAAGTCTGCACGCTTTCGCGTTGGGGCGATCATTTCATCCCCTATCTGCACCATTACAGCACAGCATTCGCTTTTTCCACCATCCTTTACCCACTATGGCACAAATAACCTTGCGGCCATTCTTGTCCTCCTTACAGGCCGGACACCACATTGGGCTTACCACGTTCCGCACAAGTAACGCGGATTGGGAAGGTTCCACCTATTCGCCGGTGATCGTATGTCAGCGTACTTGCACCAAGCAAGCAAGTAACCGATCACGTGCCATTTTGGCCAGAGCCCGATACTGCAAGTTGCGTTTGGCTCTTTTATGCTTCACGACGTTTATCAGCGGTTCACTTTACGTTAACCATCCAACCCAGCCTAGTGCCTCATCCGGGTGCAACTCCCGAAATCACACCAAGCCCCTCGCGGGGCTTGATATACCCCGTAAGGTGGCTACATTGTCAGAGCGCTTAGCACCCCACCGTTACCAGTGGCGCACTGCTCCTAGACTACGAGGGGCTGAACCCTCGGTTTTGTCAATTTCCGATGCGGCCAGAAACAGCAAAACAATTACTTATGCAGCTTACGCCGCGTTCGCAATCTTCCCGGTGTTCTGGGTCAAATGCTATTTAAATGCTAGGCAATTAAATCCTAGCGGTAATAACGCACGACTCGTGTCGCACGCTTGGGAAGCAAGAGCTCTACCATTGAGCTACACCCGCATGTAGAATGCGGCGCGGATTCTAGCACGGACAAAATAAGCAAAGTGATCACCATCACCATCAACGGCGAAATACGCCAATTCCAGCAATCAATCAACCTGACTACCCTTGTCGAAAAGATGGGATTGACGGGAAAACGCATCGCGCTGGAGCGCAACGGCGAGATCGTGCCGCGCAGCACATTCAACTCACAGCAATTGTCCGAAGGCGACAAAATCGAGATCGTCGTCGCGGTCGGCGGCGGTTAAATTTCAGGAACAGAGTAATGAACGACAAACTAATCATCGCAGGAAAAAGCTATTCGTCCCGACTGCTGGTCGGCACGGGCAAATACAAAGACTTCGCCGAAACCAAAGCGGCCATCGAAACGAGCGGCGCTGAAATCATCACGATTGCCATTCGCCGCAGCAACATCGGCCAGAATCCGAACGAACCCAGCCTGCTGGAAATTTTGCCGCCGTCAAAATACACATTGCTGCCCAACACTGCTGGCTGCTACACCGCCGATGACGCGGTGCGCACTTTGCGCTTGGCGCGCGAATTGTTGGATGGACACAGCTTGGTCAAACTGGAAGTATTGGGCGACCCGCAATCGTTGTATCCCAATGTGATTGAAACTATCTCTGCCGCGAAGACGCTGGTGGCGGAAGGTTTTCAGGTGATGGTCTATACCTCGGACGATCCCATCATCGCCAAGCAACTGGAAGACATCGGCTGTGTGGCCATCATGCCGCTGGCCTCGCTGATCGGCTCGGGCATGGGCATTCTGAATCCGTGGAATCTGCAACTCATCATGGAGCGCGTACAAGTGCCGGTGATCGTCGATGCGGGGGTGGGCACTGCGTCGGATGCCGCCATCGCCATGGAGTTGGGTTGTCACGGCGTGCTGATGAACACCGCTATCGCCGCCGCAAAAAATCCGGTGCTGATGGCCTCCGCCATGAAGAAAGGCGTGGAGGCCGGACGCGAAGCCTTCCTTGCCGGACGCATGCCAAAGAAACTTTACAGCGCCAGCCCCAGCTCTCCCACTGCGGGCATCATCGCTTCGGCGCGCAGTTAAATGACCGAAACCGAAGACCTCAGCAAGCGGCACATCCGCAGTTTTGTGCTGCGCCAAGGCCGCGTTTCGGTGGCGCAGCAGCGCGCCATTGACACTTGGTTGCCGCGTTACGGCATCCCTTATGTGGCGCGACCGTTAGACCTCGATCAGGCTTTCCGGCGCAGCGCACCAAAGATATTGGAAATCGGTTTCGGTATGGGCGACAGCACCGCGACCATCGCGCAGGCGCATCCCGAAATTGATTATCTGGCGCTGGAAGTTCACACGCCGGGCGTGGGCAATCTGCTCAAGCTGATCGATTTGGAACAGTTGAACAACATCCGCATCATGCAGCACGATGCGGTGGAAGTGCTGCGCGACATGATCGGAGACAACACGCTGGACGGCGTGCATATCTTCTTCCCCGACCCTTGGCACAAAGCGCGCCACAACAAGCGCCGCCTAATCCAGCCGCCGTTCATCGCGCAACTGGTGCAGAAGCTTAAACCCGGCGCTTACATCCACGTCGCCACCGACTGGCAGGACTACGCCGAGCAAGTGCTGCACGTGTTGAGCGCCGAACCGCTGCTGGAAAACACCGCCGCCGATTACGCGCCGCGCCCCGCCTACCGCCCCCTCACCAAGTTCGAACAGCGCGGCATCAAACTCGGGCACGGCGTGTGGGACTTAGTGTTCCGCCGCAAGGAAAATCTCTAGCAGATCGTTGAGAAAGCTTTGCCCCAATTGCGTCGGGGCAATGCGTTGATGATCCTGCAACAACAAGCCTTTCGCTTCGGCTTCCGCCAATTCGCGGCGTATGACCAGCAGCGGCAAACTGGTGCGCTCGCTGAATAGCGTGCTATCGAATCCGCCGTTCAAGCGCAATGCGTTCATCATGAACTCAAACGCAATATCCTCGTGCGACACCTCATGTTCTTCCTGCACCGGAGCACCTTGCGCCACTGCGTCCAGATACGCTTGCGGCTGCTTGTAACGCGCCTGCCGCACCACCTTGTCATGCAAACTCAACTTGCTGTGCGCGCCCGCGCCTATGCCAAGATAATCGCCGAATTGCCAATAATTCAGATTGTGACGCGAGCGTTTTTTCGGCTGCGCAAACGCCGAAGTTTCGTAATGCTCGTAGCCGTGCGCGGCAAGCAACGCCTCAATGGATTGCTGCATGTCACTGCTCGCATCCTCATCCGGCAACGGCGGCGGCTGATGTGCGAACAGCGTATTCGGTTCCAGCGTCAGGTGATAACAAGACAAATGCTGCGGCTTGAATTGCAGCGCGGTTTGCACATCTAGCAACGCCTCATCCAAAGACTGATTCGGCAGCGCGTACATCAGATCGAGATTGATGTTATCGAAATACTGCTGTGCAATTTCAATCGCGCGCCTGGCTTCATCGGCAGAATGAATGCGCCCCAACGCCCGCAAATGAACATCGTTAAAACTCTGGATGCCCAACGACAAGCGGTTCACACCCGCATCGCGGAAAGCCGCGAATTTATTGGCTTCCACCGTACCGGGGTTCGCCTCCAGCGTAATCTCGGCATCGAGATTCAACGGCAACAACAAACGCACCTGGCGCAAAATCTCCGCCACACTTTCACCGCTCAACAAACTAGGCGTTCCGCCGCCGAAGAACACCGTATAAACCTTGCGCCCCCAAATCAACGGCAGCGCCAGCTCCAGATCGCGCACCAGCGCCGCGACATATTCGCTTTCGGGAAAATCGCCGCCCTTCGACATGCTCAGGACAGGCTTAGCCTCATGCGAATTGAAATCGCAGTACGGACATTTGCGCACGCACCACGGGATGTGGATGTACAGAGACAACGGCGGCAGCGCTTGGAAATTCATTGATTGCGATTTGATGCCGACGGGATGCAGCAGATGAGGTGTCATATTTAAATTCGTCACGCTCAATCCCTACGCTCATTCACCGGCGGGTCATATTCAAATGCAGGATGCTCGCAAAACGTCTTCATAGCGCTTCGCCACCTTCATTCAAGATACTCAGATAGCCATCGTAAACAAACACGCGATTACGGCGCTGGCCGGTGAGTTCGCGCGCAATGCCATGCTGGATGAGGGTTTGCATGACTTTACCGGCGGTGGGAAAGCTCATGCCTGTTTCTGCGCAAAGCAATTTGAGGGTGGTAACGGGGTGGATGCGCAGAGCGTGGTGTACGCGCAGGGCATTGGCCGCACCGCGCCCCGTATTCTGGATGCGCTGTGTATCTTGCTGAAACAGGACAACCAGACGCTGTGCTGTTTGCACTGCGCCATGGGCGGTTTGCGCCACCCCTTCAAGGAAAAAATCGACCCATGATTCCCAGTCGCCTTGTGTGCGCACGCGGCCAAGCAACTCGTAATATTCGGGGCGGTGTTGTTTGAAATACAAGCTGAGGTAGAGCAGCGGCTGCGTGAGCAAACCGCCCTGATGCAACAGCAGCGCGATCAGCAAACGACCGAGCCTGCCATTGCCATCGAGAAAGGGATGGATGGTTTCAAATTGCACGTGCGCCAGCGCGGCCTTGACCAGTACGGGTACCGCATCGGCTGGCTGGTTGATAAATTGTTCCAGCGCCGCCATGCATTGCTCCACTTCGAGCGGAGGTGGCGGCACAAAGCGGGCATTGCCGGGACGGGTGCCACCTATCCAATTTTGGCTGCGACGAAACTCGCCCGGTGCTTTGTCGCTACCGCGACCGCGTGCCATGAGGTGAACGTGCATTTCTCGCAAAAGCCGGTTGCATAACGGAAAGTCTGCCTGCAGCCTAGCCATGCCGTACTCCAGCGCGGCGATGTAGTTGGAGACTTCCACCACATCGTCAAACGGCACGCCGGGCACTTCGTCCAACTCGAACAGCAACAGGTCTGACAGCGAAGATTGTGTGCCTTCGATTTGCGAGGACAACACCGCTTCGCGGCGCACAAAAGCATATAAAAAAAGCTGCGGATCAGGCAGCAGCGCACTCACACCATCCAGCCGCCCAATGGCCAGCGTGGCACGTTCGAGCAGGTGTTGCCGCGCGCCGGTTAATTCCAGCGGGGGTACTGGCGGCAAGGGGTGCGGTACAAAGGCATTGACCATTTCGCCACCCGCTAGGCTGGCGCTGTATCGTCCGGTGAGGTCTCTGTGCATGGGGCGTGATCCTTTAATAAGAAAATGCGCTATTTAAATTTTAGCTCAAATTTTAAATAGACCCCGTTTTGTTGCAGAGTGGATTTGTTGTTCGCGCAGGAAATGCTAGGCGGTCAGCATTTTGCGCTCTTTGACTGCATCGTTGCCTGCTTTGATTTCTTTCAGACGCTCCACCAACAATGTAGGTGTGAATTCATTCGCACCTACAACCACTTCAACTAGGGTTTATAGGTTTGTGTTCTCAGCTTCAATTTCTCCAGCAACACCTTCATCGCCTTGCCTCGATGGCTGATGGCGTGTTTTTCGTCGTGGGTCAGCTCGGAACTCATCTTGTCCAAGTCGGGCAACCAGAACATCGGGTCGTAGCCGAAGCCGCCGTCACCGCGCTCTTCGTGCGCGATTTCGCCGTACCATTCGCCTTCTACGATGAGGGGTTGCGGATCGTCTGCGTGGCGCACCAGCACCAGCACGCAGTAGTAGTGCGCGCGGCGGTCGGTCACGCCTTGCATGTCTTGCAGCAGCTTGTCGTTGTTGCGCTGGTCGGATTTTGGATTATCTCCGGCATAGCGCGCCGATTGCACGCCGGGCGCGCCGCCCAGCGCTTCGACGCAGATGCCGGAATCGTCGGCCAGTGCGGGCAGTCCGCTCGCGCGGCTGACGTGACGAGCTTTGGCCAGTGCGTTCTCGACGAAGGTGCAGTGCGGTTCTTCAGCTTCGGAGATGCCGAGTTGCGATTGGGTTAAAACTGTTATGCCGAGCGGAGCGAGCATCTTGTCGAACTCGCGCAGTTTGCCGGGATTGTTTGAAGCGATGACCAACTTGTCCATGTGCGAATTTCCTTATATCACCTTGCCCGCAAGCCAGTAAATACGGGCATCTTCACGCAGTGCTTGATGCAGATCGCCTATTGGCGGGCGTTGCGGGGCAGTTCAATCAAAAAAACATTACCCGCGAAAAAACAAAGGCATTGTTGGATAAGACTGCTGGATTAGATCGGAAGAGCGTCGTGTAGGGAAAGAGTGTAGATCTCGGTGGTCGCCGTATCATTAAAAAAAAA
>FZPU01000053.1_pt1 | contig 12563 bp, 9 predicted proteins | sample 1534781 | NCBI WGS metagenome assembly FZPU01 (sample SAMEA104161949, study PRJEB21768) | metagenome | isolation source: underground water
TTTTTTTTTAATGATACGGCGACCACCGAGATCTACACTCTTTCCCTACACGACGCTCTTCCGATCTCGAATTGCTGGACATGCCGGATACCGAACTGTGGGATGTGATTACCGGCAAGAAAGAAACGGCGCATGAGCATCAGCGCGTGGTGTTGGGATGGTTGAAAGAAGCTTAACAAAAGCATAAAAAAACGAGGTGAGAAAATGGAAACCAAACGTGTCGCAACACTAACGCTGGATGATGGCCGCACCCTTGAATTGCCTATCCTGTCCGGTACGCTGGGATCGGATGTGGTTGACATCCGGGGCTTGGGCAAGCTGGGCATATTCACTTACGACCCCGCGTTTTTTTCCACATCGAGCTGCACATCAAAAATCACCTTCATCGACGGTGATGCAGGCTTGTTGTACTACCGTGGTTACCCCATCGAACAACTGGCGAAGAACTCCGATTTTCTCGAAGTCAGCTACCTGTTGCTGAACGGCGAATTGCCCGATGCCGATCAATATGAGGCGTTTTCCAAACGCATGACGCGCCACACCATGGTGCACGAGCAGTTGGCGCGTTTCTATAACGGCTTCCGCCGCGACGCGCATCCGATGGCGGTGATGGTGGGCGTGGTGGGCGCGCTGTCGGCCTTCTATCACGACTCGCTGGACATCGAAAATCCCGCGCACCGCGAACTGTCGGCCATGCGCATGCTGGCGAAAGTGCCGACCATCGCGGCCATGGCGCACAAATATTATGTCGGCCAACCGTTCATGTATCCGCAGAACAAATTCAGCTACGCGGAAAACCTCATGTACATGATGTTCGCCACGCCCACCGAGGAATACATACCGAACCCGGTGCTGGTGCGCGCGCTGGATAGAATTTTGATTTTGCATGCCGACCACGAACAAAACGCCTCCACCTCCACCGTGCGTCTGGCCGGTTCCAGCGGCGCGAATCCGTTCGCCTGCATCGCTTCCGGCATCGCTGCGTTGTGGGGTCCCGCGCACGGCGGGGCGAACGAAGCCGCCCTGAAAATGCTGGAAGAGGTCGGCGATATTTCGCGCGTGAAAGAATATGTGCAAGGCGTGAAAGACAAAAAATATCGCCTGATGGGTTTCGGCCACCGCGTGTATAAAAACATGGACCCGCGTGCGGCGGTGATGCGCGAGACCTGCTACGAAGTGCTGAAGGAACTCAAGCTGGAAAACCACAAACTGTTCGAACTGGCGATGGAGCTGGAACGCGTGGCCTTGAGCGACCAATATTTCATCGACCACAAACTGTATCCCAACGTGGACTTCTATTCCGGCATCGTGCTGCGCGCGCTGGGCATCCCGGTCAATATGTTCACCGTGATCTTTGCGGTGGCGCGTACCGTGGGCTGGATCTCGCAATGGAACGAAATGCTGGCCGACTCCGAGCACAAGATCGGCAGGCCTAGACAGTTGTATCAAGGCGCGACGCGGCGCGATTTTGTTGAGTTGGCGAAACGCTGATTCCAATTCCCTCTCCCGCAGGCGGGAGAGGGGTAGGGTGAGGGTCGTTGAGCTGTAAGTAAATTTGTTACAACGCACAGACCCTCATCCCCAGCCCTTCTCCCGCTTGCGGGAGAAGGGAGCAAAGCCCGGTAGATTGTCGAATGGATGATGCGAGGTACACCATGAACGCGCCCGAAAAAAGTTATATGCAACGGATGAAAAACACCTCGCTGTTGTCCGGCGGCAACAACGCTTTCGTCGAGGGGCTGTACGAAGATTATCTGCAAGACCCCGCCGCCGTTCCCGCCGAATGGCGCGCCTATTTCGACAAGCTGCAAACGGCCAATGCGCAGCATGATGTGGCGCACAGCCCGATTCAGCGCGGCTTTCTGGAATTGGCAAAACATCACGCGGAGACCTCGGTGCATGCCGATGAAGCGCGCAAGCAAGCCGCCGTGTTGCAACTCATCAATGCCCACCGTTTTCTCGGTGCGCGCATCGCCGATCTCGATCCGCTAAAGCGCCAGCTCAAACCGGAAATTGCGGAGTTGAATCCCGCGTATTACGGGCTGACCGAGGCGGATATGGAGGCCACTTTCTTCACTGGTTCTTTGGTGGGCGGCGTGCGCATGACCTTGCGCGAAATCTATCAGCGCCTGCGTCGCATCTATTGCAGCAGCGTCGGTGCCGAGTACATGTATATCAACAGCGTGCCGTACAAACGCTGGATTCAGGCGCGACTGGAAGGCGTTGCAGGAGAGCAGTCTTATCCCGCCGAGATCAAGAATCGCATTCTTGAACGGCTGACGGCGGGTGAAGGGCTGGAGCGTTACTTGCACACCAAATATGTGGGGCAAAAACGTTTCTCGCTGGAAGGCGGCGAAACGCTGATTCCGCTGCTCGATCATCTGCTGCAACGCGCGGGCGAACAGGGCGTGAAAGAGTCGGTGATCGGTATGGCGCATCGCGGACGGCTGAACGTGCTCATCAATACGCTGGGCAAATTGCCGCATGATTTGTTCGCCGAGTTCGAGGGCATCCACACCGAGCATCTGTCTTCCGGCGACGTGAAATACCATCAGGGTTTTTCGTCTGACATCGCCACGCCCGGCGGCCCCATGCACCTCACGCTGGCGTTCAATCCTTCGCATCTGGAAATCGTCAATCCGGTGGTGGAAGGCTCGGTGCGCGCGCGCCAGCATCGCCGCCGCGATTTGACCGGAAAACAGGTCATGCCCATCCTGATCCACGGCGACGCGGCATTCTCGGGGCAGGGCGTGAATCAGGAAACGTTCAACCTGTCCCAAACGCGCGGCTACGGCACGGGCGGCACGGTGCACATCGTCATCAACAACCAGATCGGCTTCACCACCTCCGACCCGCGCGATGTGCGCTCGTCGCTGTATTGCACCGACGTGGCGAAAATGGTCGAAGCGCCCATCTTCCACGTGAACGCCGACGACCCCGAAGCGGTATTGTTCGTCACCGAGATCGCGCTCGATTTCCGCATGCAATTCGGCAAGGATGTGGTGATCGACATGGTGTGTTTCCGCAAGCTGGGACACAACGAGCAGGACGAGCCGCTGGTCACCCAGCCGCTGATGTATCGCAAGGTGAACCAGCATCCCGGCACGCGAGCTCTGTATGCCCAGCGCCTGCTGGAGCAGGGCGTGCTGGCTGCAGGCGAAGCGGATGCCAAAGTCGCCGCTTACCGTCAGGCCATGGACGAAGGGCGCAATCCCATTCAGCCGGTGCTGACCGATTTCAAGCTGGAATTTGCGGTGAGCTGGTCCCGCTTTCTGGGCGGCAACTCATGGCATACGTCCGCCGATACCAGTTTGCCGCTGGCGCGCTTGCAGCAGCTGGCAACGCAACTGGTGACGATCCCGCAGAATTTCAAGCTGCATTCGCGCGTGGAAAAAATCATGGCCGACCGCACCGCCATGGGCAAAGGCGAACTGGCGCTGGATTGGGGCATGGCAGAGAACCTCGCCTATGCCAGTCTGGTGGCGGAAGGTTATCCGGTGCGCCTGTCGGGCGAGGATTGCGGGCGCGGCACTTTCTTCCACCGCCATGCGGTGCTGCACGATTTGAACCGCGAGCAATGGGATCAGGGCATCCACATTCCGCTGCAACATATCGCGCCCGATCAGGCGGATTTTACGGTGATCGATTCCATCCTGTCGGAAGAAGCCGTGCTCGGTTTTGAATACGGCTATGCCACCGCCGAGCCGAATACGCTGACGTTGTGGGAAGGCCAGTTCGGCGATTTCGCCAACGGCGCGCAAGTGGTGATCGACCAGTTCATCGCCTCCGGCGAAGCCAAGTGGGGCAGGCTGTGCGGGCTGGTCATGCTGCTGCCGCACGGTTACGAAGGGCAAGGGCCGGAGCACTCCTCGGGTCGTATCGAACGCTATTTGCAACTGTGCGCCGACTACAACATTCAAGTGTGCGTGCCATCCACCGCCGCGCAGATTTTTCACTTGTTGCGCCGCCAGATGCTGCGTCCTTATCGCAAGCCGCTCATCGTGTTCACGCCCAAGAGTTTGCTGCGCAGCAAGGATGCGGCTTCGCCGTTGCAAATGTTGGCGGAAGGCGGATTCCAAACGGTGATCCCGGAAGTCGAAGCCATGGATGCCAAAAAAGTAAAACGCATCATCATGTGCAGCGGCAAAGTGTATTTCGATCTGCTTAAACATCGGCGCGAAAAAGGTATCGCCAACACGGCCATCGTGCGGCTGGAACAACTCTATCCGTTCCCGCACGAAGAATTTTCCGCGCAGATCGCGGCTTATCCCAATGCGAAAGAAGTGGTGTGGTGTCAGGAAGAGCCCGGCAATCAGGGCGCGTGGCATCGCATCCAGCATTACCTGCTGCGCCACATGCGCCCCAACATGCGTCTCGACTACGCATTGCGTCCTTCCTCGGCCTCGCCTGCTGCGGGCTATCTCGCGGTCCACAATGAACAACAAAAAGATGTGGTTGCGGCGGCCTTCCGCCCCAACCTCAATGTCAAAATCACCCCGGGAGCACACCATGGCTAACATCATCGAAGTTAAAGTTCCGCAACTGTCCGAATCCGTGTCTGAAGCGACACTGCTCACTTGGAATAAAAATGTCGGCGATGCGGTGAGCGAAGGCGAAAACCTGATCGACATCGAAACCGACAAAGTCGTGCTGGAACTGCCCGCGATCAAAAGTGGCGTGCTGGTGAAAATTCTCAAAGCCAACGGCGCGCAAGTGGGCAGCGGCGAAGTGATTGCGCAGATTGATACGGAGGCGGTGGCGCAAGCTGCTGTTGCTGCACCTGCACCTGTGGCCGCAGCCGTCAGTGCAAGTGTCGCTACTGCGCCGTCGCAGCCAGCGCAAGCCGCAGTACCCGCTGTCTCGCCTTCCGCGCGCAAACTGGCGCATGCGCATGATGTGGATGCCGCGAGCTTGCAGGGCAGCGGACGCAAAGGTCTGGTGACCAAAGAGGATGTGCTGGGTGCAGTGCAGCCAGCGGCGAGTCAGGCCAGCGTTGCACCCGTGGTCGTTGTGGCCGGAGATCGCCCGGAACAGCGCGTGCCCATGACCCGCATTCGCCAGCGCATCGCCGAACGCTTGCTGCAATCGCAACAAAATTCCGCCATCCTCACAACCTTCAACGAAGTGAACATGCAGCCGGTAATCGAGCTGCGCAACAAGTACAAAGACGCGTTTGAAAAGAAGCACGGCGTGAAGCTGGGCTTCTCATCCTTCTTCGTCAGAGCCGCCGTGCTGGCCTTGCAGAAATTTCCCATCGTCAACGCCTCGGTCGATGGCAACGACATCATCTACCACGGCTACTTCGACATCGGTATGGCCATCGGCAGCGAGCGCGGCTTGGTCGTGCCCATCCTGCGCGATGCCGACAAATTGTCGCTGGCCGACATCGAAAAACGCATCGCCGATTTCGCCGCGCGCGCCAAAGAAGGCAAACTCACTATGGAAGAACTCAGCGGCGGTACGTTCTCCATCACCAACGGCGGCGTGTTCGGTTCCATGCTCTCCACCCCCATCATCAACCCGCCGCAAAGCGCCATCCTCGGCATCCACGCCACCAAAGACCGCCCCGTCGCCGAAAACGGCCAGGTCGTCATCCGCCCCATGAACTACCTCGCTTTGTCTTACGATCACCGCATCATCGACGGTCGCGAAGCCGTGCAATTCTTGGTCGCCATCAAGGAAGCGCTGGAATATCCGGGCAGGGTGTTGCTAGATTTGTAACACGCACCTTGGTCGCAATCCTCTATCTACGGGCATCTACGTCAAGTGCATGGTGTAGATCGCCTATTGACGGGCGTTTTCGAGAGGTGTGTGGTATTTTTCTTGGAAATAGCAGTGGATGATGGCGTTACGCTGTCTTTGTAGGTGCGAATTCATTCGCACATAATTTGATGTTCGTGCGAATGAATTCGCACCTACAAAAAACCTAAACTGCGCTTCGTGACCCCGCAACAGTTGATGGCCGACTTCATGGCCGATGTAAAAGGAGTGAATATATGAACGAACGAATCCTGAATGTAAAAGTGGGCGAATCGCTGGAAACTAGTCTTGCGCGCGCAGCACAGACGATGGAAGCACTGGAGCGGGGCGACATACCGCAGCCCTATTTCGCCATTGGTTTTTCTGACATCGGACAACTGCTGGCGGTATTCACCCCGCGCCGCTGGGATTTGCTCGCCGCCTTGCGCGAAGACGGCCCGATGACGATTGCCGCACTTGCAAGGCGCTTGAAACGCGATTACAAAAATGTTCACAACGACGTGGAAAAGCTGGCTGAGTGGCAGGCTGTCGAGAAGGACGAACAGAACCGTGTCGTAGCACCTTTCTCGGAAATTGTGATGGATGTGCGCTTGCCGATGGGGCGGGCGGCGTAAGTATCAATGCGCACAATCTATGTGTAGATCGCCTATTGACGGGCATCTTCACGAGGTTGGTCTAAATATTCTTATCAGGATTTTTATTATGAACAAATTTTCTGCCTATCAAATCATCGAAGAAAACGGCAAGTCCATCGGGCGATTTGTCGAGTTGTCGCTGGATGATCTCGACGCGGGCGAGGTGGTGATTCGCGCGCATTTTTCCGGGGTGAATTACAAGGATGCGCTGGCGGCGACGGGTGCGGGAAAAGTCATCCGGCGCTTTCCCTGCGTGGGTGGGGTGGATGTGTCGGGGGTGGTGGAGTCGTCGTCCGATGCGCGCTTCAAAGCGGGCGATCAAGTGCTGGTCACCGGTTACGACATGGGCGTGGCGCATGATGGCGGCTTCGCCGAATTCGTGCGTGTTCCGGCGGATTGGGTGGTGGCATTACCGCAAGGGCTGACGCTGTTTGATGCGATGGCGCTGGGCACGGCCGGGTTCACGGCGGCGCTGGCTATACATCGTCTGGAACAAAACGAATTAGCGCCCGCCAAGGGTAAAGTGATCGTCACCGGCGCGGCCGGCGGCGTGGGCAGTCTGGCGGTGCGCATGTTGTCGCAGCTCGGCTATCACGTTGTTGCTTTGACCAGCAAAGCCACCGAGCAGGAATATTTGCGTTCGCTTGGCGCTGCCGAAATCTTGCTGCGCAGCGACATCGACTTCGCCAGCAAACGTCCGCTGGAAAGTGCGCAGTGGGCGGGCGCGCTGGACTCGGTGGGCGGCGATACGCTGCCTTGGCTGCTGCGCACCATGCAGCAGAACGGCGCAATCGCCTGCTTCGGCAACGCGGGCGGGGTGGAGTTACACACCTCGGTGTTCCCGTTCATTTTGCGCGGAGTGAAGTTGCTGGGCGTGGATTCCGCCGCAACGCAACAGCCGTTGCGATCACAAATGTGGCAGCGGCTGGCGGGCGATTTGCGTATCGCCAACCTCGATCAAATCGGCCACCGCATCGCCTTTGCCGATTTGCCGCAAGCCTGCGCCAAGCTGATTCGCAACGAGGCGCACGGACGCGCGGTGGTGGAATTTGTAGCGGAATAACTTTGCGCGGTTATAATGCGCGCCCTCCGGGACATTCAACATCCCGAATGCGGAAGTGGCGGAATTGGTAGACGCACTGGATTTAGGTTCCAGCGCCGCAAGGTGTGCAGGTTCGAGTCCTGTCTTCCGCACCACAAAAACAATCGTAATGCATTGTTTTAAAAGGTGTAAATAATCAATTTTCAAGCCAATTATTTGAAATATTTAAAATTACTGGCGTGCTGAAATTAGATAAAATTGTAAGAAGTTCGGTTATATTTGTCGAAAATTAGGCAAATTTCGTTTTCAGCCAGAGGGTTTTCAGGAACAATAAAAGGAACACCAAACCCGTGTTCCTAAAAAATTTCATAGCGCAGGCGGTATTAAGAGATTTCGTCGCACCGAATTCATAAACCATCTCCATAAATAGTTCAAAGCATAATTTAGTTGTTTCGCACTAAGACAATGCTATTTGTGTAAGTTGGCAACATACACAATATAACGCATAAACAATACGTTGCGTCACAAATGGCTATTGACCTGCGCGCCGCTTTTTGAGATTATTCACACACAGGAAATTCATTACCAGTGCAATACAAGCAGCAAAACCATCGGCGCAAGCCGATTTCCACCCAGCGATAAACCAGAGAAAGAAAGGAGCAGGTCATGAACTACCAAAACACCCAATACCGTCTCCAGGCAAATGCCAATCTGGTGAATCGTGTCGCTCATACCTCAGCACATAAGCCAAGTCATTCGACCTCAAAACGAATTTCTGGCTGATTGATCGGCCCACACCGGGCCACACAAAAATATTTTAGTTGGACAGGGCGCAGCCCTGAACGGAAGTCATCGCGCGTTTCATTCGCGGCGATGTTGCATCCGTTTCTCTAAGGACATTACCATGAGAAATTTAGGACGGAAAGCACAAGAACTTGCCGATGCTAAGAGAGATGAAGTACGGGAAGAAATGGTCGAAAGAACCATGATCAAGTACGACCTCACCAAACTCCCGTTCACCAGAATCTTCGTTCCGGCCATCCTGCAGGATTACGAACGCAATGCTGATGTTGATTGGCGCAAAAGCGATGAAGCAGTCCTCGACGACAAGCAAGGCACAGACATACCTGCTGACAAGGCTGCGTCCAACGCGAATGAGACATCTGCTCAAAAGATTACACGCAGGCCAATACGTCCATTCAAGCGCTGTGTGCGCGTCTTCGACCCAGAGGAAGTCGCGCGGGTTAAAGACATAGCTAAGGCAGCCACCGGCGATACCAAGAAGCGGTATGAATCCACGCTCAAGATTGCCGAGGTACATGAAGGCTACCGCAAGCTGCCGATGTTCAAGAACATCGGCAGTGAACTGTCGCGCATAGCGGATTCATTCGGCAATTTTCGATCGGTGCTGGATCACTACGCAGAGGAAATGACCTTGTCCTGCGCGAGCAAGCCCGAGTCATTCCGTATCTCGCCCGTACTGCTCGATGGCGATCCCGGGATTGGCAAGACAGCCTTCGCGCAGGCGTTTGCGTCAATACTTGGTCTGCCATTCTGCAAACTGAGCGCGGGGGGCATGCAGCACGCGTCGATTTTGACGGGCACAGCATCGCACTGGTCCACCGCGCAGTCAGGTGAAGTGTTCAACCTGATCTCGCACAGCCCATGGGCGAGCGCGGTATTGCTGATCGACGAGGCAGACAAGCTCTGCAATCGGCAGGAATACGCGATCCTGCCTGCTCTGCTGGACCTGTTGGAACCAGAATCTGCCAGGAGATACAAGGAAGAAAGCATCGGGCTGCAATTCGATGCATCCCGGCTGATCGTGCTCATGACCTCGAACAACATGAGCAGCATGGATGCAGCACTCTTGTCCAGATGCCGTGCGTTCACGATCCAGCCGCCCGGTGTCGAGCAGCGGATCCAGATTGCCAGTCGCGTACACAACGACATCAACAGTGCGTTGCGTCGCAATCAGCGCATCGACCTTGATAGCAAAGCCGTCAGGCAGCTGTCTGAAGCAGACATCGATATCCGCGCATTGATCATGGCGGTGCGCAATGCTTGCTCGCAGGCGATACGTACGGGCAGCAAGATGGCGGTTCCCGAGATGCCGCCACCAAAATCCATCAAGCGGGAGATCGGGTTTATCAGAACTGGTGCCAATGCCAGACATGTCGCCAGAGATGATGCTGGAAGGAAGATCGGCAAGCCAATGGAAGTGCCCGTTTGAAAAGGAAAGGACTATTGATGGACGTATTTTTTGATACAGAGTTCACAGACATCAACCCGATGGAGCAGCCATTTCTGATCAGTATCGGGCTGGTCGCTCTGGATGGCCGCAAGTTTTATGCGGAATTGTCAGACACCTACCATATCGGCCTGTGCTCAGACTTCGTCAAACAATTCGTGTTGACTTTGCTTGATGGGAGCGAGTATCGCATGCCTGAAGCGCAGCTCGCGATCCGACTCAAGGAGTGGATTGAAGCTCTTGGAGATGATGAAGTCGTGCTGCGCAGCGATTCGCCAATCCACGACTGGCCATGGGTGGCCGAGTTATTCCAGTTCTACGGTTGCTGGCCGAAGAACATGCGCAGGAAATGCGGCGCAATTGGATTTGAAAACCCGAACATGTGGCATCGATTCAATGCAGGGCTGGCATTTTTCTGGAGGGATAACATCGCGCGGCAGCATCATGCACTGGTGGATGCGAGAAGTTTGCAGTTCGCATACAAGTTCGCGTTAAGGAGGGGGATGTGAAAGTGTTTCTTTTCTTGGACTTCGATGGCGTGCTGCATCCCTCGGTGAGAGGCGAACCTGTCTTTTGCCGTCTGCCATTGCTTTGGAAAATCTTGCGTGCGAATCAGAATGTGCAAGTGGTTTTCTCGACTTCGTGGAGAAGAGACTACCCCCTTGAAATGCTTATCGAGTTTGTCACGTACGGTGGAGGCGAGGGCTTGGCGAATCGCATTATTGGCTGTACGCCGAGTCTTGAGTCAGCTGGACGCAACGGACGGCGGGAACTCGAAATTCAGAATTGGTTAGACGCTAACAAACGCTCCCACAGCAAGTGGATTGCAGTTGACGATCAGTTGGAACTCTTTGCCGGAGGGCACTCTAATCTATTTTTGGTAGATGGCACGCTGGGGCTTACGAATGCGGACGTGGCAAACATAATCGAGAAATTGGAATACAAGAAAATGGAAACCTTATAAATTTGCGTTATAGGGGAGGGGATGTGAAAGTCTTGAGATAGCAGTACAAATCTCAAACAATGCGTTTCGACTTGCAGCATTGCGCGCGATAAGCAGACATACAATCGCGGGTCAAATAATAATCTGTTCCATGGTCTGCAGCGTGCCGCCAACCCGGTCGACAGCATGATGACGACGATGGTGGTGCCGAAGCCGATCATGTTGACGATGCTGTTGAACACGTCGGCCACGTTCGAATTGGCGATGCTGTCGCGCGTGCCATGCACGATGTAGCCCAGCGTGTCGGCCAGGCTGTCGGAGACCGTGGGGTTGGCGGTGGTCAGGCCGAGCGTCTCGACGAAGTCGAACATGGCGGCCTTGTCGGCATAGTGGTGGTAGTAGTTGTAGTGGGCACCGCCGCGCAGCGCCAACATCGCGAAGTGGAACAGCGTGTAGGCGAAGAGGGCGATCCACGGGCCGTTCTTGAGCAAGTCCGCAAAGTCCTGCTTGGGCGACGAGCGGACCTGGGCCACCGGCTTGACGCGCTCCCGGGTGGTCAGGAAGGTGACCAGGAACAGCACCAGGCAGGCTGCGGCCCAGATCGTCATGGTCACCTGCCAGCCATGCTGCCGGTCGTGGCCCTGGGCGAACTTGGCGACCAGTGGCAGCGTGAAGCCGCCGACGACGAACTGCGCGACATTGACCGACACGAAGCGATAGGAGTTGAGCTTGGTGCGCTCGTCCAAGTCACTGGTCATCACGCCGCCCAATGCCGAGTACGGCATGTTGTTCATCGAGTACAGCGTCATCAGCAAGGTGTTGGTGATGCCGGCGTAGGCGACCAGCATGCCGGTGCTCCAGCCCCAGCTCTTGTCGGGCGTGGTGTAGGCCAGCACCATGACGATGGCCCAGGGCACCGAGGTCCACAGCACCCACGGGCGGAACTTGCCCCAACGCGTCTCGGTCCGGTCGGCCAGAACGCCCACGATGGGGTCGAACACCGCGTCCCACAGGCGCGGCCACAGCAAGATGGCGGCCGCCGCACCGGCACTGAGCCCGAACACGTCGGTGTAGAAGTTCAGCTGGAACAGCACCATGGTCATGAAGACCAGGTTGGCCGCCGCGTCGCCCGCGCTGTAGCCGGCTTTTTCGATGAAGGAAAGAGGCTGACCCATTTGTCTCCTGCGCATGCAGCGGGTTGATTTTTTTGGTGGCCGACCAGTCGGCTGTTCGATCGGTCAATGGACCCGGTATCGGTCCTCAGTCATCCAGCGGCGTGTAGCTGAAATGGTCGAAGTCGGCGTGTCGTCGGGTCCCGGCCAGGTCCTGGCAGGCCAGGCCGATGAAGTTGCCGGTGAACCCGAAGGCCCGGGCGTAGCCGCCCACGAAGCGGGTCACGGCCTCATCGCTGAGCATCGCCGTGTCCAGCGCCGGGCCGATGCAGCGCCAGTCGCCGCCGGCCTGCGCATAGAAAAACCGGAAGTGCTGGTGGCGGAACTCGACACACAGGTCGACCGGCCCGGCCGCCAGCTCGACGGCGGCGGCGAGTCGGGCGGCGGCTTGGCCTGCACGGGCTGTCACACCGCCATCGTGTCGCTGATGACCACCTCCGCCAGCAAGCACTCCCTGGTGGGCTGGACCGATACGGCCACCGATTCCGGTGTTGACTGGAGCGCGGCGGCCACGCTCGGAGCGATCGCCCCGGCGAACCGGAGCTGCGTCAACATGTGCCACTCCGACCACCCGCACACGCTGACCAGCCCGGTGACGGCGACGCACGAGTACAACCTGGTGGCCACCCCGAACACACTCACAACGCGGAACGCCGCCAGCAGCACCAACACCACGCGGGCGAAGACCGACTTCGACCCGGTCGCCAACACCGGCATGTGCACCAAGTGCCACAGCAAGCCGATCGTGACCGGCGGGCTC
>FZPU01000125.1_pt1 | contig 12516 bp, 13 predicted proteins | sample 1534781 | NCBI WGS metagenome assembly FZPU01 (sample SAMEA104161949, study PRJEB21768) | metagenome | isolation source: underground water
TTTTTTTTTAATGATACGGCGACCACCGAGATCTACACTCTTTCCCTACACGACGCTCTTCCGATCTAAACACCGCATCGGCATCGATGCGGTCGAACAGGTAACGCTGGTTGCAGAATTCACAATGCACTTCGATGTCGCCGCGTTCAGCGAGGATGGCATCGACTTCTTCGCGTCCCAGCATGCGCAACATGCGCGACACGTTTTCGCGCGAGCAGGTGCAGCGGAACACCACGGCTTGCGCGTCGAACAGGCGGATGTCTTCTTCGTGATACAGCAGATGCACCAGCTCGATTGAGGGCAAGTTCAGTAGTTCTTCCGGCTTGAGCGTATCGGCGATCTGCACCGCGCGCGCCCACGCATCGGCATCCGGTTCATGCTGTTCCGGCAATTTTTGCAGCAACATGCCGGCGGCGCTTTTGCCGTCCGCCGCCAGCCACAAGCGTGTAGCAAGTTGCTCGGAACGTGTCATGTAGTTTTGCAAAATCTCGGCGATGCTGTCGCCTTCCAGCGCGACGATGCCTTGATACGCTTGGTTGCCATCCTTGGGATCGAGCGTGATGACGAAGCGTCCGTCGCCGACCAAATCCTGCAATGTGCCCTGAGCCAGATCGCCTTCCCATTTCGCGGTGGCGCGCAGTTCCAGATCGCCGCTGCATTCCACCACCAGCAGTTTCACCGCGCCCTTGCCGTGTATCTGCAACACCATAGAGCCTTTCAGTTTGAGCGTCGCGGCCAACAGCACGGCGGCGGCGCACAGTTCGCCCATCAATTTTTGCAGCACGGGCGGATAGTCGTGGCGTTCGATCACGGATTGCCAGACGCTGTCGAGGCGCACCAGTTCGCCGCGTATCGGCGCATGTTCAAACAGGAAACGTTGCAGGGTATCGGTTGGATTATTCATTGCTTCGATGATCTTGGAAAATTCAGTTGGAGAATTTGTAGGTGCGAATTCATTCGCACAGACGGTCAGCTATATGCGAATAAATTCGCACCTACATTAACAGCGTCTTCATGGATGATAGCACCGCAACATCATTGCGGCGATTGGGCAGGACACAACAACTTCTCGCGCTCTTGGGTTGCCGGATGGCTGGACAGGTAATCCATCACTTCGCGCTTCGTTGCGGCATCGGCGGCGGGTTGCTTGGCATCGGTCTTGGCGAGATGTGAGGCTTCCAGTTTGTCCAGAATGCTCGCCAGCAAACACGGCGACAGCGCATTGGCCTTTAACGTGCGCTCGGCGTATTCATCCGCTTCGCGCTCCATGTCGCGCGAATATTTGGCCTGCATGATGATCGCCGGAGCGGAGGCCAGCAATGAACTCACATCGCCCACATACCAAGCCAGCACCAAGCCCACCGCCGAGCTTTGCAGCACCATGCGCATGGCGTGACGCTGCTCTACGTGGCCGCGTTCGTGTGCCAGCACGGCGACGATTTCGTTGTCGTCCTGAGTCAGCGCCACCAGTTCGTCCAGCATCACGATAGTGCCGTCCGGCAGCGCGAAAGCGTTGGCTCCCATCTCGGGCGAACTGCGGAACACGATGTGGTATTGCAATTGCGCGGCCGACGGCGCTTGCAGTCTGCCGAAGGCGGCAGTGATTTCTCGCTGACGCGCCGCATCCAGTTTGCTCGGTTGCAGCATGAATTTATCCAAGGTATCCAACGTGGAACTGCCCATCTTTTGCAGCACGCTGGCCGGCAGACGCATGGCGATCACTTCCGCGCCCCAAGGCAACAGGTAGCGATACGCGGCGAGCAGCGACAACACGATCACCCCCGCCGCGAGCAGCGCCCAAACTATGTTGTGGTGCAACACATCCAGCCATGATTGCCGCGTGCCGAGCTGCGCCAGCAGGGTCTCCAGCGCGACATGATCGGTGACTTCGCAATGCCCGCCGCCCGCAAAAGTCAGCAGACGCGGCGTGTTGCCCAAGCGCTCGGAAATGTTCACCTCAGACAGCGGCCAGCGCAATTCAAACTCGGCATTGCGCAGCAGCAAGTCTTGCCCCTCCAGAGACAAACTCACCGCTTGCGCGGCGGCTGTTTTGCCGTCGAAATATCTTGCAGCAACCATAGGTTTATTCGGGATTGTTCACATTAGAAGTGTTGATATTGTAGGTCGGGTTTCAACCCGACAAGTCGGGCTGAAGCCCGACCTACATTCACGGCATATCGCTGGTTACAGCGATATATCCACGTCGAACATTTCAGCGGTTTCTTCGCCCGTCGCGCTAGTAGCCTGCTCTTGCCCGGCCACGAATTCGTCCAGATCGCCTTGCGCCATCAGGCTTATGTTTTCCAGCTTGTAGCGCAGCATGCGCACCGTGGCAAAAGGAATGAACAAGCCGAGGGTGAACACGATGCCCAGCAGGTTGGTGAAGCTGATCCACAGATACGGACGCACTTCCAATTTGCTAACGATGGTGTGTTCGCCCAGCGTGGTCGAATTCCAGATCAGGTTGGGCAGGCTCACCGCCAGATAGGCCATGACGAACAGGAACACGACAGGCAACAGAATCAGCAGAAAGGTCAGGCCGACGGCAGAAAACATACCTGCCAGAAAACCCAGCCCGACAATCATCCCCAGCACTTTAAAATAGATTCCGTAGAAGCTTTTCACCGGCGCATCGAAGTTGAAATAGGTATCGCCGAAGCGGCTGTTGCAATGCTGGTATTGCTTGATACGCTGGTGGGTGAACGGCATCAGCAAATACAAGGTCACCACGGAAAGAATGGGGAACAACAGGAACACGGTGTAAGCACCGCCGTCGCTTCCGGCAAAGCCAAAACGCAGTCCGCGATAGCTGCTGTTGTAAAGTTTGAAACGCAGCGAACGCACGATCAGCCACGGCATCACCACCGCGATCATCAATGCGATGGCAATACCCAACGCCGGATTCAATTTCATCGCCCCGGAATAAACCATCAACATGACGAAGGCGATGATGCGGCCTTTGAGGATGGCTTTCGGCATGCCGTGATAATCGAAACTGGCATCCGCCAGCCGCGTGTTGCGGTAAAAATATTGCAGGCGGCGCACCTTCGCCCACGCGCTGTAAATGCCCAGCGTGAGAATGCTCAGCAGCAGGTTGACAATCCAAATTTTGAAGTATTCCCAGCCGCTGCCGGTGAATTCAAAAGCGTGCTCTTGCTGTTGCTGCATTTGCATAATGCCCCCTTGTTTCGGATCAGGAAAACCGGCGGCAATTCAACCGGCGCAGCGCCCCTCCCCAGGCAGCGCCCGCGCACTATAACCGCCTGTTTGCGCCAAGGCCATCGTCTTGACGGCCAAAATATTTTTTCAAATAAATCCGTCATTCCGGCGCAGGCCGGAATCCAGATAAAACAACCATCTCCCACGCAGTGGGGCAAAACCAATAGGTAGTCTGCTTCGCAGTATATTTTTTTCTGCCTGGATTCCGGCCTGCGCCGGAATGACGGCTAAAAAAAGGGCAGCCAAAGCTGCCCTTTTTCATGTAACTCAACGCGACGAATCAATCATCCCAATCGGGGAAATTCGGAATGCGCACGGTGTCGGAATCGAATATGCCTTTGTTGGCCTGAGTGTGGCAGGCATCGCAATAGCTCAGCGATTTCACATCCTTGTTGCCCTTGATCATCTTCTCGGGAATGTCGTGATGTTTGCGTTTGATGTAGCGCACTTCGGTGATACGCAACGGCGCATCGATACCTTCGGTGGCCAGAGCGATCTTGCGCGCGCGCTTGTAAAACGATTTGTCGGCGGCGTTCGCCATCGCGTACTCGTAGATGTTGGCCAGCACGTCCTTGTCGAGTTCGGCGTTTTCGCCAAAATGCTCGGGCAAGGCTTTCGCGTCCAGCAGTTTTTCCCACGACTTGCTCGGCAGCAATCCGGGCGGATAGGCGAAGTGGCAGGAGCCGCATTCTTCCTTGTATTGCTTGTTATCTACCGGATGCACTTCTTTCTGGCGCAACGGCGTAATCAGCGCTTCCAAGATATTTTCCTCGGCGTGAGCCACGCCGCCCATGCACAGCAGCCCGGCCAGCAAGGCGGCATATTTCAAATTCTTTTGCATCGTCTTTCTCCTGAATTATTGGGCCAGCAGGAATGTCAGCAAATCTGCTTTTTCCTGCGCCGTGCATTCGCGGCCCCACACGTCCTTGCAGTTACGCTTGAACCATTTTTCGATTTTCTTTTCGTCGGTGAAACGCTCGGCATTGGCGCGCGGCGACATCGGGTTGATGACTTTGTGCGTCTTGTGATGCTCACCGGCTTTGCTCAAATCCTTGCCGTGGCAAGTCGTGCACGACATCGTTTCGCCGTCTTCGCCGACGACTTCACGATTCCAATCGGTCTTGCCTTTGGCCGCATCCACTTTGCTCGCGCCTGCGGCTTTGTAGGTCGCCAGCAAACTATCGGAGGCCGGTGTGGCAAAAGCGGTCGAAGCGCTCAATGCAAAGAAACAAAATACCGCGATTATTTTCTTCATGATCTTTTCCTCCAATTACCAAGTTAATTTAATTGCCGCCACCATGCCCAGCGCGCCCAGTTCGGCAATACCCGCATGGCTGGTTGGCGTGGTCGATTGCGCCGATTTGTTGACCGCGTAAGCCATCAGCGCCGCGCCGGTTACACCCAGCATCACGTGCATGTTATCGGGATCGGCAAAGCCGTCTTCCAAGTGGAAATCGTCCCAGTGCACGATCAAGCCCGAGACAATCGTCGCCGCCGCCATGGCGATGGTCGCCTTGGCCAGCTTGGCGTGCGTGCCATTGGTTTCGCGCGCGGGAGCAGGACTCGGACAGTTATGCTCGCAGCCATCCGGTGCAGTCACTGCGGTTAACCCGGCGAGCGCAATAGTGGAAAAGCCCAGCGCCATGTGCACATTGCCGCCGGTCAGCAACGGCGGCACAAATTCCGGTTGCGGCGTTGCCACAGCGGCTGGCGCTCCCGGTTTTTTCACCAGCACTTCGGTTTCGTTGGCGGCCAGCATGAATGAGCCCGCATTGCGCACATAGCTTTGCGCGGGCAGCGACAAGTCAAACGCATTTTCCTGCGCTTGCCCCGCACCGGCCCAGGCTAGCATGAGCGCGCTGACTGCCAGCAGTATTGATCGGTAACTTCCTTGCATCTATTCCTCCAGATTGATGGTTATTTAATATTAGTGTTGCGTTGAATCCGGTGTAACTACTCTCTTCATTCCGGTCAGCATCGCTCTGACCAGATTTTCCTTGTGTTGCATGCTGCCCGAGAGCACGCCCAGCAGATGCAGCGGAATCAGCAGCAAAGCGGCATGTACAAACAGGCTATGCGCGTGGCGAAAGAAATAGCTGGTCTCGTCGCTCACCCGATTGGCGAGGAACAACAACGGGCCGTCAAAATCGATCACCGATAATGTCACCAATCCCGTCACGAAAGACAGCACCAGCAAGCCAAGCAACGCAAACACCATCAACGCGCCCGCCGGGTTATGCCCGTAATAATGCGCCGGATTTCCGCCGCGCATGGCTTTCATATAAGTCAGTGTTTCTTTCGGGGAAAAGACGAACGACTTGAAGCGCGCATACTGGCTGCCCGCAAAACCCCAAACCAGCCGGAACACCACCAGTGCGGTGAGAAAGTATCCGACCAGCACATGCAGGTCGGTGATCTTGAATTCGGCCAGCACGTAGGCCAGCGCAAAGCTCAGCACCAATGACCAGTGGAATAGCCGCAGCGGCACATCCCACACCTTGATCTGTTCGATTTTTTCAGCCATTTTATTCATCCAGATTTTAAAACGGGCGCGATTGTATCGCAGTTTTCGGAATCAAAAAGTTAACAAAATTAACATTCGACCATACTTCCTTCAGTCACTCTGCGCTAAAGAAATTGCACGCGGTTGCAGTGCTTCATTGGCTTCAGGCACAACGCAAGCCAAGCTACCCGAAGCTGGCACGAATTCTAGCTGAAACGAATTTCAGTATTCTTAAGCCGGACTTAAGCGAAGCGCAATAACCACAATCAACCCAAGGAAATGGTGCGCCGGGCATTACCTCTCTTTGCATACCGTTATACTTACTCCACTTTCCCGCAGCTCATTTCGGAGGAATTCGCCATGTCTCACAACCTGTTCGATACCCGCCAAACCTTCACCCTCGCCAACGGCACACAATCCGCGTTCTATTCGTTGCCCGCGCTGCAAACCGCAGGCATTGGCAACATCTCGCGCCTGCCGGTTTCCATCCGCATCGTGCTGGAATCGGTGCTGCGCAATTGCGACGGAAAAAAAGTGACCGAAGCGCATGTGCGACAACTGGCGAACTGGCAACCGAACGCGCAACGCAGCGATGAAATTCCGTTCGTGGTGGCGCGTATCGTGTTGCAGGATTTCACCGGCGTGCCGCTGCTGGCCGACCTCGCCGCGATGCGCGATGCCGCTGCCTCGATGGGCAAAGACCCGAAAATTATCGAGCCGCTCGTCCCCGTGAATCTGGTGGTCGATCACTCGGTGCAAGTGGATTTTTACAACCGCCCCGACGCGCTGAAGCTGAACATGGAGTTGGAGTTCGAGCGCAACAGCGAGCGTTACCGCTTTTTGAAATGGGGCATGCAGGCGTTCGACACGTTCAAGGTTGTGCCGCCCGGCATCGGCATCGTGCATCAGGTGAACCTCGAATATCTGGCGCGCGGCGTGTTGCAAAAAGACGGCGTGACCTATCCCGATACGCTGGTCGGCACCGACTCGCATACCACCATGATTAACGGCATCGGCGTGGTGGGTTGGGGCGTGGGCGGCATCGAAGCGGAAGCGGGCATGCTGGGACAGCCGGTGTATTTCCTCACGCCGGATGTGGTGGGCGTGCATCTGAAAGGCAAACTGCGCGAAGGCGTGACCGCGACTGATTTGGTACTGACGGTGACCGAGCTGTTGCGCAAACAAAAAGTGGTGGGCAAGTTTGTTGAATTTTTCGGCGAAGGCACTGCCGCGCTCACCGTGCCCGACCGCGCCACCCTCGCCAACATGGCACCGGAATACGGCGCGACCATGGGCTTCTTTCCGGTGGATGAAATCACCGTCAACTACCTGCGCAACACCGGGCGCACGACTGATGAAGTGGATGCATTCGAGTCCTACTTCAAGGCGCAAGAATTATTCGGCGTGCCGCAAGCGGGCGACATCGACTACAGCAGCGTGGTGGAACTTGATTTGAACAGCATAGAACCTTCGCTGGCCGGACCGAAACGTCCGCAAGACCGCATCGCGCTGTCGAAAATGAAAGAGACGTTCAATGCATTATTCAGCAAGCCCGTGACGGAAAACGGCTTCAACAAACCCGCCTCAGAATTGCACCAGCGCTACATCACCGCCATGCCCGACCGCAGCAACACCGTGTGCGTGCCCATCTCCGGCGGCGGGGCGACGGACAATGCCAAGTACCGCACCGAGATGTCCATGGCGGATGAACATCCCGCCGCATCGGTGCGTTGCGAAACGCCGGACGAAATGCTGCCGCCGGTCGAGATCGGCCACGGCGATGTGCTGATCGCCGCAATTACCAGTTGCACCAACACCTCCAATCCCGGCGTATTGCTGGCAGCGGGATTATTGGCGAAGAAGGCCGTCGCCAAAGGCTTGCGCGTCAAGCCGCACATCAAGACCTCGCTCGCGCCCGGCTCGCGCGTGGTCACCGAATATTTGCGCAACGCCGGTCTGCTCGAACCCTTGGCGCAACTCGGTTTCAGTCTCGCCGCTTACGGCTGCACCACCTGCATCGGCAACTCCGGCCCCCTCGACGCACAACTGGAAGAGACCATCGTCAAACACGATTTGATCGCCGCCGCCGTACTCTCCGGTAACCGCAATTTCGAAGCGCGCATCCACGGCAACATCAAAGCCAACTTCCTCGCCAGCCCGCCGCTGGTGGTCGCCTACGCCATCGCGGGCAGGATGAACATCAACCTCGACAGCGAACCGCTGGGCACAGGAAAAGACGGACAAGCCGTGTATCTGAAAGACATCTGGCCGAACAGCGCCGAAGTGCAAACCGTGATGAAGTACGCCTCCGACCCGGCGGTGTACCAGCGTTTGTATAGCGACCTGACCAAAGACCTGCCGCTCTGGAACGCCATCGCCGCCCCCACCGGCGACCTCTACCAATGGGACAACTCCACCTACATCGCCCGCCCGCCATTTTTCGACAACCTCCCTCACCCCAGCCCTCTCCCAGCGGGAGAGGGAGCTTCGTTCCCCTCGCCCTCTGGGAGAGGGGCTAGGGGTGAGGGTGAACCTTCTGCAAACATAATCGGAGCCAAACCCCTAGCCCTCTTCGGCGACTCCGTCACCACCGACCACATCAGCCCCGCAGGCAGCTTCAAACCGACCACCCCCGCTGGAAAATATCTGCAAGTCCATCACGTCGCCGCGAAAGATTTCAACAGCTACGGCTCACGGCGCGGCAACCACGAAGTGATGATGCGCGGCACCTTCGCCAACGTGCGCATCAAAAACCTCATGCTGCCGATCAAAGAAGACGGCAGCCGTGTCGAAGGCGGCTACACCTTGTACCAAGGCGAACAAATGCCAATCTACGATGCCGCGATGAAATACATCGCCGACGGCACACCCACCGTGATTTTCGCGGGCGAAGAATACGGCACAGGTTCATCGCGCGACTGGGCCGCCAAAGGCACACAACTGCTCGGCGTAAAAGCCGTCATCGCAAAAAGCTACGAACGCATCCACCGCAGCAACCTCGTCGGCATGGGCGTACTGCCGCTGCAATTCAAAGACGGCGACAACATCGCCAGCCTGAACCTGAACGGCGACGAAACCTTCGACCTGCTCGGCATCGACGAAAATTTAAAACCGCAACAGGACGTGACGCTGACTATCACCCGCCACGACGGCAGCAGACAAAATGTTCAACTGCTGCTGCGCATTGATACACCGATTGAAGTGGACTACTACCGTAGCGGCGGGATACTGCCGTATGTGTTGGGGGAACTGGTGGGCAAAACGTAAGCGGTCAGCTCACGATGCAGTAAAAGAAGAAGCCAACTTCTTCTTTTCCGTCTAAGCGCAAGAGAATAGCTAGAACTTAGCTTTGCCCCAAAATCTCAGACAATTTATCAAAGCTGGTTTCCCATCCTATTGCCGTATTTCTACAAAGATCGGGCGACACAACGCCTGATTGCCTTAGTGTGATGCAAGTGCCAGTTTCAGTATTTTCCAAGTAATACATTACAGACATTGGCGGTATCGGCGCACCGACGGGTTTCCATGTATGTGCAAGTTTTTTGGGAAACTCAATGGTTGTAAATTCACCCTCAAGTGCAAATGGCTGAGAACCTCCGCCACCAATGCCAGAGGCTCTCCATTTACCTCCAACACGGAGATCACCGGACCATTCCGAGGTTTCAAATATCCCAGGTCGAACCCACCATTTGGTTATTTCCGATGAAGTGAGTGCTTGAAAAGTTCGCTCTAACGGCACGAGCACTTCCACTGAAGCTAAGATTTCCCCGGAAACCACATCCGCGACAGCACGGGCTTTGCCTGTTGGTAATTGACTCATATTGACCTTCCTCCGATTTTTTTAAATGAAATTTTTCTATCTACGAATAACCATCGCACTTCACAACCTTGCAGGTTTACTCCTGAGTGCCCAGGCAAATATTCCGGGAAACAATCTATTGATGAACAAAACCACACGCGCATGAATTGTCACAACCTGCATATTTTTTCTCGCTGTTATGGCTTTTTCGATTACCTTTGCGGCTTGTGCGGGTGGCATCAAAAGCAGTTTCGGAGGCGGATCGGTGTCTCGCCCCGATTCGGGTTCATTGTTGTTGTTCACGCGGTGAATCCCGGTATCTACAAAGCCGGGCAAAATAAACGTCAATGAAATTCCGTATTGGTTTAATTCGGCTCTCAATCCATCAGCGAGACCGGCCAATGCGTGTTTACTCATGCAATAGGCAGTATCGTGTGGCATCGAAATTTCGCTCACTACACTCCCAATAATGGCCAATTGTCCGCTTGTCTTCTTGAGTTCTGACATGCATGCATAAACAGTTCTGAGGATTCCAAAGACATTGGTCTCAAATTGATTTCGATAGTCCTGAAGGGTTAGGTTTTCCAGATTGCCAGCAACCGCATAACCAGCGCCCGCTACAACGACATCTATCCGGCCAAATTTTGCGATTGCAACTTTGACTGCATCCTCCACCTCGCCATCTCGTGAAATATCCGCTTGGCAACAAAGAGATTCCACGCCATATTTTTGAATATCTCTCGCTAATTGATCCAGCTTTTCCTTACGTCTCGCCACGAGAACAAGATTTGAACCTAGTGCCGCAAATCGTTTTGCCAAAGCCTCTCCAATGCCGGATGATGCTCCTGTAATTAGGACTGTTTTACCTGCGTATTGCCGATTTGAAGTAACCATTTGTTGTGAAGTTTTGTATTGAACCGATTGGTTCAGAATAAATGAATCGCAATTCGCTGTCAACGAATAAAGAACCGATTGGTTCAATAAAAAACATCTGTGCTAAAATAAAAAACATGGGACGTCCAAAAGGTTTTAATCGTGAAACAGTTTTAGCGAAGGCTTTAGTGGTCTTCTGGAAGAAGGGTTTTGCCGATACAACCCTGCAAGATTTGGAGAAGAAGACTGGGGTAAATAAATCCGGTCTTTATTCTGAATTTTCAGGGAAAGACGATCTATTTGTAGAGAGTCTGAAGTATTACATCAGCTCAAGTGATTCCATTGAGCGCCTATCCAAAACTCCTCTTGGATGGGGAAACATAGAAAGCTATCTGCTGAGCGCACTTGACCCAAAACCTGAACTGGGTTGCTTTGTCGTTAGCTCCATGCGTGAGTTGCATATCCTTCCTAAAAAATCATTTCAAGCAGTTGGTGGGCATATTGAACGCCTTCGTGAATTGATAAAAAGTAATCTTGAGGCTGAAGGATGCCACGACAAAGCCGACTCTCTTCTTCAGTTAATAATGACATTCAATGCGGGGATTTGCCTTCAAGTGAACCTGTCCACAGACGGAATAGAAAAGCAGATTCACGACTTTTTACAAATTCTTAAAATGCACTAACCCACGCGGGGCATTGTGGCCGACTTGATTTCCTCGCGAATAATCCCGTGCAATTTCCCTTCTGTCATTGGCTAGCCACTTTGAGAAAGATCATCACACATAGTACGTGCGAATGAATTCGCACCTACAAACCCAGCGTCGGAATATGGCCACACGTGTTGGGGGAGCTGGCGGGCCCGGCCTGACGATTATTCGGACACCGCTTGTAGATTCCCTATTGACGGGCATCTACAAGGCATTTGTTGCGCCAATTAACCAACTTTAGGATTCAGCATGTACTCAGCAACATTCATCTTCGATAAAAAACAATTCGATGAACAGTTTCACCAGCTCGACCAGACCATAGCCGAAATCGCCAAGCACACCACAGGCTACATTGGCGAGGAAGCATGGGAAAAACCCGCGACAGGCCATGTTTCAAACGTGTACTACTGGGAGACGATGGACGGTCTTCAGGAATTGATATGCCACCCGAAACACCTTGAAGCGAAAGCGGCGCAAGCCAATTGGTTGAACGGGTATCAGGTCGTCATTTCTCAAGTTTTGCGAGCTTATGGCGACGGTTCAATTCAACACCCGACCGCATTGTTCACCAATCCTGCGTAGGCTGGTGGTGAACTTGCGAACCCCTGCATTTTGAGGGCGTATTGCTGGGGTTCGTACCTCACCACCAGCCTACGCCGGGTTGATGAGTTCAAGCCGGATCGCTTTGACTATCGCTTGCCGTCGCGTCGACACCCCCAACTTTTCACGAATCTTGGAAAAGTGCGAATTGATCCCGGACTCTGTGCAATTCAAAATATTCGCAATATCCCAAGAGCTTTTTCCACAAGCGCTCCACTTGAGACATTCGAGTTCGCGCGCGGTAAGCGAAATGATTTTTTCATCAGGCAAGGCGGCGGGCTGCGTGAAGCGGAGCGAGGTTTCGCAAATGAAATCGCGCAAGCAGGATAGTTCTGGGATATAGCGAGTGGTGTGTTGCAGAAAGGATTTATCCGGCTTGGTGTCGGAGGCAAAACTTACTGCGCCAAATTCATGATTCGGTCCGTGAACCGGCAACGAAACACCGGCGCGGATGCCATGGCTGCAAGCCTCTTCGTAAAATTCATTTTGCGATGCGTCTGAAAATAGGGTTGGCATCCAAATTAAAGGCGTTGACTTGCCCAAGCAATGCACGTGAACCGGATCGATATTTACCATCTGCTCGTCGATATATTTATCGCGCCATCTCGAAGAATAATTCGTTTGAAGAACGGTAGGCGCAATGTGGGAATTGTCATCGAAAATTACCACAGCCATATTTTCAAAACCGAAACCCTTGCCGAATTTATATACACGGTCGCGCCAGCTCTCCAGAGAGGAAAGATGGGTGAGATCGGAAGAGCGTCGTGTAGGGAAAGAGTGTAGATCTCGGTGGTCGCCGTATCATTAAAAAAAAA
>FZPU01000081.1_pt1 | contig 12455 bp, 11 predicted proteins | sample 1534781 | NCBI WGS metagenome assembly FZPU01 (sample SAMEA104161949, study PRJEB21768) | metagenome | isolation source: underground water
TTTTTTTTAATGATACGGCGACCACCGAGATCTACACTCTTTCCCTACACGACGCTCTTCCGATCTCAGCTCGATCAACTCCTGTCCGGTCTTGGCCTGCTCTTCCGAGTTGCTCGCGATCTGCCGCACCGAAGCCACCAGTTCGGCGGTGTTGTGCTGGGTTTGCTGCATCTGCTGTCCCGCCTGTTCGGCCAGGCGGCTGCCTTCGACGATCTGCGAAATCGCGTCGTTCATGGTGTTCACCGTGTCCGCCGTTTCGACCTGGATGTTGTTCACCAGCGCGGCGATCTGTTGCGTGGCCTGGCGCGAGTTTTCCGCCAGCCGTTGCACTTCGTCCGCCACCACCGCGAAGCCGCGACCCGCTTCACCGGCGGATGCCGCGTGCATACTCGCGTTCAGCGCCAGGATATGGGTACGTTCGGCAATCACGTTAATCAGGTTCACCGCGCCGGAAATTTCCTGCGAACGTTCGCCCAAGCGCTTGATCCGTTTTTCCGTTTCGCGGATCACGTCACGCGTATTGTTAATGCCGGTGACGGTATTGTTCACCGAGGTCAGCGCCAGTTGGGTTGACTTGATAGCCACGTCCGCCACCAGGTTACATTGCTGCGCCAGCTTGGCAATCTCGCTCAGTGAGCGCGCCGTGGCGGACAACGTCAGCGAGGTATGCTCCACTTCGCCGCGCTCTTCAGCCGCCGTCTGCATCATGCCCGTCGCCTGCTGCTGCACTTTCAGCGAAGCCGAAGTCACGTCCGCCGAAATGTTCGACACGTCCAGCATCACCTTGGCGGTTTCGCTGGAGAACAAGTTCAACGCGTCCGACACCGCGCCGGTCACGTCCTCGGATACCGGCACCTTCACCGTCAAGTCTTTTCGGGCAAGCTGCGCCACCGCGCGCAACAGCACCAGCACCGAGTCGTTGAGCTGTTCGTTTTCCTTCTCGATCTTGGCCAATGTCGCCACGCGGCTGTCCAGCAGTTCGTTGAACGCGTGAGACAAGTCGGTCAATTCGTCGTTGCCCGCAATCTTCGCGCGCGCCTCGAAGTCGCCCTTGTTGATTTCATTCACCGTCTTCTGGAACGAAGCCAGATTACGAATAATGCCGCGCGTAATATACAGACTCAACAACACCAGCAACGGCAAGGACAAACCCAGTGCGAGCAGCGTCAACCATCTTGAAGCGCTTTCCTTTGCAGCCACGTCCTGAGTCGCTGTGTCGGTCGATTTGATGGAGAAGCTCACAATGTCTTGCGACAGTTTGTCCAGCGCGGTCGAGGTGGGGCGGTCAACACCGCGCACCAGCTTATCCACTTCCTGACCCGCCGTGGGATGGGTGCGGTTGTAACTCTTCAGCGCTTCAAGATAAGTGCCGTGCAGTTCGACGTGCGCCGCGAGCAGGGTGTCGATGTTCTTGGTGTCCAAGCCCAGCTCCGCAGCTTGTTTGCGCATGTCCGACAAACCCAGACCCACATCGGCGGAACGTTTTTCGAACGCATCGTAATATTTGGCATACAAGTCGGGGTCGTTACCGCGCAGCAGAATATCTTTCCATTCCTGCACTTCGCGCTGGAAGTTGGTTTGCACCTTGCGCAACGAATCCAGCAGCTTGAGCACTTTGCCGTCCGTGCCCACCGTGGTGGTCGCCTGAGTCGCCAGCCCGTTCACCGCGACAATGGATGCCACGCCGACGACGGCGAGGAAAACCAGGCCGATAGTCGCCAGTAACGTGATCTTGAGCTTGATGGTTAAACGGTTAGCTTTCATGTGCAGCCCCCTCTTGTTTTAATTTAACTTCCATTCATCATCTAGCGGATGTCACGGCACACTTCATCAAAAAACGAGCCGTGGTTGAATTCCAGCCAAACTGCTTCGTCCTGCACAAAACCGGCAGACACGTGTTTGCGTAATGCGTCGGGCAACTGCGGCAGATTAGTCAGCGGGCGCAAGGCCAGCAAAGCCGTGGGATAACCCTCGATTTTCACCCCCACCGCCAGTTCGCCCTGGCCGAACACCAGCACCAGATTGCCGCTACGGCGCGAGCCTGTGCCGAGCAGGTCTCCGAGTTCGTATAGCGGTACCAGATTGCCGCGTAAATTTATCAGCCCCAGAAACCCCGGCGGCGTTCCCGGCAGAGTGGCGATGTCGGGCATGGCCAGCACTTCGCTGCCCGCGTCCGGGTCGATCAGCAGCCCCAGGTCGCCAACACGAAAGCCGTAGCGCGCGCGCACTTCTTTGCGCACTTCTCCGCTTGCGGCCAAGTGCGTGCCCTCGGGCGGCTCAAACTGCGCCAGGGCTGCGCTGGGCGGCAGCCATTCGGTTTCCGGTGCGGATGACGAATCCATGAAGTGGCTGACTGGATTCAGGTCAGGCTTTTCAACTGGTCGATGATCTGGTCTGCGGTGTAAGGCTTGCACACATGGCCTTTCGAGCCTTGCAGTTCGCCCCAGACCTTGTCGGCTTTTTGTCCCTTGCTGGTGACGAATACAATCGGGATGGCTTTGGTATCGCCGTCCGCAGCCAGCAGGCGGCAGGCTTCATACCCGTCCATGTCCGACATCACCACGTCCAGAAAAATAATGGCGGGCTTCTCGGACTTGGCCTTGGCGATTGCCTCGGTGCCGCTCGTTGCAGTGACGACGATACAGCCTGCGTCGCTCAATACGGCCTTGATATTGGCCAGGTCTGCTGCGGAATCATCAACTACCAGTGCTTTCTTTGCCATTTGTTCTACCCTCCAAAGCTAATTAAAAAAATACGTCTCGTTTTTTGCGATTCCGTTTGCGCTACGACCGGCCCGCCGGGATTCATACATATTTGCCAACGGTCTCGCGAAATTCCTTGTAGTCCACCGGCTTGGTCAGATAACTGCTGCAACCCACCAGTGTTCCGCGCACCCGGTCGAACGGAGAAGATTTGCTGGTCAGCATAATCACCGGGATTTGCTTGGTTCTCGGGTTCTTCCTGATGTCTTTGCAAACCTGGTAACCGCCCGCACCCGGCAACACCACATCCAGGAAAATCAAATCATACGGGTTCAGCTCCAGCAACTCCAAACCGCGTTCCCCGGTTTCCGCCAGATCCGCCTGGATGTTGAATTTGCGCAACTCCAGCTCAAGCTGCTTGCATACGGTCGGGCTGTCATCAACCACCAGCGCCCGCCGCGCCGACGTGTTGGTCGGCATCGCGGCTGCCTGCGACAGCGCGGGCTTCTTCCAGACCTGCGCCGCTTCGCGCAGCCCGTTGGCGATGCGATCAAGCAAAGCCAGCACTTTGGACGGACCGATGGGTCGCAATAAATAGGGCTGGCTGAGATCGGCGGGTTGCTCTCTGGTATAGAGCACCATTACCGGCGGCCTGGGCATCACCGCCAGCGTGCGCCACTGGATGGTCGCATTGACATCGTCCACATTGACAATGACGATGTCGCTTTTAGCGATCTCCTGCTCAGTGTTCACCACGTAACAGCCGTGCGTGCGCCCACGGGTCATGTTGGCAATACTTTTCAGAACGTTTTCTTCTGGCTTTGTAAGACCCAGCGCGCCAACTGTAACTATGCTGCCCTGTTCCATAGCCCACCCCTGATATGCCTAGGATTAGTCATCCCCACTTGTAATATTTTCATGCTATCAGCTTTTCTTTCGGCCGTGCAGCCTAGAAAGCCAAACTGGTCTTTAAAGACCAGTTGGAACATCCCGGCTACTCTGTTAACAACAAAAGGCTCCCTACAGGAGCCTTTGTCGTTGAAGCGAACTAAATTACTTACAGTTCTTTGGCGTGCGATGCCAGATATTTTGCCACACCTTCCGTCGAAGCATTCATGCCAGCTTTGCCTTTGCTCCAGCCGGCCGGGCAGACTTCGCCGTGCTCTTCGGTAAATTGCAGCGCGTCAACCATGCGCAGCATTTCGTCGATGTTGCGACCCAGCGGCAGATTATTCACCACCTGATGTTGCACCACTCCCTTCTTGTCGATCAGGAACGAGCCACGGAATGCCACGCCGCCGTCGGCTTCCACGTCGTAGGCTTTGGCGATTTCGTGCTTGATGTCGGCCACCAGCGTGTAGCGCACCTGGCCGATGCCGCCTTTTTCAATCGGGGTGTTTTTCCAGGCCAGATGGGTAAATTGCGAGTCGATGGAGCAGCCGATCACTTCCACGTTGCGCTTCTTGAATTCGTCCAGACGGTGATCGAAGGCGATCAGTTCGGACGGACACACGAAGGTGAAGTCCAGCGGGTAGAAAAACAATACCGCGTGCTTGCCTTTGGTGAGCTCTGAAAAAGTGACGGATTTGATTTCATTGTTGCCGAGAACGGCATTAGCGGTGAAATCCGGGGCTGGTTTACCTACGAGTACGGCCATGTTGATCTCCTTTATTATCGGGGGGTGGGGTTTTCTTGAGTGAAATGCTAGGGTATGAATTTACCAGATGCATTTTGGCTGTCAACAGAATGATGCGAAAATATTTTCGGCATGCCGCCATTCGCGCGTAACCGCTTCGGTTTAACGCATCCTTCACTTTCATTTGTATAGAATCCGCCAATGACTGCGTCGCGGAACTGTGGCATGCTTGTCATCGAAATAGCAGCCATAATGAAAGAACAATCAATTTGGAGGTGTTTATGTCAAGCGATAACGACGAAGTTTTTTTCAAATGGTCACCCGACTACAGCGTCCAGATCAAAACAATCGACGATCAGCACAAGGTGCTGGTTGATATTCTCAATCGCCTGTTCGTTGCGGTATCCAAGCGCGAAGGCGATAAAGCCATTGCCGGGATACTGGATGCGCTGATGAGCTATACCCAGAAGCACTTCACGCTGGAAGAACGCCTGATGTATCAGGCGCATTACCCCGATCTCGAAGCGCACATGGAAGAGCACCGCAAGCTGATCGAAAAACTTGACATGCTTTCCAAAAAATATCTGCTGGAAGACAAGCCTATCTATTTCGAGATGTTGAGCTTCCTCAAGACCTGGCTCAGGGAACACATCATGGGCGTGGATCAGAAATACAGTGCTGCCTTGCGGGAAGTCGGCTTCTCGGCTGATGCCTGGGAGCAAGAAGCGACCGCAGAATTCGCGGTCATGTCGGAATCGAAAAAGTGGTGGGAACTCTGGAAATAACCCTGCTTAAACCTGCTCCATCATCGCTGCCGCACTAAACTGAATGCGGTGCAGTTGCGCATAAACACCGCCCTGCGCCAGCAATTCGGCATGCGTGCCGGTTTCAACGATACTGCCTTTTTGCAGCACCACGATGCGATCCGCTTTCTCGATGGTGGAAAGCCGGTGCGCGATCACCAGCGTGGTGGGTCCGCGACGCGGTGGGGCGGAGCCCTCCGGTGCGGGAGCGGGCCCATCGCACCTCCTCCCGCAATCGGCCGACTCCGTCGGTAACGTGTCGGAGGTGCGCCCTTGCATCAAGGTTTCCAGCGCGGCTTGCACGTAACGTTCCGATTCGCTGTCCAGCGCGGAAGTCGCCTCATCCAGAATCAATATCGGTGCGTCCTTGAGAATGGCGCGCGCAATGGCGATGCGCTGGCGCTGTCCGCCGGATAAGCGCACTCCTTTTTCCCCCACCAGCGTTTGCAATCCCTGCGGCAAATCGCGGATGAATTCCATGGCATGTGCTGCGGTCGCGGAGGCGATGATCTCCGCCTCCGGCACTTCGCGCATCTGCCCGTAGGCGATGTTGGCGGCGATGGTGTCGTTAAACAGCACCACCTCTTGGCTCACCAGAGCGATGTTGGCGCGCAAGCTGGCCAGCGTGACATCGGCCAGATCGTGCCCGTCCAGCGTGATGCGCCCCGCTGTCGGCAAGTAGAAACGCGGCAGCAGATTGGCCAGCGTACTCTTGCCGCTACCGGATGCACCAACCAGCGCCACCGACTGCCCGGCGGGAATATCCAGACAAATATCGTTCAGCGCCAGGCGATCATCTTCCTGATAAGACAGGCTGATGTGCTCGAACGCCAGCGCGCCCGTGGCACGCGGCATCACTTGCTTGCCGCTGTCGGTTTCGCTCGGCGTGTCTATCAGTTCAAACACGCTCTCCGCCGCTGCCAGACCGCGCTGCACGAATTCGTTGATGCTGGTGATGCGCTTGATCGGTGTGGTCAGCATCAGCATGGCGGTGACAAACGACAGGAAACTGCCGACCGAAGTGGCATCGCTCTGGGCCTGGTCGATGGCCAGATAGATCACCAGCGACAACGCAATCGCCGCCACCATCTGCACGATGGGCACATTGGCCACCGCCGCCGTCGCCTGCTTCATCATGTGGCGGCGCACCCAGTTGATCTCTTCGCCAAAGCGCTCCCGTTCGTAACGCTGCCCGCCGAACAGCTTCACCACTTTGTGCGCGGTGACGCTTTCTTCGATCACTTGCGTGATGCTGCCCATGGCTTTCTGCGTGTCGCGGCTGGCGCTGCGCAAGCGCTTGTTGATGGTCTGGATGACCCACGCCACGAAGGGCGCAATGGTCAGCGACAACAGCGTCAGTTTCCAGTCCAGATAAAACAGCCAGCCGAGCAAGCCGAGAATGATGATGGAATCACGGATGGCGATGGTCACCACGCTGGTGGCGGCGGCAGTCACGTTGGTGACATCGTAAGTAAGCTTGGAAATCAGCGAGCCGGTGGCGTGATCGTCGTAATAGCGCGTGGGCAACGACAGCAGCTTGGCGAACATCTCGGCACGCAAATCCATCACCACTTTGTTGCTCACCCAATGGATGGCATACGAGCCGAAGAAACCTGCCAGGCCGCGCACGAAGAAAATCACCAGAATCAAGATCGGTGCCCAATGCATCACCGCATTGTCTTTGTTGACGAACGTGCCGTCGATGAAGGGTTTCAGCAACGCGGGCAGCAACGGCTCGGTCGCCGCGCCCACCACCATGCCGAGAATCGAAATGGCGAACACCCGCCAGTGCGGGCGGACGTAGCGCAGCAGGCGCAGATACAGTTGGGCGCTAGTCATTCAGAATGGTGCGACAAAGAACAATCAGGCAACATCTTTTTCGTGGCGATGTTTGTTTTCAAGCAGCGCAAAAAATAGTTGCCCGCTCACCGCGATGCCGATATACAGCACGGCCACAGCGACATACGAACCGTAGTATTGCGTCACGCTGGACACATATTCGGCTACGCTCATGCTGTCGAAATAACCCGCGAGCAGATAGAAGCTCACGTTGGCAATCACGAATGCCGCGCTCACCGCTGCGACTGAAACCGCCAGCAAGCCTGAAAATCCTTTCAGCGAAAGATCATGGCGCGGCGCATACCAGCGCCCGACGAACCACAACGCGCCGTAAGCAAACACCAGGAAGGAATAAGCCGAAGTCACGCACCAGCCGCTCACGCCGCTGTAATTGATCGCGTAGAAATCCACCAGTGCCGCTTCCAGCAGCAACAGCGCCAATACCGGCAGCGCACCGCGCACGCGCCCGAGAAATAAGCCGCCCAGAAAAAATACCGCGTAAGACGCATCGGGCAAACTCAGCGCCGAGCCGAAATGGTTGTAGCGCGTCGCGGCCATCAACAGCACCAGCGCCGCAGCGATCCAGAATGATTTGTTTTGCAGCATGTTCATATTGTTCTCCCGTGTTTCCCGCCAGTTTTCACCGGCAGGAACTTTAACAGAAACGGCGTTATTCCGCCGCGCGCATTGCTATTGCTGGTAGTTCAACCCAACAAACACGGTGCGCCCCAAGGTGTTGTAACCATGTGCCAACATGTAGTCCCGGTTGAACAGATTATCCACTCGCGCCGACAGATCGAGGCGCTTGTTCAGTGCGTAGCTCGCCGTGAGGTTAACCACATCGTATGCTGCGAGCGTCGTACGAGCGAAGGTATTGATATCGCTGTCCGCACGCTCTCCACTGTGTTGCCATTCACCGCCCACTTTCAACGCACCAAGTTGCCGGGTAACGCCGGCACTGGAAAAGTCTTTTGCGCGGCGCAGCAAAGTCTGTCCGGTTTGGACATCGCGCGGGTTCTGCCGGGTAGCGGCCAGCCTTACCCCTGTGTCGCCGAACTGTCCGTTGTAGGCCAACTCCACCCCGTTGCTGCGCGCCTCGTTGAGGTTGATCATGGTTGTATAGGTATTATTGATCACGATGAGATCGCGAATCCGGTTATCGAAATACACCAAATCAACACGTTGGCTTTGCACCGCGTAATGCACACCGAGTTCACTATTGTGCGAACGCTCCGGCTGTAAATTGGGATTCCCCTGATAGCCATAAGCATCCAAAGGATAGTACATGTCGTTGAACGTCGGTGCCTTGTACGCGGTAGCCAGACTCGCTGTCATGCGCAAAGCCTCGGTCAAATCGATGCCGTAACCAAGCAGCCAGGTATTCGCCGTACCGAAGTCTGAATACTTGTCACTGCGCAAATTCAGCTGAACTTGTTGTACGCCGTAGTTTCCGGTGTAGCCAGCAAATACGCTGTCGCTGGTACGCTCGGTACGAGAAAAGGCGGTGCTTCCCGACACCCGTTGATCCAGTCGCTCTAGGCCGATCAACAATACGTTTGATTCACCCATCTTGAGTTTATTCTGCCATGCCAACTGGTCGCTCCGAGTTTTAAACGAGGAAGAACTCACTCCATTTGTATAAGACTTCAAGTCATCCACTCCTTGCGCGAAGGTCAAGCGGCTTTCCCAGAAATCGGTAAAGCGGTTCGCAGACTCAAGCGATTGCTTGGACAGCTTGGTGCGGCTGGTATGCACATCCGCTGCATTGGCGGAAAAGCCGGAGTTGTCAGCCTGCACATCGCCGTTAGTCTCGAAAAGACTGACGGAAGCATGGTGATCGGCATTGAAGTTATAACCGACATTGACGGAAGCGCCCGTATTGTCATAGCCGTCCTTGTCCGAATTCACATTTGTCGCCAACGCCGGATTGATCGCCGACACCCCATCCGTCTTGTATTTCGACACTTGCACATTAAATGTGGTGCTCGCCACTTCGCCGCCGAAACCTGCGGATGCGCGTTGCGTGTTATGCGACCCCGCGCCAATATTGGCATTGAAGGACGGAGTACCTTTGCCGCGCTTGGTGAATATCTGGATCACGCCGCCGATTGCTTCCGAACCATACAGACTGCTGACGTTGCCGCGTACCACTTCGATGCGGTCGATCTGATCCAGCATCAGCTGGTCGATTGCCGTAGCTCCGGTTGTCGCCGAGTTGATGCGCACCCCATCCAGCAACACCAGCGTTTGGTTGAAATTCGTACCGCGCAGGAACAGGCTGCTCTGCTTGCCGATGCCGCCTTTCTGAGAAATTTCTACTCCAGCTAAACCCTTCAGCAACGCAGGCACATCGGCCGCCTGCGAAGCTTGTATTTCTTTCTGCGTGATGACAGTGGTATGCGACAACGTTTGAGTCAGTGCTTGCTCTGAGCGCGTGGCAGTCACCACCACTTCGTCCAGCGTTTCAGTTGCGGCTTGCGCCAGGGGAATGACCGCGAACAACCATGCGGCGAAAAAGAATTTTTGTTTCATGATGCTTCCTAATTAAAGTTCCAAGCGACCCCGTTGGAACATTGAACAAAATCAGGAATGCGAAGAGAAGAATGTCTCTGAAGAACGAGCATCCATGCGCCTCCCGCGCATTTCCTGAACCTTCTTCATGGCCGGTATCCGGGCTCACAAGTTTTGATCCGTCGCCTTCCCATGCTTGCGCACAGTGGCATCTCGACAAACCCACACTTGCTTACCGTTGCGGGGGCAGCACAGGGATTGGAGTTAACACTTCCTCACCTGTTTCCCGTTTAACTGAAAGGCTTGCGCCTTTCTGCACCTTGAAGCGGTCGGCATTCTACCAGAGCTTGCGCATCAAAATTCCAAAGCACTTGCAAAACCCACCGTTACCGATTGACTTAACAGGGTTTTTAAAATTATAGTGCGGCCATGCATAGCGAACTCGACACCCTCGACCAAAAACTGTCCCAATTGGTACAACTCACGCAGCGTTTGCGCGCCGAGAATATTCAATTGCGTCAGGAAGTCGCGGCGGCATAGGCGGGCTGGCGGCGGCCATGGTGCTGGCCAAAGACGGGCATGCAGTGACGGTGCTTGAGCAGGCCACGGAGTTCGGCGAGATTGGCGCCGGCATACAGCTCGGCCCCAATATCTTCAAGATGTTTGAATACCTGGGCCTGACCGATGTCATCAACAAGGTGGTCTTCTTCCCCGAAGGCCTGGGCATGAACGACGTGCGCACCGGCGAGAAGGTCATACGCGTACCGCTGGGCGATGTGGCGCGTGCGGTCTACGGCTTTCCCTACGGCGTCATTTACCGTGCCGACCTGCACCAGGTGTTCCTCGATGCCTGCCGCGCACTGCCCAACGCCACGCTACGCACCAATGCCAGGGTCGAATCGTATGAACAGTCCGCCGATGGCGTGCGTGTGCACCTGGCGGGCGGTGAAGTGGTTGAAGGCCAGGCGCTGATCGCAGCCGACGGCATGTGGAGCAAGATCCGTGAAGCCGTGGTCGGTGACGGCAAGCCCCGCGTCTCTGGCCACATCGCCTACCGCGCGGTGCTCAAGCGCGAGGATGTGTCAGAACATTTGTGGAGCAATGACGTGACGCTGTGGGGCGGCGAAAAAACCCACCTCGTGCATTACCCGCTGCGGCGCGGTGAGCTGTTCAACATGGTTGCCGTCTTTCACAGCAACAAGTACGACGAAGGCTGGAACACCTTTGGCGACACCACCGAATTGAACGAACGTTTTGCCGAGGCCTGCCCCCAGGTCAAGGAGCTGCTCGCCAAAATCGAAACCTGGAAGATGTGGGTGCTGTGTGACCGTGAGCCGGTGAAGAACTGGACAGACCGCCGCGTCACCCTGCTGGGCGATGCCGCCCACCCGATGCTGCAGTACCTGGCACAGGGCGCCGGCCAGGCGATTGAAGACGCGGTCGTTTTGCGTGAGGCCCTGCGTTTTACCAAAGGCGATATCCAGGATGCCTTCCAGAAGTACCAGAAGGCGCGCTACCTGCGCACCGGCCGCGTGCAGCTGACCGCCCGTTTTTACGGTGATATTTACCATGCATCAGGCGTGCAGCGCGAGCTGCGCAACCTGATGTTCCAGGGCGGCAAGGAGAGCGCAGGTTTTGCCGGTTTGAAGTGGATGTACGACGGTATCGAGCCGTCAAAACTGTTCCAATAAGGGTTTTCGTACTTCGGAGACCTTCATGACAAAGACCACAAGCTCTTACCGCACGGCAAGGCGCAACGCCCTGGCACATGCCGCTTTTTTGATGGCTGCCTGCGCCCTGCCCTTTGGCGCTGCAGCGCAAAAAAACACAAAGGCGGCAGATGCCGCATGGCCGACAAAACCAGTTCACATCCTGGTCGGCTTTCCCGGCGGCTCCACACCTGACCTGGCAGCACGCACGATTGCAGAGCCGCTGTCGCGCGCACTCGGCCAGCCGGTCATCATCGACAACAAGCCCGGCGCTTCGGGCAACATCGCAGCAGACCAGGTCGCCAAGGCTACCGATGACCACACGCTGGGTGTCGTCATCAACGGCAACCTCACCTCGTCGAAGATGCTTTACTCGAAGCTGCCTTACGACCCGGCCAAAGACTTCACCCCCATCACGCTGATTGCCACTGCACCGCTGGTGCTGGTCGCACCCACCAACCTGCCAGCAGGCACTGCCTTCTTCACCGCCGCACGCAATGGCGGCGACAAATGGAACTACGGCTCGGTCGGCAATGGTTCTGTCGGCCACCTGGGCATGGAGCTGCTCAAGTCCAAGGTCGGCGACATGTCTGCCGTGCACGTGCCCTACGCCGGCAACCCGCAGGTCGTGACCGCACTGCTGGGTGGTCAGATACAGATGGCGCTGATACCGCCTGGCATTGCGTTGCCACAGGTCAAGGCCGGCAAGCTGCAGGCGATTGGCCTGACCAGCAGCCGCAGCTCTCTCGCACCCGAAACCCCATCGCTGTCAGATGCGGGGGTGCGTGACTTCAACCTCGAAGTCTGGACCGCACTGGTCGGCCCGGCCAATTTGTCGAAAGCCGCACGCGCCCGCCTGGACACCGAGATCTACAAGATCATGCGTGATCAGGACACGCGCCAGAAATTGTTCAACCAGGGCTGGGCGCCCGTGGGCACGTCAGCCGACGGCCTGCTGAGCCGCATACGCAGCGAGACCGCCATCATGGGCGGGATCATCCGCATGCGCAATATAAAAATAGAGTGACCGTCTGAGGAACGCCTTGACCATGAACAGCCCGCAATCCATCACCGAGCCATCGCGCCAGCTCTCCGTTTACGGTGAGTTCGAAGATCGGAAGAGCGTCGTGTAGGGAAAGAGTGTAGATCTCGGTGGTCGCCGTATCATTAAAAAAAAATTGTTTGAAGTATGTATGAAATGCCCATCGTAGCCAATACCAACTCATAGATCGGCAAATCGTCGTGTCGGGACAGA
>FZPU01000026.1_pt1 | contig 12422 bp, 11 predicted proteins | sample 1534781 | NCBI WGS metagenome assembly FZPU01 (sample SAMEA104161949, study PRJEB21768) | metagenome | isolation source: underground water
GAACCGGGCAGGAATGCACGGATGCCGTTCACCATGGCAGTCAGACCGCCCTTGACCTTGCCGCTGACGTAACCTTCGACGATGCGACCTTCTTCCATCGCTTGTTCCAGATCGATCCACGCAGCCAAACGCTTGGCTTTTTCACGCGACAAGCGCGTTTCGCCGTAGCCGTTTTCCAGCGACTCGATAGCGACGGTAGTGAAATCGCCCGCTTTAACTTCGATGTTGCCCGCTGCGTCTTTGAATTCTTCAACGGGGATATAACTTTCGGACTTCAATCCGGCATTAACCACGACCACGTTCTGCTCGACGCGAACGACTTGTGCGGTGATCAATTCACCCGCGCGCATTTCTTTGCGGGTCAAACTCTCTTCAAACAGGGAGGCAAAACTTTCCATATCTACGACTGCATTCATTTTTGGTATACCTTGAGGACAATCCCGTGGTGAGCGGGGGTTAGTTAGTAAACCCAAACAGAAAGGCTCTATTTGGACTCCAGCGGGCAAAAATTGAAATTACCCACACTTGAGACATCGTGCCCGCTCCCTCACCTCAATCCTCTCCCGCAAGCGGGCGAGGAGGCAAACGTGCTGCGCGTGTCTCACTTCACTGCAGGTAGCGGCTTAGCACTTCCTGAACCGCCTGCTCGATGTTCAGAGGGGTCGTGTCCAGCAAGCTCGCACCTTGCGCCTGTTGCAGAGGAGCCGCGCTACGTTGAGTATCTCGCTCGTCGCGCGCCTGTATATCCTGCAAAAGGGCGGCGATATTAGCACTCATCCCTTTCTCTATCAACTGCTTATACCTGCGTTCTGCACGCGCCTCGGCACTGGCCGTCAAAAATATCTTCAGTACCGAGTCCGGAAACACCACCGATGCCATATCGCGCCCGTCGGACACCAGCCCCGGCGCACGGCGGAAAGCACGCTGCTTATCCAGCAAAGCCGCACGGACCATGGGCAAAGCCGCGATTTGGGAAGCCGCCGAACCGGCTTCTTCGGTGCGCAACTCGTCGCCCACCAACGCCCCGTCCAGCCAGATGTCTGCGCCATCAAAGCGGATATCGACCTCGCCCGCCAATGTTGCCAGTTGCGCTTCCGCATCCAGCGCGATGCCACGCTTCTGCGCCGCCAGCCCCAACAGACGATACAGCGCCCCGCTGTCGAGATAATGCCAACCCAGCGCCGTCGCCACGCGCTGCGCCACCGTCCCTTTGCCGGAAGCGGAAGGGCCGTCAATGGCGATGACGGGAACGGGTTGCGTGACTTGTGCAAACATTTTGAAATATTCCGGGAAAGTTTTTGCCACACATTTCGGGTCGTTGATACGGATGCCCGCACCGCCGAAAGCGGCCAGCGAGAAACACATCGCCATGCGGTGATCGTCGTAGGTGTTGATGCCTGCGGCAGGATTGAGGATGGAGGATGGCGAAACGGGCGGCGTGATACGGATGAAATCCGCGCCCTCTTCCACTGTCGCGCCGACCTTGCGCAACTCGGTCGCCATCGCCGCGATGCGGTCGGTTTCTTTTACGCGCCAACTGGCGATGTTGCGCAGCGTGGTCGTGCCGTCGGCGAACAACGCCGCCACCGCCAGCGTCATCGCCGCATCGGGAATGTGGTTGCAGTCGAGGTCAATGGCCTTCAGCTTTCCGCTTTCGGGCGCATGAGCAATCGTGAAGTTAGAGCCACGCGAAATACGCGCACCCATCAGCTCCAGCGCCTCGGCAAAGCGCACATCGCCTTGAATGCTGCCGCGCCCCATGCCTTCTACAGACAGCGGCCCGCCGCCGATTGCACCCGCCGCAAGGAAATACGAGGCAGAAGAAGCATCGCCCTCGACATGAATTGCTCCGGGCGAGATATAGCGGCTGCCCGCCATCACCGTAAAGCTGCGCCAGCCGTCGCGCTGCACGACCACACCAAAGCGCGCCATCATCGCCAGCGTAATTTCGATATAGGGTTTGGAGATCAACTCGCCTACGACCTCAATCTTCACCGTGCGCTTTAACAACGGCAGCGCCATCAACAAACCGGTCAGGAATTGACTGGAAACATCGCCGCGCACTTGCGCAGTATTAGATGATTGCTCTTCTCGTTCGCCTCCTCGCCCGCTTGCGGGAGAGGATTGAGGAGAGGGCATCTTCGCAGGAGATATTTGCAACGGCGGAAAACCCTCATTACCCAGATAACTGATGTCCGCGCCGAGCTGACGCAGTGCGTTCACCAGATCGCCGATGGGGCGCTCGTGCATGCGCGGCACGCCGGACAATTCATAGCTGCCGCCCGACAAAGCCAGTGCCGCCGTCAGCGGACGAAACGCCGTGCCCGCATTGCCGAGAAACAGCTTGGCATTCTTGTTGGAAAAATCGCCGCCGCAACCCGTCACCCGATACACGCGAAATGCTTCATCGCCCATCGGTTCAATTTTGACTCCCAATGTAACCAGCGCTTCCAGCATGCGCTTGGTATCGTCGGATTCCAAAAGATCGCGCACTTCGGTCGTGCCCTGCGCCAGCGCCGCCAGCAGCAGCACGCGATTGGAAATGCTTTTTGAACCGGGCAGACGCACCGTGCCGTGCGCGGACATCAAGGGAGGGAGATCGATATATTCGTGATGAGTCATGCTGCACTTTCAAAATTCCGTCATTCCGGAGCAGGCCGGAATCCAGCGGGTTTAATAAATAGGCTTTTGATTTTGTCCCGCGTTGCGGGAAATGTTTTTAATGGCTGGATTCCGGCCTGCGCCGGAATGACGGCCAAGAGTTATTGTTGCGTCCAGGCACTGCGCACTTCGCGCGCCAGACTGAAAATCTCTTCCAGCTTGGCGGCATCGGCTTCGGCCAATGCCTCGTGAATATTTTCCAGCTCTTGCATATAACTTCCCAGCTCATCCAACAGCGCATCGCGATTGGCCATACAAATGTCGCGCCACATTTCCGGCGAACTGGCGGCGATGCGGGTGAAGTCGCGGAAGCCGCTGGCGGCGAAGGATAACAACTGGTCGCGGTTTTTGCGCTGCGCCAGATCGTGCACCAGCGCGAACGACAGCAGATGCGGCAAATGGCTCACAGCGGCGAATACTTCATCATGCTGTTGCGGAGTCAGTTCGCTTACCACCGCGCCGCACAACTCCCACGCTTTGCGAATGCGCGCCACGGACTCCAATGAGTTCTCCGGCATCGGCGTGAGCACGACTTTTTTGCCCTGATACAAATCGGCCAGCGCCGCCGCCGCACCGCTTTTCTCCGCACCCGCGATGGGATGCGCCGGAATGAACTGTGAAATCTTGTCGCCCAGATTCGCCCGTGCCGCCGCCACCACATCACTCTTGGTACTGCCGCCGTCGGTCACCAGCGTATGCGCGCCCAAATGCGGCGCGATGCGCGCGAACAATTCCGCCATCTGCGCCACCGGCGTGGCCAGCAACACAATATCGGCATCGCAAACTTCGCGCGCCACATCGCTGCCGATGCGGTCGAGAATGCCGAGTTGCACAGCTTGCTCCAGCGTCGCCGTGCTACGCCCGAAGCCGACGACCTCGGACACCGCGCCCGCTTTGCGCAAGGCCAGCGAGAACGAGCCGCCGATCAAGCCGACACCGAAAATTACAATTTTATTGAACGATTGCGCCACAAACCGCCACCTGTAAAAAAATCGGATTATACCCGAGCCCTTGCCGCTCCCTGCGCTTCCGTTTTCCATTTGCATGTCGCGCATGCTGTTGCGCTTTCAGTGCACACGCCGATATTAAAACAGTGTAAATTCCCATCTGCCTTTCTCGTTCAATAAAGGAGTTAGCCATGAAAATTCATCCACGCATTCGCCTGAACGCACTCGCTCTGCTGTCCTGTATATTCGTTGCTCCGGCGGCATACGCGGCAACCACAACCACCACTTTTGACGTGACCGCCACGGTTCCCACCAGTTGCTCGGTATCGGCGGGAGGAGCGCTGGCCTTCGGCAGCTATACCGGCACGCAGATCGACCAGACAACCACCGTCTCCGTCACTTGCACCAACGGCGGCAGTTACACCGTGGGTCTCGACGACGGACTCTACGTCGATACCACTCAGCGCCGCATGAAACACGGCACGGCCGATTACCTGAACTACGAGCTGTACAGCGACTCGGGCAGAACAACACGCTGGGGCAACGCCACCGGCTCCTGGGTATCGGACACCGGCACCGGCAGCGCCCAATCGAAAACCGTCTATGGCCGACTGGCGGGCAGCCAATCGCTGATCGTGGGCAGTTACACGGACACCATCACGGTTACGGTCACCTACACGCCTTAATTGCGTTTACCTGCCTGACACTCTAACCAAGGGAGAAAAACAAAAATGTTCTCGACTTTAACTGCTTCGCGTTTAGTGGCCGCCGCTCTGCTGGCACTCGGCTTCACTGCCGCCGCCCAGGCTGCCTCGCTATCCATCAGCCCCGTTCTGGTCACACTGGACGAAAGCAAGCATTCCGCCGCACTGACCCTCAAGAACGAGGGCAACGAAACGAGGGTCATTCAGACCGAACTGTTGAGCTGGACGCAACAAAATGGCGAAAACATTTATACCCCCAGCCGCGATATTCTGGTCAACCCGCCCATCACCACGCTGCAACCCGGACAAACCCAGATCATCCGCATCGGCCTGAAGCGCAAGGCAGAAAAAACCCAAGAGCAGGCCTATCGCCTGTACATCAGCGAGGTGCCCTCTCCTTCCAAAGACGGCTTCACCGGCTTGCGCATCGCCCTGCGTTTGGGGCTTGCCGTGTTCGTCTCCCCCAAGGCCAAACCGATAGACAAGCTGGACTGGCAAGCCGCGCGCAATGCTGACGGAGCATTGCAACTGACCCTGCTCAACAGCGGCAACCGCCACCTGCGCCTGTCCAACCTCAAAGTGCGCGATCCCGGCAATGGCCAGCAACTGGCCGAATGGCAACAATCGCCGACCACGCTGCTCGCCGGTCAGTCGCGCCAAATTTCCTTGACGCTGCCTGCAGGCTGGCAGGGCGGACAACTGAGCCTGATCGCCGACACCGAAGAAGGTCTGGTTGAAAGCAAAGTCGGACTGGATCAACCCGCCAAATAAATGGTTGCCCGCCCCGGCGCGGGCAGCAATTTCAGCCACCGCAACTGAACGTTCCCACTTTCATGCATGGGAGACGGGTATGAAGTTCTACCGGATTCTGTCAAGCGCGCTGCTTGTTCCCACCATCACCCTGCTTGGCGCAACAACGGCCAGCGCAGCCAAGGTGCAGGCTGCTTTTCAGGTTACCTCCTCCGTTTCTGGCGCTTGTAGCGTAAGCGTCGCCGAGTTGAATTTGGGTGTCTATAGCGGCAAGCAAATCGATCTGGCCAGCAGCATCAATGTCAACTGCACCAAGGGTACTACTTACCAAATCGGCCTGGATAACGGATTGCATTACAGCGCTCCTAACCGCCGCCTGAAGCACGATGCCTCAGCCAATTATCTGATCTACGATCTGTACCGCGATGCCGGCAGAACAGCGCGCTGGGGTGACGACGAAGCCAGCAGCATCCACCTGACCGGTAAAGGCGCGACGCAATTCCTCAACGTGTATGGGCGAGTACCCGCCGGTCAGCGCGGCCCGGTCGGCAGCTATTCGAACACCACCACCGTAACCGTAAACTTCTAGGAGGACGCATGCATCTACCGAGTCGGCGCAACGTCCTCCCGCACAGACCGCATGTTATGGCGGAGCATGCCCATGCCGATCTCGTCGAGACAAATCAAGTTGCAAAATAACGCGAGGTATCTGGTCAAGCTGCTGCTCTGGCTGTGCCTGAGCGCCAGCATTGCCGGGCACGCGCAGACCACCACGGCACAGGAACGCGCAACCCCGTCCTCGCGCCAATCCGGCTACAGCTGCGAAGCCGAACTGCTGCTGGGGGTACGCATCAACGGCCTGCTCCAGCCGATGTGCGAACACATCGCCAAACTCAACACCGGACAACTGGCCGCCAACACCGAAGCTTTGCGGCACTGGCGGCTGGGCATTCCGGCCGTCGCGCCCGTTTCCTATGAAGGCGAAAACTATTACCCGCTCAACGAAATCCCGGGCTTGCTCTACCGCGTGGATCATGCCGCACAGGAACTGCAACTGGAAATCTCTCCCGCTTTCTTCCTGACCGGCAAATTCAATGCAAGCACAGAATTGCAGAGCAATCCGCAGGTCACTCCCGGCGGTTTTTTCAATTACGACCTGCTTGCCCAGCACAGCACAAACCAAACCAGCAACGGCTTGTTTGAAGCCGGTTTGTTCCACCAGTATGGAGTAGGAACCTCCACTTTCCTGTGGCAGAACAGCAGCGCGGCGCACGAGGTCATCCGTCTGGAAAGCGCGTGGACTCACGACGACCCGGAAACGCTCTCCCGCGTCCAACTGGGCGACAGCATCAGCCGCGCCGGTAGCTGGGGGCGCGCGGTGCGCTTCGGCGGCGTGCAATGGCGCAGCAATTTCGACACCCAGCCGGGCTTCATCCCCTTTCCCCAACCCGATGCCACGGGCATCGCGGCACTGCCCTCCACGGTGGACGTGTATGTCAACAATGCGCAGCGCTTCAGTCAGGACGTGCAGGCCGGCCCGTTCGAGATCAGCAACGTGCCGGTCATCACCGGTGCCGGAGAAATGCAGCTGGTGGTCAAGGACATGCTCGGACGGCAGCAAATCATCACCCAACCGTATTACGCCAGCCAGTCGCTGCTGCGCGAAGGGCTGGACGATTATTCCTATGAAGCCGGTGCTGCGCGCGAGGATTACGGCCTGTCCGGCAACCACTACGGTCAGGAATTCGCCGCCGCCACGCTGCGCCACGGGGTCAGCGACCGCCTCACCCGCGAACTGCGCGCCGAGGTGATGCCAGGGCAACAGACTGCCGGGCTGAGTGCCGTCTATCTGTGGCCCAGCTTCGGTACGGTGCAGGCCGGACTCGCCGCAAGCCACGGCCAGGACGGCGGAGGCACGTTATTCATGACCGGAATCGAGCAGATCAAACGGCGCTATTTCTGGAGCTTGCAGGAGCAGATCAGCAGCGCGCGCTTTTCCGAATTGGGCTGGGTATCCGGCAACGTCCGCCCGCGCAGCACGCAAAGCCTGCGCCTGGGTTTCCCCATCGGCGAGCAAGGCGGCTCGCTGTCGTTCAATCACATCAACCAGCAATACTGGGGACAGAGCGGCAACCGCATCGAGTCCGTCAACTACAGCCGCAACCTGTTGCGCGAGTTTTACCTGCTGCTGTTCGCAACCCGAAGTGCAAGCGAAAGCAGCACCAGCCGCAGCATCGGCTTCAGCCTCAGTCATTCCCTGGGCGAAAACACCTCGGCCAGCGCCCAAGTCAACCGGCAGCATGCGGGCAACGACAGTCAGTTGCAAATCCAGAAGAACCTGCCGGAAGGGCCGGGTTTCGGTTACCGTCTGATCGCGCAACAAGGACTCGTCCAGCGGCGCGAGGCCGACGGTTCGTGGCAGACCAACAGCGGCACCTACAGCGCCGCTGTCTCGCAGCAGCCCGGCAGCACCAGCACCCGACTGGGAGCCAGCGGCGGTGTCGCTTTTCTGGGCGGATCGGCCTTCGTCAGCCGCCGTATCGACGACAGCTTCGCGGTGGTGAAAGCCGGAGGCTATCCCGATGTTCGCGTTTATTATGAAAACCGTCCCGCCGGTATCACCGACAGCAACGGGCAAGCGTTGATCCCGCACTTGCGTGCATACCAGCGAAACCGCATCAGCGTGGAAGCGGAAGACCTGCCGCTCGAAGCGCGCATAGACCAAATGGAATTGCTGCTCACTCCGGCGCTGCGCAGCGGCAGCTTTGCCGAATTTCCGATCAGCACCGTGCGCGGCGGCACGCTGGTCATCATGCTGGAAGACGGTTCTTTCATGCCGCCGGGGGCGAGAGTGGTCATACTCAAACACGAGGAGGAATTCCCCGTCGGTCTGCGCGGCGAAGTATTTCTGCCCGAGCTTGCCGAATCCAACGAACTGCTGGTAACGTGGAAAGGACAGGGTTGCCAGATCAACTTCAAGCTGCCGCCCGACAGTCCGCCGCTCGCCGAGCTGGGTCGTCTTGTCTGCACCGGGGTCAAACCGTGATGGAAAAGAATTGCGAAGGGAGGATGCGATGAACACCAAGTTGCGCTGCATGTTGGTCTTGCTGCTGGCGCTGCCGCTGCCGGCAGGGGCGCTGTGTCTGGGATGTTCTTGCACGGCCACGGCCACGGCAGTCGCGTTCGGCACCTACTACCCGTTTTCCGGTTCGAACGTGGATGCCGTCGGCAATGTGCGCGTCAGCTGCACCAGCATCCTGACCCTCGGCAACATCAACTACAGCATTGCGCTCAACAAGGGAGCCAACAGCACCGTTTTCAGTCCGCGACGAATGTACAACGCAGGCCAAGTTGACTATCTGCTGTACGACCTTTACACCACCAATGGTCGCACCACGATCTGGGGCGATGGCTCCGGCAGTACCGGAGTCGTCACCGGAGCAATTTCACTCACCGCTCTGTTCGGTAGCGACTACGCGGACAATCCGGTGTATGGCCGCATCCCGAACGGACAGACGACCGTGCATATAGGCAGCTACCTCGACACCATTCTGGTCACCGTCACCTACAACTAAACTTATACGCAAACCCATGTAGGTCGGGCTTTAGCCCGACATGTCGGGTTGAAACCCGACCTACAAAACTCAAAGATCATCCAGCAGACAATTTTCAGCAGCCACCTTCACCGCAAGCCCCGTCAATAGGCGATCTACGCCATGCACTGCGCGTAGATGCCCGTATTTATTGGCTTGCGATCAAGGTGGGCATGCAAAAACGCTTACAGCGTGCGGCCAATCGCTTTGGCGATTGCGCCCGCCGTGCCCATCAGTTTCTTCAACTCATCCGGGGTCAGCGCTTGGTCGGCATCGCACCATGCGTCGCACGGGCTGGGGTGCATTTCGACCAGCAGGCCGTCGGCTCCGGCGGCGATGGCGGCGTGCGACAGTGCGGGAACCATCCACGCTTTGCCGCCCGCGTGCGAGGGATCGACAATCACCGGCAGGTGGGTTTCTTTTTTCAGCACGGCGATAGCGGTCACGTCCAGCACGTTGCGGTAGGCGGTTTCAAAGGTGCGGATGCCCCGCTCGCAGAAGATGATGTTGTGGTTGCCGCCCGCCGCGATGTATTCCGCCGACATCAGCCATTCGCTGATGGTGGCTGACATGCCGCGCTTGAGGATGACCGGCTTGTTGACCTTGCCCACCGCTTTGAGCAGGTCGAAGTTTTGCATGTTGCGTGTGCCGATCTGGATCGCGTCCACGTCATATTCCATGAACGCATCCAGTTGGCGCGCATCCATCAATTCAGTGACGATGGGTAATTTGTATTTGGCGGCCGCCTTGCGGAACATGGCCAGACCTTCCGCTCCGTGCCCCTGAAATGCGTAAGGGCTGGTGCGCGGTTTGAACGCACCGCCGCGCATCAAACGGCAACCCGCTTCATGCGTGAACTGCGCAGCCAAATCCATTTGCTCTTGCGTTTCCACCGAGCAAGGACCGGCAATGATTTGAATCTGGCTGCCGCCGACGGGAATGCCGCCGATGTCAACGATGGTGTTTTGTTTGTGCGATTCGCGCGACACGATCTTGTATTGCTTGGCGATGTGCATCGCCGATTCCACGCCCGGCAGCGAAGTAAACATATCCGCATCCAGCTTGCGCTCGTCGCCGATCGCGCCGATCACCGTGCGCTCCACACCGCGCGAAATGTTGGCTTTCAATCCGGCTGCTTCCAGTTTTTTAACCACGGTGTTGATTTGTGCATCGGTGGTTTCATTGCCCATTACGATAATCATTTACTCTCTCCGTTTACTTGTTGGCTGATGGCTTTTTCCAGAGCCGACAAGAATTTTGCATTCTCACTTTCCAGACCGATGCTCACGCGCAACCAGTCCGGCATATCGTAGTTAGCTATCGGGCGCACGATCACGCCCAGTTCGAGTAAGCGTCGGTACATCGCGGTTGCGCCGCCGATGCGGAACGCCACGAAGTTGCCGAACGAAGGAATGTATTCCAGACCCAGCTTGGTCAGCCCATCGGTGATCTGCACCATACCGCGCCGGTTCAGCTCGAATGTTTTTTTGACGAACGACACGTCGCGCAACGCTGCCACTGCCGCCGCCTGCGCCACGCTGTTGACGTTAAACGGCTGGCGCACACGGTTCACCATGTCCGTCACCTGCTCGTGCGCCAGCGCATAACCCACGCGCAAACCGGCCAAGCCGTAAGCTTTAGAGAAGGTGCGCGAAACGATGAGATTGGGAAACTCCTTCATCCAGCTCACGCTGTCGTAGCGTTTGTCTTCCGGCAAATATTCGTTGTACGCCTCGTCCAGCACCACCAAGATTTCCGCCGGCAAGCCGCGCATGAAAGTCAGCAGCTCATCCGCACTGAGGTAAGTGCCGGTCGGGTTGTTGGGGTTGGCGATGAACACCATCTTCACCTTGTTGTCCTTGGCGGATTTCAACATCGCGGGCAGATCGTGGCCGAAACCCTGGGTCGCAGGCACGGAGACGCAAGTCGCACCCACTTCTTGAATGGCCAGCGGATACACCGCAAAGGCGTGCGCCGAATAGAGCGCTTTGTCGCCCACCGTGAGGAAGGCGCGCGCGGCCAGTTCCAGCATGTCGTTGGAGCCGTTACCCAACGTGATGTTGGCACGCGGCACGCCGTAACGTTTTGCCAGCGCGTCTTTCAGCTCGAAACCGTTGCCGTCGGGATACAGCGCGATGGTCTTGATCGCTTCCTGCATCGCCGCCACCGCAGCCGGACTCGCGCCCAACGGATTCTCGTTCGATGCCAGCTTGACGATGCCGGTGATGCCCAGCTCGCGCTCCAACTCGGAGATCGGCTTGCCCGGCTGGTACGGCGCGATGGCGCGGATATAAGAAGGTGCTAAATCAGAGTAATTCATTTGATGCCTTGAGTAAAAAACATAAAAACTTTTGCCCGCAGATTACGCAGATTAAACAGATTAAAAACAAACTTCCTTATCAAATTCATTCACTCTTTGAGTGAAATTTTCATCGTCAATAACACAAAATAATCTGCGTTAATCTGTGTAATCTGCGGGCAAAGGGGTGGGGTTTAGACTACACAGCCACCGGATAAGAACCCAGCACTTTGACGAACGCCGCGATCTGTTTGAGTTGCGTCAGCGCGGCGGCGACTTTGGCATCGGACTGGTGGCCTTCGATATCGACGTAAAACACGTATTCCCACTGGCCGGTGCGGCTGGGGCGCGATTCCAGCTTGGTCATCGACACGCCGTTGGCCGCAAACGGCACGAGCAAGTCGTGCATCGCGCCGGGGCGATTGGCGGCGGTCATCACCAGCGAGGTTTTATCCTTGCCCGACGGCGCAACCTGTTGCTTGCCGATCACCAAAAAGCGCGTGGTGTTGCGCGCGTCGTCTTCGATGTTGTGCGCCAGCACTTTCAGCCTGAAACGCTCTGCCGCCTGCTGGCCGGCCACCGCCGCCGCGAACGATTCTTCCGCCGCCAGCCGCGCCGCGTCGGCATTGCTGGCGGCGGTGATGCGCTCGGCGTGCGGCAAATGGGCGTTCAGCCACTCCTGGCATTGTCCGAACGACTGCGGGTGCGAATACACCTTGCGGATCAACTTCAGATCGTTCTCGTTCGACAGCAGGCATTGATGCACTTGCAGCAGCACTTCGCCGCAAATTTGCAGCTTGCTGCCCAGCAACAAATCCAGCGTGCGCCCGATTGCGCCTTCGGTGGAATTCTCCACCGGCACCATACCGTAATTCGCCGCCCCGCTTTCCACGGCGGCAAATACGCCGTCAATGGTATCGGCGGGCAAACCGTCGGTGGCTTGGCCGAAACGCTGGATGGTCGCCGCTTCGCTGAATGTGCCGTGCGGCCCCAGATAAGCCACGCGCAGCGGCGCTTCCAGCGCGCGGCATTGCGACATGACTTCGGTGAACAAGTGAACGATGGCTTCGGCGGACAGCGGGCCGCTGTTCGCCTGCCTCATCCGTGTCAGCACTTGCGCTTCGCGCTCCGGGCGCAATACCGCGCCGTTACCTTTGGCGTGGCCGATCTGCTGCGCCAGACCGGCGCGCTGATTGAACAGACGCAACAACTCGTCGTCGATGCGGTCTATCTGGTCGCGGAATTTTTTCAGCTCTGAGGTCATGCGCGGCTCAACCTTTTTGTTTTGCGAATTCGCCCATGAAGTCGGCCAGCGCCTGCACGCCCGCCAGCGGCATGGCGTTGTAGATCGAGGCACGCATGCCGCCCGCCAGTTTGTGTCCTTTGAGCTGCATCAGTCTGAGATCGGAAGAGCGTCGTGTAGGGAAAGAGTGTAGATCTCGGTGGTCGCCGTATCATTAAAAAAAAA
>FZPU01000027.1_pt1 | contig 12400 bp, 13 predicted proteins | sample 1534781 | NCBI WGS metagenome assembly FZPU01 (sample SAMEA104161949, study PRJEB21768) | metagenome | isolation source: underground water
TTTTTTTAATGATACGGCGACCACCGAGATCTACACTCTTTCCCTACACGACGCTCTTCCGATCTAGGGCGCGGAAACGGCGGTAAGCAATCTCGCCAAAGAGAACGGTTTTCTGGGCAACGACAAAGTGCGCATCCCGCTGCCGGACAATCTGCAAAAAGCCGAGCGCGCGATGCGCAAGATCGGCTTGGGCAAGTACGCGGATGAACTCACTACCTCGATGAACCGCGCCGCCGAAGCCGCCGTGCCAGAAGCGAAAACACTGCTGGTGGAGGCGGTGAAAAACATGACGCTGACCGACGCGAAAGATATTCTGCTAGGCAGCGACGATGCGGCCACGCAATATTTCCGCCGCAACACCGAAACCGCGTTGGGCGAAAAATTCAAACCCATCGTCAGCCAATCCATGCAGCAAGTCAGCTTCGCCCAGACCTATGATCGCTTCGCGGGCAAAGCAAAAAAAGTGGGGCTGGTCAAAGAAAAAGACGCGCATCTGGACGACTACATCACCGGCAAAGCGCTGGATGGTTTGTTCCTGATGATGGCCGAACAGGAAAAAGAAATCCGCGCCCACCCGCTGCAAGCCAGCAGCAGTCTGGTGCAAAAAATCTTCTCGTTCCTGCTTGGAAAATAGATTTTGTGACCGGTACTGCCCGCTAACGCCCGTCAATAGGCGATCTACGCCTACCGCATGATGGAGATGCCCGTATTTACTGCCTCGCGGGCATGCCCCGTATTAAAAATCATCCCAACTTCGGCTTTTAAAATGGCTCAAAAAAACGCAGTCAAGGTTTTTGTAGGTGCGAATTCATTCGCACGAATATCGAGTGATGTGCGAACACCCACAGGGTGCAAGAACCTCTTCGAGGTGAATTCGCACCTACAACCCCATCCACTGCGATTTTTCGCATGACTGAAACCGCCAGCCTCGCCGCGCTGTTTTTCAGCAGCTTTCTGGCCGCCACCCTGCTCCCCGGCGGCTCGGAAGCGGTGCTGTTCGCCACGCTCAAGGCCTATCCCGAAACTTACTGGACAGCGCTCACCCTCGCCACCATCGGCAACACGCTGGGCGGCATGGTGAGCTTCGGCATGGGCTGGCTGCTGCCGCAGACGCAACAACTGAAACACGTGGAGAAGGTGCGTCACTACGGCACGCCCGCCTTACTGCTGGCGTGGACACCGCTGCTGGGCGATGCGCTGTGCCTCGCGGCGGGATGGCTGCGCCTGAACCCGTGGCAGGCGGCGCTGTTCATGCTGATCGGCAAGGCCGCGCGGTATGCCGTCATTGCCGCGCTCAGTTAGCGCGCCGCAACAAACATCCCATCCCCTCTTAAGCGCGCGGTTATCTCGTGATCCGAAGTGCGATATATTCCGCCGCCGAAATCTGTTCGGCATTTTGAAGCTGAAAATTCGTTAACAACCTATCAGGAATAAAATGAAGAAAATTCTAGTTGCAGCACTTCTGTCCAGCGCATTTGCCGCCCCCGCATTTGCTGCCGACACATCCAAACTGAGCGTGGGCGCTGGTTACGGTTTCGATAACGGCGGCGTGCTTTCCATTCACGGCGACTACAACATCTCCGACATGTTCAACAACAAACCGGTCAAAGCGCGCTTCGGCATCGACCACTATGCGCTCGACACCGGCACCCAGTACACCTGGTCGTACAACGTGTTTTATGCCGGAGCCTATTACGATTTCACCCAGGAAATGAAATTGAACGACCGCAAAATTCATCCCTTTGCCGGTCTCGGCCTAGGCATCGGTTCGGTCTCGTGCAGCAGCTCCGGCAACTGGTGTAACGGCCTCGGCTCCCCGTCGGTCGGCGGCCTGTACTACATCCTCGGCGTGCAATATGACATCGCCCCGAAAATGACTGCCGAAGCTAACTTCAACGGCTGGGGCGGACTCTCACTCGGGGTCAACTACAAGTTGTAAACCGTCCTGATCGAATCCGCCTGTAGCGGACTCAATCGACAAAAGGCAGCATCGTGAGGATGCTGCCTTTTTGTTTGGCCGCGCGGATCACTGCCCCAATACTTGCCGCAAAAAAGCAGTGAATTTTTCGCGCACGGGCGGGCTTTCCAGCGACTGGATATGTCCCGAATTTGGCACGATCAATAATTCCTTGGGCTGTTTGGCTTGCTCGAATAACAAGTGCGCATGGCGCACCGATACCACCGCGTCTTGATCGCCGTGGATGAGCAGCAGCGGGATGGGGCTGATTTGCGCGACGGCATCCAGCGGCGCGTAATCGTTATCGACCGACACCCAGGGCAACCATTGCAGCGGCCAGGTCAGCACAAAGTGGGACAAGCTGTCGCGCGCGACGGTGCGATAGTCGGAGAACGCGCTGTCGCTGATGACGGCGCGGATATTGGCGCGGTAGGCGCTGTGCGCGCTGTAGTAAATCGCCAGCGCGCCACCCAAGCTCTGTCCCAGCACCACGATGCGTTGCGGGTCCACATTTTTGTGCTTCAGCAAATGGCGCAGTGCGGCATCAATGTCCATCTGCGCGCCTTGCAGCGTGGGCAAGCCATCCGACGCGCCGTAACCGCGATAGTCCAGCGCGAGCACGTTGTAGCCTTGCGCGGGCAGCCAGACGATGCTGCGAAAATGGGTGCTGATATTTTCGGCATTGCCGTGCAGGAACAGCACAGTGCCTTTGGCTTCGCCCCGCGCAGGCAAAAACCACGCGTTCAGTTTTGTGCCGTCGATGGCCTGGAAATATTCGTTTTCGTATTCCACGCCCCAGCGCGTCGGCGTGTCGATGAGCTGGGAGTGCGGCTGGAAAAAAACTTGCGTGCAGCCGCATAGGCTGAACAGCAAACCCAGCAAACAAATTCTGTTCAGTGTTCTCATGTTAAACCCCAAAAATCCATTAGGCCGTCATTCCGGCGCAGGCCGGAATCCAGCCAAAAATAATTGCCCTGCGAAGCAGACAAAACCAGAATTTCGTCCCACTGCGTGGGAAATTTTTCAATCATCTGGATTCCGGCCTGCGCCGGAATGACGGTTTTTTCTAATGGACTATCCGGCTTAAAAATAGACTAGCAACGAAATATCCACCGTGTTGTAAATATGCTTCAACTCGCGCGTGCGCGCCACGTCCGCGCGCAACGCCAGATCGCGGCTCAACGCGAACCTCTGCTCCAGCCCCAGTTGCAAAGTGCTGTCTTGTTGCCCGGCAAAATAGCGCATCGCTTTTAGGTAAGGATGGACACGCCACGCCGGATTGAGGTCAATATAACTGCCGCTGCTCGCGCCTATCCCCAAGGCATAACCCTTATCCAATGCGCCGCTGAAGCGCATGCTGCTATCGAAGAAGGCATAAGCGAGTGCGCTATTTTGCTTGTCGCTCCAAGCCCCGCCCATGCCGCCGTCCAGCACCGTCGCCAGCGGTTCGCTGCCATTGACCGCCTCGACGCGCTGCCAGCCGCCGGAAATATGCCAGGACGGCGAGTGAAAAAATTCATCGCGCGGCGAGAGCGACAGGATGTTGACGGGCGCGAAGCGCTCCACCCGTGCGGCGGCGAAATCGTAATGGCGCAGTGTCATGCCGAAGAACTCGATGCCCGCACCGCGCACAAAGCCCGCGTCGCTATCCATCAGGTCGTGATACGTGGCGCGCACCTGCACTTCCTGAAAATTTTGCGCGGCGCGTCTTCCTGCTCCCAGCGTGATGCGCGACGAGCTGTGGCCTTCGTCGGGTTTGGTCTTGGGCAGCGGCACATTTAGCGGCGGCGTGATGAGGTCCAAACGGCTGCGCACGGCCTGCAACGCCTGGGTCAATAACGCGGGATCGGCGACATCCTGATGGCCGCTGACGCGCCGGTAGTTGATGTAGTCCTGCCCGGTTTCCAGCACGGCGGCTTCACGCGCCAGCGGCAGCGCACGCATGGCCGGATCGCTCTCCGCGATCTGTCCACGGCTGAGTGCCAGCACCAGATTGCGCTCGCGCGCATCCATCAATCCGAGCCGGTTGCGCAGCAGCGTGGCATTGGACGGGCGATAAACCGTGTTTGCGATCAAACCGGAATGCGCGGTGATTTCGCGCACGGTGTCGGAGGGAATCGTGCTGCGGCGGAAATTTTCGGTGAACTCGAATTCGGGGCGCGCCACCTGCAACAAGCCGAGCAAGTGGTAGGAACAATTTTCATCGAAGAAAAAATAATCGAAATACTGCGGCCCCAGTTCCCACGCATGTTTCAACACGCGATCCACTTCTTCGGATGTGAGCCGCAAGTGATATTCCCATATATCGCGATTCTCGAAGTCGCTGTATTCGCGCACCTTGGCGTAATACGGCAGCATGGAGAATGCGCCCGCATAGCCGCCGAACAAGCCATTCACCGCGAAAGCGATGCCGTTCGTTTCGTTGGTATTCGCGGCAAAATTTATCGAGTACGCAAGCAAGCGCGTGTGCTCGTCCTGATCCTTGGCATCGACGCGCAAAAAAGTGTGGCCGTACATGGACGATGGATTGTTCATATACGCCGACGCGAAGATCAGCGTCAGGCCGGAAGGGTTCAGCGAGGCATGCCAGTTTTCGTAGCGTTTGCAGGTATGCGGAGGCAAACGCGCCGCATCGAATTTCAGTTGGGCATCGAGCCAGCTATAGCGCGCGATAAACGCGCATCGCGGATTTTGTACGGTGGCGGTTTCCTCGATGTCCGAATAAAAGCTGGCCAGCGTGGCATCCAGTTCGGCTTGCGGGTCGGTCTTACCCTCCGCCGCCAGATAGAACTGCGGGCTATCCACCAGCCCCTTGTATCCGGGCGCGACCAGCCTGGGCACGTAGTGCATCAGCTTGCGCCATTCGGGGCGTTCGGCCAGCTTCATCTGCCGCGCTTGCGCCTGCAATTGCGCGAGATAAGCGCTATCGGTCGCGGCATACGCGGCGGCAGGTTGCGATAACAAAGCGACAATCCAAATCCAGCGCATGGGGAGTGGTGATACTGAAAACGGATTCATAAAAAAACCCAGTAGGTGACTACTGGGTTTTTGGTTCAACACGAGCGGCGATTACAGTGCAGCTTGATAGCGGGACAGCTGTGCGTCAGATGCCAGCACTTCGCGCAGTGCGACGATGACTTGCTCCGTGGCAACCTGGTCGGTAGTGAAGATGCGGGCCAGATTGTCTTTTGCAGCACGGTTAAATGCGGCTTGGTCTTTCGCTTCAACACCCATCAGGTGCGACAGCGAAGCCAGCGTTTCGCCGCTGCCGACAGACATGTCGCGCGCCAGTTGCTGTTTGTTGTTTTCGATGAACATGGCTGTCTTCATGTTGGAACTCACGGTGCCATCAGGTGTGCAACCCAACGTGCCGGTAGAAATACCAAAAGTCTGGTTACCGGATGTGCCGTTTGTAGTAACCGCCATCACTTGTGGAGCAATACCGGACTGACCCTTGAACACCATGGAGCCCAAACCGCAGCCACCCACGTTATCTGCCGCAAAGGCGGCTGTCGGCAAGGCAATAACCAAAGACAAAACTGTAATGATTTTCTTCATGTTTGCTCCCTAGATGAGTTAATGATAAAGCGCTGTGCAATCCGCGAATTGTTGCCGGAACGCGCCAACCTTATACCGCTTGCATTTTAATGTTGTCAACCTGCGCGACTTCATTGCAACATTTTTAACATCGCCAGCCCCCAACCCACGCCAAACCCGTTGACTTCATGCGCCACAATCCCCAGCCCGCCGTCGCAGCGGCTGGCGGAAAGATCGACGTGCAACCACGGCGTGTCGTGTTCGACGAAGCGTTTGAGGAAGCGCGTGGCGAGGATGTGGTCGGCTTCGCCGTCCAGCGTGCATTGTTTGATGTCGGCGACTTTGGAATCGAGCGCGGGTTCGTAATCTTCATCCTGCGGGAAAGCGCACATACGTTCGCCGCTTTGTTTGCCCACGCTCACCGCGCGCTGCGTCAACTCGTCTGTCGTGCCGAATACGCCGCTGTAGCGCGCGCCCAGCGCCATCGCCATGCTGCCGGTCAACGTGGCGAAGTCGATCATCAGCTTGGGTTTGGCGCGCGAGGCGAGCGTGAGCGTATCGGCCAGCACCATGCGCCCTTCGGCATCGGTGTGCATCACTTCAATGTTCGTGCCGTTGAGCGCCTTGACGATGTCGTTTTGTTTGTAGGCTTTCGGGCTGATGTGGTTCTGCGCCAGCGCCAGCCAGCAGTCGATGTTGACCGCCAATTTTTGTTGCGTGGCCGCCAGCAGAATGCCCAGCGTCACCGCCGAGCCGTTCATGTCCTCGTGCATATTGTGCATGTAGCGCGAAGGCTTCAGGTTGTGGCCGCCAGTGTCGAAGCAAATTCCTTTGCCCACCAGTGACACGGTCTGCTTGGCTTTCGGATGGGAATAAGTCAGATGCACGATGGCCGCATCTTCCGTCTCGCTGCCCTGCGCCACCGCCACAAACGCGCCCGCGCCCATCTTGCGCAACGCCTTCATGTCGAACTCTTCATGCTTGCAGTGATTTTCCTGCGCCAGTTTTTTTACGCGCTGGCGGTATGCGCCCGGCGTGAGTTCGTTCGGCGGCAACACGGTCAGCTCGCGGCACAACAGATTGCCTGCGGCTTGCGCTTTGAGCGCGTCAAACACCTTCTTGTCGTTGAAGCCGTACAGCTCGATCTTCTGCAACGCCTTGCGCTCGTCCTTTTTCTTGTGCACCGGCAACAGCGCGCCGTTCACCCACGCGCCATACACCGCCAGTTCGGCGGCGCGTTGCGCGTGTTCGCCCGACACCGCAATCGCAATCGTTTTCGGCTGCTCTTCCAGCAATAACTGCAAACCCTTGCGCACCTGCATCTGCTGCGCAAACGTATCCTTGTCGAAATCCACCATCGCCCACGCCACCAACGCCCCGTCCGCCGCATTCGCTGCCACGGGCGACTTCGCCAACTCGTCCGCTTTCATGTCGCGGCGCTTGAGCACGGCGGCGAGCAATTCGCCATGCGGCACATCCTTGGGCTGGGTTTTCGTTTTGGGCAACAGCACCAGCAGGTGCGTGGCAGAAGATGGAAGGGCTGCGGAAAAATTCAATTGGGCGAGTTTCATTGGTCTTGATATGGAATAAACGGATGGCGCGATTATACGAAGCTTCGTTGGCGAACATTATTCATTTGCCACATTCGCAGCAGAATTACACGACCAGAACCAACTCCGAATATTTTGCGAGAATCGCATCGGCAGTCAGCAGGTGACAGGGTTCAGTCATGGCTTGTGCCACGAGAATGCGGTCGAACGGGTCGCGGTGGTGTAACGGCAAGCTGGATACTTTTGCTCCGTGACCAAAGCGCACGGGCAATTCGACAAATCCGCTGTCCAATGCCGCTTGCGCAATTTCTTCGGGAGAGACTTTGAAATTTGTCCGTTCGAGTTGCGCCTTGATGGCGATTTCCCAAATGCTTGCGGCAGAAAACAGCACCTCGTTGAGCGGAGACTCCAGTGCATTACGCGCGTCTTTGGGCAAACGCTTGGGTTCGCCCAGCGCCCAGATGAGGATGTGGGTATCCAGCAACAGCCGCATCACCGCCCCTCGAACGAGGCCAGCACCTCTTCCGGCAACGGCGCATCAAAATCCGCCGGAGCGGTGAGCTTTCCCGCCAGTATGCCGAGCTTGCGTTTTTTGCTGGGGGAGACAAAGGGAATCAGCCTCGCCATCGGTTTGCCCGCCTTGGCGATTACCACCTCATCGCCCGCCACCACCTCGTCCAGCAAACGTGAAAGATGCGTTTTTGCTTCATGGATATTGACTGTCGGCATCTCTTTCTCCTTGGTTAGTCCGGTTAGTTTAACTAATGCTAAGGCAAGAAACAACAAGAGCGGATTATGCTAGGATTCAAGCCCTAAAATTCAATCAATGCCGTGATTACACGACCTTCACCATGCGCCAATATCTAGACCTCATGCAGCACGTCCTCAACCACGGCACACACAAATCCGACCGCACCGGCACGGGAACGACCAGCGTGTTCGGCTACCAGATGCGCTTCGATTTAGCGCAAGGCTTTCCGCTGGTCACCACCAAGAAGTGCCACCTGAAATCCATCGTCCACGAGCTGCTGTGGTTTTTGCAGGGCAGCACCAATACAAAATATCTGAAGGACAACGGCGTTTCCATCTGGGACGAATGGGCGGACGAGCACGGCAACCTCGGCCCGGTGTATGGCAAGCAATGGCGCTCGTGGCAGACGGTGGACGGGCGCGTCATCGACCAGATTTGGGATGCGGTGGAGCAGATCAAACACAACCCCGATTCGCGCCGCATCATCGTTTCGGCGTGGAACGTGGGCGAGTTGAACCAGATGGCGCTAGCGCCCTGCCATGCCTTCTTTCAGTTTTATGTGGCGGACGGCAAATTGTCTTGCCAGTTGTACCAGCGCAGCGCCGACATCTTCCTCGGCGTGCCGTTCAACATCGCCAGTTATGCTCTGCTCGCGCTGATGATGGCGCAAGTGTGCGGCTTGCAACCCGGCGACTTCGTGCACACATTCGGCGACGCACATCTGTATTCCAACCACATGGAACAAACGCGTGAACAACTGTCGAGAGAGCCGCGACCGCTACCGAATATGAAGATTGACCCCAATGTAAAAGACATCTTTGGATTCAGTTATGAAAGTTTCACATTGGAAGGCTACGATCCTCACCCCGCGATCAAAGCGCCAGTGGCAATTTAACCAACCATGACCCCCACCAAGCCCGCCGACACTCCCATTGACGAACAGCAACTCACCAAGCTGCTGCTCGACCTAAAACATTTCCGCGCCGAAGCAGAAAAGATTCAGCAGAGTCTGCTGAAAAATTGGCAGCCGCATATCCACAACACGGAATTCGCCGATTCCGCCAGCAATATGGCGGCTTACATCGGGCTGCGCCGTCACGATTTGCGCGAGATTCAAAATGTGCTGGCCGCGATTGGCCTGTCTTCGCTGGGGCGCACCGAGGGGCATGTGCTGGCGAATCTGGATGCGGTGATCCACGCGCTGGAGGCGCTGACCGGTGCGCCGACGCAACTAAAAAAACTGTTGGCCGCCGCGCAATCTTTCAACGAGATCGGCTCGCAACTGACCCACCGTACCCACCGCCTGTTCGGCGCAGCGCACAAACATCGCGCGGTGCGCATCATGGTGACGTTCCCCGGCGAGGCGGCGACGGATTATGAATTCGTGAAAGAGCTGGTGCGGCGCGGTATGGATTGCGCGCGCATCAACTGTGCGCACGACTCGCCCGAGGTGTGGCAAAACATGGTCGAGCATGTGCGCCGCGCGTCGCAGGAGCTGGGACGCAACTGCAAGGTAATGATGGATTTGGCCGGGCCGAAATTGCGCACGGGGGCGCTGGCCAGCGAGCAGACGGTGTTACACCTCAAACCGCTGCGCAACAATCGCGGGGTCATCGTCGCGCCCGCCACAGTGATTCTCGACGGCAGCGGCAAACCCGGCTGCAACGCGGGCAAAGACGGGCTGGGGCGCAGGCTGCCCGCGCGTCTGAGCGTGGATGCCGACTGGGTGCGCCGCCTGAAAAAAGACGACCACATCAGCTTCATCGACCTGCGCGAAAAAGATGGCACGCTGGTGGTGGAAGAGCGGCTGTCCGACAGCGAAGTACGCGCCTCGTGCCAGGCCACAGCGTATCTGGAAGAGAACATCCAGCTCAAACATATCGCGCACATCAAACACAATCATCCGGTGTTCGAGTCGTTTATCGGGGCGATCACGGCCACGCCGCTGACCATTTTATTGCGCGACGGCGACATGCTGATGCTCACGCGCGAAGCCATCCCCGGCGAACCGGCGGAGATCGACGAAGCCGACAACAGCATCGTCCCCGCGCACATCAGTTGCGCGCAGCCCGCCGTGCTGGACCACATCAAAGTCGGGCAGCGCGTGCTGATCGACGACGGCCACATCAGCACCGTGGTGGAGGCGCTGAACGAACAAGGCGCGCTGCTGCGCGTCACGCGCGCCAATGCGGCGGGTTCCAAGTTGATGGCGGAGAAAGGACTCAACTTTCCCGACAGCGATCTGGCGCTGCCCGCGCTCACCGAAAAAGATTTGCTTGATCTGGATTTCGTCACGGCTTATGCCGACATCGTGGGCTATTCCTTCGTGCAATCCGCCGCCGACATGCAGGCGCTGATCGAGGCGATGTCAGCGCGCGCTGCCGACAAGCTGGGCATCGTGGCCAAGATAGAAACCAAAAACGGCTTGCGCAATCTGCCCGAGATTATCGTGCGCGGCGCGGGCAAACATCCGTTCGGCGTGATGATCGCGCGCGGCTGAGCAGCCTGTGGCGGCGGCTACGCGATCCGGCAAGCTTCGGACGCGTGGTAAGCCGGCTCGCGTCGCCGCGTTTTCGCGGTCGTGAAGTGGGTGCTGGTGATGGTGTTGGCGTGTGGTCCACCACCGCGGAGCAAACGCGCGCCGTCTGTTACGCTCCTGGTATGTGGCGTGGCGCGCTGATCCTGTGCTTGCTGGTCGTCTCGACGCCCGTGCACGCCTATCCCGTCGGTCCCGCGATCCCGCTCGAGGAGCTGGCGACCAAGGTCGAGCTGATCGCCAAGGGCACCGTGCTGTCGGTGAAGCCGGTGACCGATCCCTCGTTCGTGCCGGTGACCGCCTATCCCGTCTACGAGGCAGAGCTCGCGGTGATCTCGACGTTCAAGGGCAAGCCCGCCACCAAGCTCCGGTTTCGCCACTACACGTACAAGCCCGCGAACGTCGGCATCGGCTACTCGCCGCTCGCGTACGACCTCGTTCCCGGTCGGACATACGTGGTGTTCGCGATCCGTGGCAGCAACGGTTCGTTCCGCCAGTTCCAGAAGGACCACACGCAGAAGGCATCGCAGGGCGTGATCCCGGCCGGTGACACCAAGCCGCATCGCGGCGCCACGATCACCGAGGTCGCGTGGGAAGAGCTGCGGACGCTCGCGAAGGATCCCGTCGCCGAGCTCGCGAGGGAAGGCATCGACGAGCTCGACGCGCTCAGCGGTGGTCACATGACCAAGCTCGCGGACTTCGATCGCGGGGTCACGCTCGCGGAGCTGCGCCCGTTGGTGCTCGCGAAGGACGACCAGATCGCGCGCGCGGCGATCACCGTGTTCGGTACGGATGGGCCCTACTTCGTCGACAGGGATGCCCCGTACTGGCTGGCCGGCATCGGCAAGGGGACGATCTCGGGCCTGACGCCGCGCAAGCCAACAACGCTGCCGGGTGCGGTGATCGCGACCAAGGAGTTGCTCGACGTCGCGACCACGCGACCGGCGTTGCGCGCGATCGCGATCCGCGCCCTCGGCCGCACCAAGACCGTGCCGGCGTCCTCGCTGATCGCGTGGAGCAAGGACCCGGATCTCGAGGTGCGGCGCGCGGCGGTGCTGGTGTCGGCGGAGAGCACCGATCGGACGTTGATCAGGCAGGCGGCGGTCGATCCGCTGCCGGAGCTGCGTGCGACCGCCGCGCTCGCGATCGGCTTCACCCAGGATCCACGCCTGCTGGCGGTGCTCGGCCCGCTGCATCGCGATCCGAAAGGCCCCGTGCGCGCCGCCGCGGCGATGAGCCTGCTGTCGTTCGCGATCACCGACGCCACACCGAGCCTGGTCGCGAACCTCGGCACCGATTTCGGTCCGCTGTTCGTCAACGCGCTCGCGACGCACGATCCGAAGCCGTACCTCGCGCGGCTCGCCGACGTGATCGTCAAGAACCAGCAACCGGGGGACTGGTGGGGCGGCAGCATCCCCTCGGGCGTCAGCTGGAAGCTGTTATTCGGCTACCTCAAGGCGCAGCCCATCGCCGAGCTCACCAAGCAGGCCTCGTTGCTCGACGCGCTCGAGAAGCTGAAGAATGAGGCGCCGAAGCCGACGCCGCGCATCTGCACATTGTCGATCTTGCGCACCCGCTCGTATTCGAAACGAAAGCCCTTCCTGCCGCCGAAGGGAAAGGGTTCGAGCTTGCGCAGCTTGAAGCTCGAGCCGTCGCGGCTCAGGACGCCTTCCAGCATCGAAACGATTTCCTCGGTCTGCATGGTCTTGCGGAATACGAAGTCCTTGCGCTTTTCGCCGGCCGAGGATTCCGGATGCATGGCCTGGCCGTCGCGGATGCCGGAATAGACCAGCAGCTCGTCGATCGTGATGCCTTCCATGGTCCATACCTGCGCCGGCTTGATGCCGGGAAAGTCGAGATGATTCCAGTTGCCGTCGACCTTGATCGACATGCGCTCGCCGACCAGGTTCGCGCCGGATTCGACTTTTCTTACCGTTCCGCATGCCGTGAGCAGTATCGCGAGGGTGAGGATGAGCAGGTTCTTCATGAGCTGAGCTCCGTAATATAGGATTGGATCAATGAGATCGGAAGAGCGTCGTGTAGGGAAAGAGTGTAGATCTCGGTGGTCG
>FZPU01000001.1_pt1 | contig 11650 bp, 10 predicted proteins | sample 1534781 | NCBI WGS metagenome assembly FZPU01 (sample SAMEA104161949, study PRJEB21768) | metagenome | isolation source: underground water
TTTTTTTTTAATGATACGGCGACCACCGAGATCTACACTCTTTCCCTACACGACGCTCTTCCGATCTAGCTATTTGGTACGCACTAAACCATGAAAAATATCGCCAAAGAATCATTAACCAAAATCCCCAACGGCGTATGGGTGTTGGGCTTTGTCAGTCTGCTGATGGATGTTTCTTCGGAGATGATCCACAGCTTGTTGCCGCTGTTCATGGTGACGGTACTGGGCGCGAGCGCGTTGGCGGTGGGGGTGATAGAAGGCATCGCGGAATCCACGGCGCTGCTGGTGAAAGTATTCTCCGGCGCGTTGAGCGATTATCTGGGCAAACGCAAAGGGCTGGCGCTGTTCGGTTACGCGCTGGGCGCGCTGACCAAACCGATGTTCGCCATCGCGTCGGGCATGGGCATGGTGTTGGGTGCGCGCTTCCTCGACCGCGTGGGCAAAGGCGTGCGCGGTGCGCCGCGCGATGCCCTGATCGCCGACATCACCCCCGCCGAAATTCGCGGTGCGGCATTCGGGCTGCGTCAATCGCTGGACACGGTGGGCGCGTTCCTCGGACCGTTGCTGGGCGTGGGGCTGATGCTGTTGTGGGCGAACGATTTTCGCGCGGTGTTTTGGGTGGCGGTGATTCCCGGTTTACTGGCGGTGGCGCTGTTGCTGTTCGGCGTGCATGAGCCGGAAAAATCCGAAACTCATAAACCGAGCAACCCGATCAGCCGCGCCAATCTGCAACGTCTCGGCGCGGACTATTGGTGGCTGGTGGGAATCGGCGCGGTGTTCACGCTGGCGCGTTTCAGCGAAGCCTTCCTCGTGTTACGCGCCGCGCAAGGCGGCATCGCTCTGGCGCTGGTGCCGCTGGTGATGGTGGCGATGAACGTGATCTACGCCGCCTCGGCCTATCCCTTCGGCAAACTCTCCGACCGCATGAGCCACACCAAATTATTGGCACTGGGACTGGTGGTATTGATCGCCGCCGATCTGGTGCTGGCGACCGACGACCACTGGACCACAGTGCTGATCGGCGTGGCGCTGTGGGGCATCCACATGGGCATCACCCAAGGCCTGCTGGCACGCATGGTGGCCGACGTATCCCCCGCCGACTTGCGCGGCACGGCATATGGATTTTTCAATTTGATGAGCGGGCTGGCGATGCTGGTGGCCAGCGTGTTGGCGGGATTGCTGTGGGACAAGTTGGGCGCAGCGTTTACGTTTTATGCGGGGGCGGGGTTTTGTGTGGTGGCGGGGATGGCGTTGGTTATGCGACCTGCGGGTGGTCGGTAAATCAAGAAAAACCATTTGCCAAAACATCCCCTCCCCCTTGCAGGGGGAGGGCTAGGGAGGGGGTAGAAATGTAAGCTGACCTTCCACTGTTCTACCCCCATCCTAACCTTCCCCCTGCAAGGGGGAAGGAACAGAGTTGCAATCACATCACCGCATACCGCTTCTTCGCCGCCACCGCATTCACAATATAACCGCGCGTTTCTTCGTAGGGCAGTTTGGTGCGCAGCGCGTCGTACACTTCATCCGGGCGCATGGAGTTGATCTTGTCTATCGCTTCGGTCTGCCGCTCGCTGCCTTTCTTGGCATCGCTGAAGGCGCGGAACACGTTGCCGGGGCCGGTGTTGTAGGCGGCGATGGCGCAGTATTCGCGCGACACCGCGTTGTCGATGTGGCGCAGCGGGCTATCGTTGAGCAACACGCCCAGATAAGTCGAACCCAGCTCGATGTTGTTGCCCGCATCGAACAAATATTCCTTGCTCGGCATCACGTCTTCGCCTTTGGCTTTGCGGTACGCTTCGCGCCCGCCGCTGCTGGGCACCAGCTGCATCATGCCGTAGGCGGGCGCGCCGGAAACGGCGTAGGGATTGAACGAGCTTTCGATTTTGATGATGGCGAAAATCAGGCTGCGGCTGACTTGCGTGGTGTCGGAATTTTTGCGCACCGTGGCGGCGTATTGCAGCGCGCGTTTGTCGAGGTGCGCGTTGACCATATTCATCTGCACGTAAATCACGTTCTTGCTCACACCGTTGACATCAATGCTGCGGCGCTTGAGCTGGTTAAGCACCAGAAAATCGGCGTAATGCTCGACATCCTCGCGCGACTTCAACACCGCGTTGTTCTGATCCAACACCAGCTCTTGCAAATACGGCTTGCCGCTCAATGAAATTTCTTTATCCGAGAACAAATCCACCGCACCCGGATCGTCCGGCGTGAGCAGCGCCACCGTCGCTGCGTAGCGCAATTTGTCGGCGGCTTTGTCTTCGTCCAGATGCTCGATGAGTATCGTGCCCGCGTCGTAATCCACCACCACGCGGCTCTTGTAGTTCTCGGTGTATTTCACGTAGCGCGTGCGGCTGGGCAGCGTATTCGATTCGCGCTTGCCCCACTTCGCCCCGCTTTCTTTCTGCACGTTGCCCATCAGGCGGTTGTATTCCGCCTTGGCCTTTTTGAAGTCGGCGAGGATGAGTTCCGGGTTGTATTTGTAGGCGTTGACGCGATGCTCGACCGTGCTCTTGAGCGCCGCCTTCGGGTCATGCGCCAGCGCGATCTGCATGACTTGTTGCGTGGTGCAGGCGGGCAGGCACAGCGCAGCGGCGGTGAGGGTTAGCAGCAGGAATTTTTTGTTCATACGCCTTATCTCTCCCGTAGGGTGGGCACGTCTCTTGTGCCCACGCGTTAACCGCAATGTTATCTCCGCGTGGGCACATGAAACGTGCCCACCCTACTGTAGAACGCCTATTGACGGGCATCTTCACGCACTTTACTTTCCTTCCAGCGCCTCCCAGCGCGCCATCAGCTGCAACAACTCCGCTTCAATTTCACCCGCACGTTGCTGTAATTGTTTGGCGTGCGAGGGATTGTCGCGGAACAGTGCGCCACTGCCAAGCGCGGCAGTGATTTCTTCCTGCTCGCGCTCCAATGCTTCGATGCGTTGCGGAATTTCGTCCAGTTCTTTCTGTTCCTTGAAGCTGAGTTTGGCCGAGGCTTTCGGCTTGCTCGTTTCCGTTTTGGCGGCGGGTTTGGCGGGCGTGGCAGCAGCGGCTTTTTTGTTCGCCTCGAACTTTTTCACGCGCACCCAATCTTCGTAACCGCCCACGTATTCCATCAACTTGCCGTCGCCTTCGAAGGCGATGACTTGCGTCACCACGTTGTCGAGAAAAGCGCGGTCATGGCTGACGAGGAACAGCGTGCCGTCGTATTGCGCGAGCAATTCTTCCAGCAGTTCCAGCGTTTCGATGTCGAGGTCGTTGGTCGGTTCATCCAGCACCAGCACGTTGGAAGGTCGCGTGAACAGGCGCGCCAGCAGCAGGCGGTTGCGCTCGCCGCCGCTCAACGATTTCACCGGCGAACGCGCGCGTTCAGGCGCGAACAGAAAATCGCCGAGGTAGCTGATGACGTGTTTTTTCGCGCCGCCGATGTCGACGAAGTCCGAGCCTTGGCTGATGGTGTCGGCCAGCGTGGCGTTGTCGTCCAGCTGCGCGCGCAACTGGTCGAAATAGGCCACGCTGATTTTCGTGCCCAGTTTCACCGTGCCGGAATCCGGCTCCAGTTCGCCGAGGATGATTTTGAGCAGTGTGCTCTTGCCCGCGCCGTTGGGGCCCAACAAACCGATCTTGTCGCCGCGCTGAATGCGGCAGGAAAAATCGTTGACCACTTTGCGCGTGCCGAAGGTTTTGCTGACGTTTTCCAGTTCCGCCACCAGCTTACCGGAGCGGTCGCCCGCGTCCAGATTCATTTCCACTTTGCCCAGTTTTTCGCGCCGTGCGGAACGCTCCAAACGCAACGCTTCCAGACGCAGCACGCGACCTTCGTTGCGCGTGCGCCGCGCTTTCACTCCTTGGCGAATCCACACTTCTTCCTGCGCCAGTACTTTGTCGAACTTGGCGTTGACCACCGCTTCGTCCGCCAGATTGCGTTCCTTGATTTTCAAATACGCCGCGAAGTTGCCGGGGAAACTGCCGAGGTTGCCGCGATCAAGTTCGACGATGCGCGTGGCGACGTTATCGAGAAAACGCCGGTCATGGGTGACGAACAACACGCTACCGCGAAAATCTTTGAGCAACCCTTCCAGCCATTCGATGGAGGAGAAATCCAGATGGTTGGTCGGCTCGTCGAGGATCAACACTTCGGGCTCTGCCACCAGCGCCTGCGCCAGCGCCACGCGTTTGCGCACGCCGCCGGAGAGCGAACCCACCAGCGCATCCGCGTCGAGTTCCAGACGCTGAATCGCAGTCTCGATGCGCGCCTGCATCGCCCAGCCGTTCTGCGCTTCCAGCGCGGTTTGCAGCGGCTGCATGGCTTCCAGCAGCTTGTCGTAATCGGCATCCGGCTCGCCCAGTTGGTGCGACAGATGATGGTAGTCGGTGATGATCTGGTGCAGCTCGCCCAGACCGCGCGCGACCTCGTCGAACACCGTGGCGTTTGCGTCCAGCACCGGCTCCTGGCTCACGTAACAGATGCGCGTGGCGGGTTGCCGCCACAGCGTGCCGTCGTCCAGATGGGCAACGCCGGCCAGCACTTTGAGCATGCTGGATTTGCCGCCGCCGTTGCGCCCGATGAGGCCGACACGTTCGCCCTCGTCGAGTTGAAAATTCACGTCGTGCAACAGCGCGACGTGACCGAAAGCGAGTGAAGCTTTATCTAAAATAATGTACGGCATTAACTGTTCTTTTCTTCCTGCGGCAATGCTGATTGATAAATGAACGAGAAACCCACCGCGATGAACCCCAGCGAGAAATAACCGAACGAAGTGGTGAAAGTATCCAGCACCAGATGCGTGTTGTAGTCGCCGATGCGGTAGGCAAAAAAGTGGAACACGAACAAGATCGCCGCCAGCACATTGCCGGTCAGCAGCATGCGGTGGCCGAAGGTGAAACCGTTGCCTTCAGGCTTACCCTGCGGCGGCAGCGAGCCGCGAAAATACCAAACCAGATATACCGCCGCGAACAGCAGGATCGCGCCGACGATGCGCCCCGGAATATCGCCCTCGAAAGTTTGCGCGCCGAATATTTCCAGCACCGTGCGCCCCACCGCCGCGATCCATCCCATCGCGATGGTTTGCGCCATGAAGAACCATGCGGCGAATAAATTCAGATTCGGATATTTCATTGCGTTCCTTTCTCTATTAACGGCTATCACATCGTGGATGGGGTCGGCACGGCGATGCTTATCACCCCTGTGTAGGTCGGGTTTCAACCCGACAAGTCGGGCTAAAGCCCGACCTACAAATTACCAAGTCCCCCACACTAGCGGGGGCGGGATTTTACGTTAGAATGCGCGCCGCTGCCCCGGTAGTTAAATGGATATAACAAGCCCCTCCTAAGGGCTAGTTACCGGTTCGATTCCGGTCTGGGGTACCAACAGATCAAACATAAAACTAAAGTTCAGCCCGCAGATTACACAGATGAACGCAGATTATCAGGCGTTTATGAATGAGCGCCGAGTCATCCAAAAGGATAAACAAGCAGACCAAGATCGCTCGTTGTTTAATCTGTGGAAATCTGTGTAATCTGCGGGCAACAAAGTTTTTAAAAATTCAAACCACCGCCACGCGCGGCGCTCCCTGCTTCATCTCTCCCACCACCGCCGCCTGCGCAAATCCTGCTTCGCGGAATTTCGCCAGCACTTCATCGGCATCTTCCGGCGCAACCGCGACCAGCAAACCGCCGCTGGTTTGCGGATCGGCCAGCAGTTTCTTCTGCCACACTTGGATGTCGAACGCGCAATCCACTTCGTGGCCGTAGCTCACCAGATTGCGCCCCACCGCGCCGGGCACAATGTCTTGTTGTACCAGCGGCAGCGCTTCGGACAACACGGGCACATTGGCGAATTTCACTTCTGCACCCAAGCCAGAACCCCGGCACATTTCCAGCAAATGCCCGAACAGACCGAAGCCAGTCACGTCGGTCAGCGCATGCACGCCGGGCATGGCGGCCAGCGCGCTGCCGACTTTGTTCAGTTGCGTGGTGGTGGCGATCAGTTGCGCGTAGCCCGCGTCGGACAGGATTTCTTTTTTCAGTGCCGCTGCCAGTACGCCCACACCCAAGCCTTTGCCGAGAATCAGCACATCGCCCGCTTGCGCCGAACTGTTCTTTTTCAAGTGATCGGGATGTACCACACCCAGCGCCACCAGGCCGTAGATCGGCTCTTGCGAGTCGATGGAATGGCCGCCCGCCAGCGGGATACCCGCATCGCGGCACACGGATTCGCCGCCCTGCAAAATCTTGCGAATAGTTTCCGGCGACAGCTTGTCGATGGGCATGCCGACGATAGCCAGCGCCATGATGGGCGTGCCGCCCATGGCATACACGTCGGAGATGGCGTTGGTGGCGGCGATGCGCCCGAAGTCGAACGGGTCATCCACGATGGGCATGAAAAAATCGGTGGTGGCGATGATCGCCTGCTCGTCGTTGAGGCGATACACCGCCGCATCGTCGCTGGTTTCCGTGCCCACCAACAGATCGGGGAACGGCAATTTCTTTTGCGCTTCGCCCAGAATTTGTTGCAGCATGGCCGGTGCAATTTTGCAGCCGCATCCGCCACCGTGCGACAATCGGGTCAATTTCACTTCGTTCATTCTTTCTCCAATATTAAAACCCCAGTTCAGCCCGCAGATTACGCAGATTTACGCAGATTATCTGAGGATAATTGACGAGTTGTTCCTCACCCGAAAGGTGTGGAAATTCACTGAGGTTTGTTGTTGTTTAATCGGCGTTAATCTGTGTAATCTGCGGGCAAAACGCTTTTAGGGTTTATCAATGTTATTCAGAACCGCGAACCTATCACAACTTGGCGAATTCGACGAAATCATCGACGTGCGCACGCCCGCCGAATTCGCCGACGACCACATCCCCGGCGCGATCAACTGCCCGGTGTTGTCGGACGAGGAGCGCATCACCGTGGGCACGCTGTACAAACAAGTGTCGCCGTTCGAGGCGCGCAAAGTGGGCGCGGTGCTGGTGGCGAAAAACATCGCGCACCACATCGAAACCCGCTTCGCCGCCCACCCGAAAGCGTGGCGACCGTTGATCTATTGCTGGCGCGGCGGACAACGCAGCGGCGCGATGAGCATCATCCTGGCGCAAGTGGGCTGGGCGGCGCACAAGCTGGAAGGCGGCTACAAATCCTATCGCCGCCACGTGCTGGACCAGCTCGATGCCCTGCCCGGAAAATTCACCTACCGCGTGATCTGCGGCGCGACCGGCTCGGGCAAAAGCCGCCTGCTCGCCGCCCTCGCCAAGACCGGCGCACAAGTGCTCGACCTCGAAGGACTGGCGCAACATCGCGGCTCGGTGCTGGGCGGTTTGCCCTCGCAAGGGCAACCCTCGCAAAAGTGGTTCGACACCGCGCTGGTGCAAACCCTGCAAAGTTTCGATGCCACAAAGACTGTGTATGTGGAAGCGGAGAGCAACCGGATAGGCTGCCTCACCCTGCCCGCCGCACTGGTCGAAGCCATGCACGCCAGCGAATGCGTGCTGCTGGACACGACACTGGATGCGCGCATCGAACTGTTGCTGGAAGACTATCGCCACCTCATAGACAACCCGGAATCACTCATCGAAAAACTACAAGTGCTGCTGCCGTTCCACGGCCACAAACAGCTGGAACACTGGAGCGACCTGATCCAGGCCGAAGACTTCGGCGCGCTGGTGCGCGAGTTGCTGGAACTGCACTACGACCCGAGTTATTTCCGCTCACTGGGCAAACACTTCGCCCGGCTGGAACAGGCGAAACGCTTGGCGCTGAGTGATTTGTCGGAGGAGGCACTGATGGAAGTGGCGCGGGGTTTGTGCGACTAATGAGATTTTGTAGGTGCGAATGAATTCGCACCTACCAATGCTTACAGCCATTTTCAAAAACCCAACTTCACGCCAACGCCCGTCAATAGGCGATCTACGCAATGCACACGACGTAGATCGCCAATTGGCGCGCCTTCGCAGTAGGGTGGGCACGTTTTTGTGCCCACGCGGATGAGCCAGCCCGGAACGAGCCAACATAATCGCACCTCAATGAATAGTGCTTCTCATTATTGACATTAATTAAATAATGAATAGAATAAGAAACACTATGCCATCCGCCCCTCCCATTATCGCCAGCGCCACCGCCGAGAAACTTATCGCGCTGGGCAAACAAATTCGCGCGCAGCGCAAGTCGCTGCGCATCAACGCGACGGCGGCGGCGGAAGCGGCGGGCATGTCGCGCGTGACTTTGCACCGCATTGAACACGGCGAACCCTCGGTCACCATGGGCGCGTATCTCAACGCCATGGCGGCGCTGGGTTTGGACTTCGGCATCATCAGACCGCCCGTTCCACCTAGCGATACCAACGATGAAACCTACAAGGGCTGGATACCCGCGCGCATCCGGCTGGCGGATTATCCGCAACTCAAACAACTCGCCTGGCAAGTGTTGGGCGTGGATGAATTAACGCCCGCCGAAGCGTTGAGCATTTACGAACGCAACGGGCGGCATCTCGATGCGCCGTCGCTTGAGCCGCGCGAACAACAACTGCTAGCCGCGCTGCGTATCGGGCTGGGCGAAGGTGGCGGAAATGTTTGAACGGCCACACCACCAGCAAATCGCGCGCGTCCTCGCCACTCTCGATGGCACGCTGTTGCGAGAAAACCATTGCCTGTTTGGCGGAGGCACGGCCATGGCGCTGCGCTACGGCGAATACCGCGAGTCGATAGACATCGACTTTTTGGTGTCCGACATCAGCCGTTACCGCAACCTGCGCCAGTTGCTCACCGGCGCGAACGGCATCGCCGCCATCGTCCGCGCCGAAGTCGAACCCTTGACGCAAACCCGCGAAATACGCGCCGACCAATACGGCATCCGCACCATGTTGCGGGTGGACAACCAGCCGATCAAATTTGAAATCATCCTCGAAGGCCGCATCGAACTCGCGCCGCCGCAAACCGGCGATGAGCTATGCGGGATCGCGACACTCACGCCGCTTGACATGGCAACCGGAAAACTTCTGGCGAACTCGGATCGCTGGGGCGACGATGGCGTTTTTAACCGCGACATCATCGACCTCGCCATGATGAAACCAGCGTTGCCCCTGCTGCGATCAGCCGTGACCAAAGCCGAAACCGCTTACGGCCAAGCCATCCGCCAAGACATGGAAAAAGCGCTGCAACGCCTGCAAAACCGGCAGGGTTGGCTTGAGCGGTGCATGCAAGCGATGGCGATGAACTTGCCCAAGGCAGTGGTTTGGCAGAACTTGCGGGCGTTGCGTAGAGTGCTGCGGTGAACCATGACCGGCCAGCGGCGAAAGGCGACGTATCACAAAGCCAATAGAGGACACCTCTAAAAATTCAAATTTCGTCATTCCGGCGCAGGCCGGAATCCAGCGGGTTTATTAAAAATGCAGTTATGTCAGTGCGTTGCACTGCTCCATATTTTTACTGGACACCGGCCTTCGCCGGTGTGACGAATTTTCAGAGGTTCCCTCGTGTAATATCGGCGAATTAAAGAGAGAGTCGCTGTTGTCCAACAATCCGCTTTCTTCACCAAAATCGGTTACCTGGATGTGCTGAAAGGGAAAGGCATGAGCAAGAAAAAACAACCGGGCAAGGCAGTCTCCATCGTCCGCTCCTCCGCAGCCGAATACCTGACCTTTGTCGCAGCCACTGGCGCGGGGGGTGTCGAGGCCGTTTATGCGGATGAAAGCATCTGGCTGACCCAGAAGATGATGGGTATGCTTTACGATGTGGAAACCCATACCGTCAACTACCACCTGAAAAAAATCTTCTCTGATAGCGAGTTGGACGAAGATGCAGTTATTCGAGATTTTCGAATAACTGCCGCCGACGGCAAGATCTACAACACCAAACACTACAAGCTTTCCGCCATTATCGCCGTGGGCTACAAGGTCAACTCCGAGCGTGCCGTGCAGTTCCGCAAGTGGGCCACCGGCATCATCCATGAATACACCATCAAAGCCTACGTCATGGATGATGAGCGCATCAAAAGTGGCGGCTCCATTCTCACCGATCAATATTTTGAAGAACAACTGCAACACATCAGGGAAATCCGCCTCTCCGAGCGCAAGTTCTACCAGAAGATCACCGACATCTACGCCACCGCCATCGACTATGACGTGACGGCACAAGCTACTAAGCGTTTTTTCGCCACCGTGCAAAATAAACTGCACTGGGCCATCCACGGCCAGACGGCAGCGGAAGTCGTCGTCAACCGCGCCGATGCCGACAAACAGAGCATGGGGCTGACCACTTGGAAAGATGCCCCAAGCGGGAAAATCCAAAAATTCGACGTGGTGGTGGCTAAAAATTATTTAACCGAACACGAAATGGCGCAATTACAGCGGGTGGTATCGGCCTACCTCGATGTTGCCGAGGACATGGCGCTGCGCAAAATCCCCATGACCATGCAAGATTGGGAAACCCGCCTCAACCGTTTTATCGAAGCGACCGACCGGGAAATCTTGCAGGACGCAGGCAAAGTCACCGCAGAACTGGCGAAGGCGCACGCCGAAAGCGAATTTGAAAAATACCGCATCGTGCAAGACAGGCTGTTCGAGAGCGACTTCGACAAACTGCTGATCCAAATCCAGAGACAGAAGAGCGAGGGCGAGGGCAATGAATGACGCAGTTTGTGATTCGTCAAACACCAATTCGACACCGACTTTGCCGCAGCGGATGGTTTCAAGAAACTGCGGAAAATAAGCCGAAGCGGTAGCAAGTAGAGTGCAATAAGCATCGCGCATTGCCCCGAACGTTTGATTTTTCACATACGACGCAATGCCCGTTGGTTATTGCGCCCTACGCTTGCTCTTGACCGTAAAATTGTATCTCACAGTGATTGCACCAATTGCTGAATTGCGGAAGCCTTCCAAACGATGCCGAGATCCGATTCTGTGTTGATGCGACCGCTGTAAACCCCAATGAATTTTGATACGGGGCCGTTGAAGGCGGCAGAGCCACCATCAGCCATCGCGACCATACCACCGGGGCGGTACGCTAAAACTGGTGAGCCAGACTGGCCTTGGCGGCTTCGGCAATCTATAAGCTGAATGGGCAAACCATTGAAATCAACTTCAGGCTCTGAAGCAAGGAAGCCAGTGGCCCATACCCCAAATGCACCACCAGCAGTCATGCCGAACGGGAAGCCTATAACGCTGACCGTATCGGCGGGGCCAACAAAGATTGCAGGCCCCGCGTTCGCTGGGTCATAAGGGTATAGCTCAACATCATTCAGACTCGTAAGGGGCAAAGCAACGAAATCGGCTTTGGAACCCAACGTAGGATGTTCGCGCCAGCGGGGTGTACCATCGACATACAATGGCTCTGCCCTTGGAACCCATTGCCCAAGTAGACTTTTACGGTTGTGGACGATCACGATATCGCTTGGAATACCTCCGGTAGACGACAAAGGAGCACCGGTATCTTGATGGCGTCCGGTGACATTGTGGCGGTTAGTTATGAGATGAGGGCCTTTCGCAGATTGCACTACGAATGCAGTGCCAGTGGATAGCGGCTGACTGTTGAACTGCATTTCTATCAGCAGGGACTGAACCGACGGTAGAGCAATATTTGGCATGGAAGACCTAACGAATAGCGTTTATCTGCCGCCCTCGCCAAACGTGTTACTTCCGCGACATGCAATGGCGGCAGATAAACCTCGT